>Ga0209812_10002681_pt1 | contig 10418 bp, 8 predicted proteins | sample JI71714BDNA_FD_187502 | JGI IMG/M metagenome (GOLD analysis project Ga0209812, IMG submission 187502) | Wastewater effluent complex algal communities from Wisconsin, to seasonally profile nutrient transformation and Carbon sequestration -... | ecosystem: Engineered > WWTP > Effluent > Algae...
GGCCCCGCTGGAGGGCCAGACGGTGCTGCGCGTGGAGGCCGAGCGCTCCTACGGCAACCTGGTGCACCCGCTGCCCGGCACGCCGGCCGGCCGGCTGTCGTGGCGCTGGCGCGTGGACCGCGCGCTGCCCAGGGCCGACCTGCGCGCCAAGGCCGGCGACGACGCCGCGCTCAAGGTCTGCGCGATGTTCGAGCTGCCGCGCGAGCGTGTGCCCTTCGTCGAGCGGCAACTGCTGCGCCTGGCCGAATCGCGCCTGGGCGAGCCGCTGCCCAACGCCACGGTCTGCTACGTGTGGGACAGCACCTGGCCGGCCGGCAGCGTGGTGCCCAACGCCTACTCGCGGCGCCTGCGCTTCATCACGCTCGGCGGCGAGCCGGGCACCTGGCAGGCCGTGTCGCGCGACCTCGCGGCCGACTTCCTGCGCGCCTTTGGCGACGAGGCCGAGGCCGTGCCGCCGCTGCGCGCCATCGCCGTGGGCGCCGACGCCGACAACACCGGCGGCCACAGCCTGGGCTACATCGCCACGCTGCGCCTGGAGCCCGCCGCGCGATGAGCGCCCCGCGCGTGCCGCGCCTGGCCATCGTCGTGCCCGTGCTCGACGAGGCCCAGGCCCTGCCCACGCTGCTGCAGGCGCTGCAGCCGCTGCGCGCGCGCGGCTGCGAGCTCATCGTGGCCGACGGTGGCAGCCGCGACGGCACGCCCGCGCTGGCCGCGCCCTGGGCCGAGGCCGTGCTGGCCGCGCCACGCGGCCGCGCGCGGCAGATGAACGCCGGCGCTGCCGCCAGCACGGCGCCGGTGCTGCTGTTCCTGCACGCCGACACGCTGCTGCCGCCCGAGGCCGACACGCTGCTGCTGCAGGCCCTGGCCGCAGGCCGCAGCTGGGGCCGCTTCGACGTGCACATCGACGGCCGGCCGCGCATGCTGCGCGTGGTGGCGGCGCTCATGAACCTGCGCTCGCGCATGAGCGGCATCGCCACCGGCGACCAGGCGATGTTCGCCACGCGCGAGGCCTTCGATCGCGTGGGCGGTTTCCCCGACCAGCCGCTCATGGAGGACATCGAGCTCTCGCGCCGCCTCAAGCGCCTGGGCCCGCCGGCCTGCCTGCGCGCGCGTGTGCGCACCTCGGGCCGGCGCTGGGAGCAGCGCGGCGTCTGGCGCACCATCGTGCTGATGTGGCGGCTGCGCTGGCGCTACTGGCGCGGTGAATCGGCTGAGGCCATCGCCCGCGCGTACCGCTGAGCCGCGCGGGCCTTCAGGGGCACCAGCGCGCGGCCAGCGTGGCGAAGTCGGGCGCTGCCTCCCAGCCCGGCATCTTCATCTGCGCCGGCAGGCAGCTGTAGCGGTGCAGCAGCACCAGGCGCAGCAGCGCCTCGCGCCGCGCACGCGGGCTGGGCACGCCGTAGCCGGCGAAGAAGGCGTCCAGCCGCTCGGCGCGGCCCTCGACGAAAAAGCACATCGGGCCCAGCCAGTCGTACTCGCGCGGGCCCACCAGGCCGTCGCCGAAGTCGATCATGGCCGTGAGCCCGCCGCCCACCACCAGCAGGTTGAAGGGCGTGAACTCCCCGGTGAGCATGACGTCGGGGCCCGCGGGCACGGGGCCGTCGAGGAAGGCTGGCAACTGCGCCAGCAGCTGCACGGGCAGGCCGGTGCGGCGCTGGCGGGCCTCGCAGCCGGCGCGCTGGCGGGCCAGGAAGTCGGGCCAGGCCGGCGCCACGGCGGGCATGGGCCCCAACGGCAGCGCGTGCAGCTCGGCCGCCACGGCGCCGATGCGGCGAAGCAGCGCGAGCTTCTGCGCCTCGGCCAGCGTGGGCCAGGGGCCCAGCAGCGGTTCGCCGGGCAGGCGGCTCATGGCCAGCCAGGGCCAGCCGTTCAGCTCACCCTCGGCCAGCAGGCGCGGCGTGGGCACCGAGAGCCGGCCGTGCACGTGGCCCAGCGCCGCGTGCTCGTAGGCGAAGTGGTCGCGCAGGAAGGGCGCGTACAGCTTCACCACCACCTCGCCCGCCAGGCCCACGAGCACGGTGCTGGTTTCGGCGGCCACGCAGGGCGCGGTGGTGAAGCGCGCCGCCAGCGCGGCCACCGTGGGCAGCCAGCGCGCCGGCTCGGCCTGCAGCTCGTCGAGCGCGGCCGGGCCGATGTCGGGTGGCAGCACGGCGCTCACCCGGGGCTCACTCCACCTTGGCGCCCGAGGCCTTCACCACGGCCTCGTAGCGCTGGTACTCGCGCTGGATGAGCGCCGCAAACTGCTCGGGCGTGCCGCCCACGGGCTCGGCCATGAGCTGCGCAAAACGCGCCTTCACCTCGGCCTGGGCGAGCGCGGCGGTGAAGGCGGCGTTGAGCTTGTTCACCTCGGCCTTGGGCGTGGCCGCGGGCACCACCAGCCCCCACCAGGTGTCGATCTCGAAGCCCGGCAGCAGCTCGGCCAGTGCCGGCACCTCGGGCATCAGCGGGCTGCGCTGCGCGCTGGTGACGGCCAGCGCCACGATCTTGCCGGCGCGGATGTTGGCCGCTGCACCCGCCAGGTTGTCGAGCGTGTAGTCCACCTGCCCGGCCACCAGGGCCAGCTGCGAGGGCGCCGCGCCGGCGTACGGGATGTGCACGGCGAAGAAACCGCCGCGCTGCTTGAGGATCTCGCCGCCCAGGTGGCCGGCGCTGCCCATGCCGCCGCTGCCGTAGTTGAGCTTGCCGGGGTTGGCCTTGGCGTGGGCCAGGAAGCTCTTCAGGTCGGTGATGGCCAGGCGTCTGGCGGTGTCGGCGTTCATCACCAGCACGTTGGGGATGCGCACCATCTGCACCACGGGCGCGAAGTCCCTGATGGGGTGGAAGGGCAGCTTGGCAAACAGCCAGGGGTTGATGGCGTGCATGGCCACGGCGGCGATGCCGATGGTCAGGCCGTCGGCCGGGGCCTTGGCCACGAGGTCCACGCCCAGGTTGCCGCCGGCGCCGGGGCGGTTTTCGATGACCACGTTGCCGAGGCTGTCCTTCACGCGCTCGGCCAGCAGCCGTGCGGTGGCGTCGATGGGGCCGCCGGGAGCAAAGGGCACGACGATGCGGCGCGTGGCGGCGGCCTGGGCGCGCACGCCGGCCGGCAGCGCGGCCAGGGCGGCCAGCGAGGCCAGGGCGGTGGTGGCGGAACGGCGGCGGATCATGGGCGGGGTCTCCTCGGTGCAGGGGTGGTTGGCGTCGATTGTCGGCCTCAGCCGCGGTCACCCCGGGCGGATGGCCTGCGCCTCGAGGTGCCCCAGCAGCAGCCGCGCCGCCGCCGTGGTGCTGCCGTCGGCGCGGTGGCAGACGCGGAAGTGGCGCAGCGCCCACGCATCCACCAGCGGCACCAGGGCCAGCGCATCGCGGCTGGCGTGGCCTTCGACGGCCTCGCGCGGCAGCACCGAGGCACCCAGGCCGGCGGCCACCAGGCGTGCCGCGGCGTCCATGCCCGAGACCTGGATGCGCCAGGGCGGCAGCCGCCCCAGGCGCGCGGCCTCGCGGCGCAGCAGCGTGTCCATCATGCCGCCCGGGGCGACGGCCACGTTGAGTTCGTCCAGCGCCTCGTCGAAGCGCAGTCGCGCACGCCGCGCCCAGCGGTGGCCGCGTGGCACGGCCACGCACAGGTGGTCGGCGCGGTAGGCCACGCTGCCCAGGCCGGGCAGGGCGGTCTGGTCCCAGAGCACGCCGAGGTCGGCCGTGCCCTCGCGCACGGCGCGCACGATGTCCGGGCTCACCATCTCGGCCAGGCCCACGCGCACCCCCGGGTGCTGGCGCAGGAACAGGCCGATGTCCTCGGCCAGCCGCTCGTGCAGCACCGAAGGCGCGGCCACCACGCGCACGCTGCCCGTCAGGCCGCTGGCAAAGCCGCTCAGCTCGGCGTGCAGCCGCGCCATCACCTGCAGCACCTGGCGCGCCTCGCGCAACAGCGCCTGGCCGGCGGCCGTGGGCGCGATGCCGCGGCGGCCGCGCACGAGCAGCGGCGTACCCACCTGGGCCTCGAGCGCGGCGATGCGCTTGCTCACGGCGCTGGCCACGAGTGACTCGCGCACGGCGGCGCCGGCGATGCTGCCTTCCTCGGACACGGCCACGAACAGGCGCAGCGTGAGGGTGTCGAAGTCGCGGTTCATGCGGTGCGGGCCTCCAGCCATGCCGATCGGGAACGCCGATGCTGCCGAAATACCGCTTGCGTGGCCATCCGGCATGGCTAAAGTGCCGCGCATGAACACCACCCCCGATGCCGTCACCGTGCGCGAAGTGGGCCTGCGCGACGGCCTGCAGATCCTCGTCCGCACCGTGCCCACGGCGCACAAGATCGCCTGGCTGAAGGGCGCGCACGCCGCGGGGCTGCGCCACGTCGAGGTGGGCAGCTTCGTGCCGCCGAAGCTGATGCCGCAGATGGCCGACACGGCCGAGCTCGTGGCCGCGGGCCTGGCGCTGCCCGGGGCGGTGGTGAGCGTGCTGGTGCCCAATCTCAAGGGTGCCGAGCGTGCGCTGGCCAGCGGCGCGCACGCCCTGCTGATGCCGGTGTCGGCCAGCCACGCGCACAGCCTGGCCAACCTGAAGCGCACGCCCGCCGAGGCCGTGGCCGAGCTGGCCCTCATCGCCGCGGCGCGCGAGCGCCACGCCGCCGAGACGGGCCAGCGTGTGCGCCTCGAAGTGGGCCTTTCCACGGCCTTCGGTTGCACGATCCAGGGCCGGGTCGACGAGGCCGAGGCCCTGCGCCTCGTGGACGCCGTGTTCGCCGCCGGCGCCGACAGCGTGGGCCTGGCCGACACCGTGGGCTACGCCGACCCCGAGCAGGTGCGCCGCCTGTTCACGGCCGCGCGCGCCGTGCACGGCGCGCGGGTCGACTGCGGCCACTTCCACGACACGCGCGGCCTCGGCCTGGCCAACGTCTACGCCGCCTGGCAGACCGGCGTGCGGATGTTCGACGCCTGCCTGGGCGGCCTGGGCGGCTGCCCGCACGCGCCCGGTGCCAGCGGCAACGTGGCCACGGAGGACGTGGCCTACCTCTTTGCCAGCATGGGCGTGCCCACCGGGCTTTCCATCCCCGAGCTGCTGCGCCTGCGCGGCGACCTCGCCGCCTGGCTGCCGGGAGAACCCCTGCGCGGCAGCATCGCCGGCGCCGGCCTGCCGCGCACGCTGCAGGACGAGGCGGTGGCGGCATGACTCAGACACCCGCACTGCCCCTGGCGGGCCTGGTTGTCGTCGAATTCACGCACATGGTGATGGGGCCCACCTGCGGCCTGGTGCTGGCCGACCTGGGCGCCGACGTCATCAAGGTCGAGCCGCCCGGCGGCGACCGCACACGCACGCTGCTGGGCGCGGGCGCGGGCTTCTTCCCGCTGTTCAACCGCAACAAGCGCAGCATCACGCTCGACCTGCACGACGCGCGCGGCGCTGCGCTGGCGCGCGAGCTCTGCGCCACGGCCGACGTGGTGATCGAGAACTTCAAGCCCGGCACCATGGCCCGGTACAGGCTGGACCACGCGGCCCTGTCGGCCACGAACCCTCGCCTCATCACCGCCAGCCTCAAGGGCTTCCTGCCCGGCCCCTACGAGCACCGCACGGCGCTCGACGAGGTGGTGCAGATGATGGGCGGCCTGGCCTACATGACCGGCCGCCCCGGCGACCCGCTGCGCGCCGGCAGCAGCGTCAACGACATCATGGGCGGCCTGTTCGGCGCCATCGGCGTGCTGGCGGCGCTGGTGCAGCGTGGCATCACGGGGCGCGGGCAGGCGGTGAGCAGCGCCCTGTTCGAGAACAACGTGTTCCTGGTGGGCCAGCACATGCTGCAGTTCGCGGTGACCGGCCGCCAGCCCGCGCCCATGCCCGCGCGCGAGAGCCCCTGGGCCGTGTACGACGTGTTCACGGTGGCCGGGGGCGAACAGATCTTCCTGGCCGCTGTCTCCGACGCACAGTGGCAGACCTTCTGCGACGCGCTGGGCCTGGCCGACCTGAAGGCCGACCCGGGCTTCGCCACCAACAACCAGCGCGTGAAGGCGCGCCCGCGCCTGATGCCGGCGCTGCGCGAGCGCCTGGCGCCGCGCCGTGCCACCGACCTCGCCGCCGCGATGGAAGCCGCGGGCCTGCCGTTTGCCCCCATCCGCCGCCCCGAAGACCTCTACGACGACCCGCACCTGCAGGCCACCGGCGGCCTGGCGCCCATGGTGCTACCCGACGGCGAGCGCGCCGGCCAGACCGTGGGCACGACGCTGCTGCCCTTCACGATGGACGGCGTGCGCCCCGGCGTGCGGCTGAGCCCGCCGCGTGTGGGCCAGCACACGCGCGAGACGCTCGCCGCACTGGGAAAATCGCCCGCGGAGATCGAGGCCCTGCTGGCCAGCGGCTTCGTCGCCTGAACCTGCACCACGACCACAACCACACCGGAGACCCCATGACCCTGCCCACCACCCGCCGCCACCTCATCGCCGCCGCCCTTGTGGCCGCCGCGCTGCCCGCGCTGGCCCAGACCGCCGGCGAGAAGGCCGTGCGCATCGTGCTGCCCAACGCCACCGGCTCGGGCGTGGACGCCATCACGCGCGCCGCGCAGCCCGCGCTGGCCAAGGCCCTGGGCCACCCCGTGGTGGTGGAGAACCAGCCTGGCGCCGGCGGCGTGCTGGGCCTGCAGACGCTGGCGCGCTCGGCGCCCGATGGCTTCACGCTCAGCGTGGTGAGCAACAACGTCGTCATCTTCCCGAGCGTCATCAAGAGCCTGCCTTTCGACATGCCGGGCGACTTCACGCCCATCGCCATCGTCGGCAGCACGCCCATCGTGCTGGTGGTGAACAAGAACGTGCCGGCCAGCAACGGCCCCGAGTTCGTGGCGCTGCTCAAGAGCAAGCCGGGCCAGCTGAACTTCGGCTCGGGCGGCAACGGCACCATCCTGCACCTGGCCGGCGAGATGTTCCTCGACGAGGCCAAGGCCACCGCCAGGCACATCCCGTACAAGGGCGTGGGCCCGATGGTGACCGACCTCATCGGCGGCCAGATCGAGTTCGCCACCGTGGCCCTGCCCAGTGTGCAGCAGCACATCGCCAGCGGCGCGCTCAAGGCCATCGGCGTGGGCACGGCGCAGCGCATCGCGGCAGCACCCAGCATCCCCACCTTCGTCGAACAAGGCCTGCCCGGCTACGTGATGGAGGCCTGGTTCGCGGTGCTGGGCCCCAAGGGCCTGCCGGCGGCCGAGGTGAAGCGCATCCACGACGCCGTGGTGGCGGCCTTCAACGACCCCGCGGTCAGGGAGACCATGGCCAGGCAGGGCAACACCATCGCCATCTCCACGCCCGAGCAGGCGGCGCAGGCCTTCCGGCGCGAGCTGGCCAAATACGCCGCGCTGGTGAAGAAGGCCGGGCTCGAGGCCAACTGAGCATGGCCCCGGCACGGCGCCTCGAGGGGCGCGTGCTGTTCCTGGCCGCCGACCCGGCCGTGGTGGCGCGGCAGCTCGCGGGTGAGCCGATCACGCGCGCGCAGGCCGGGCCGCTGCGCGACGACATCTCCACCGACGAGATCACGCCGCTGCCGGCCATGGTGCACTTCGACGCGGCGCTGGGCCGCCACGCCCACACCGGCTTCACGGCCGGCGGGCAGCGGCCCATCGGCCCGGGGGCGCTGCAGCGCGCGCGCGTGCAGGTGCTGGTGGGCGGCGCGCGCTACGGCAAGGGCAGCTCGCGCGAACACAGCCCGCTGGCCGAGCGCGCGGCGGGGGTGTGGCTGGTGGTGGCCGACAGCTTCGAGCGCATCTACCGCCAGAACGCCGACAACCTGGGCCTCATCACCAGCACCGACCTGGGCCTGGTGGAGCGCCTGCAGCGCGGCGAAGCCATCGAGCTGGACGAGCTGCTGGCCGGCCGCGACGCGCTGGCCGCGGCCATCCTGCGCGCGGGCGGCCTGCTGGCCCATGGGCGCAGCCATGGCCGCACCCTGGCGGCGCGCCCGCCCCAGCCCTGGCCGCACGACGGCCGGCCGCTGACGCTGTTCGAGAAGATCGTGCGCCGCCACGCCGTCGCCCCGCTGGCGCCGGGCGAGGGGGGCTTCGTGCGGCCTGACCTGCGCTTCATCCACGAGTACTACACCGGCATGTGCGCGCACCTGCTGGACGAAGCCTTCGATGGCGCACCGGTGCTGCACGAGCGCGGCTCCATCGTCTGCTTCGAGGACCACCTCTCCTACGTGCACCGCAGCCCCGTGCACGTGGGCCAGGGGCTGGTGGGTGGCGTGCAGCGGCTGTCGCAGGCGCACCGCGCCTTCGTCCGGCGCTTCGGCCTGGCGGACCACGGCTACCTGCAGCCGCTGGAGGCCGGCGACCCCGGCAACACCGGCAGCGAGGGCATCAGCCACGCGCTGGTGGCCGAGCGCCACGCGCTGCCGGGCCAGCTGATCGTGGGCACGGATTCGCACACGCCGCACAGCGGCGCCCTGGGCTGCGTGGCCTACGGCGTGGGCAGCACCGACATGGCCAACGCCTTCGTCACCGGGCTGGCGCGCTTCACCCTGCCCGAGGTGCTGCGCGTGGAGCTGCACGGCCGCCTGCCCGCCGGCGTGGGCGCCAAGGACCTGGCCCTGCACCTGCTGGCGCTGCCCGCGCTGCGCGGTGGCCTGGGCGTGGGCCGCGTGTTCGAGTTCGGTGGCGAGGCCGTGCGCGCCCTGGGCACCGACGAGCGCGCCACGCTCACCAACATGACGGCCGAGATGGGTGGCTTCGCGGGCTACGTGGAGCCCGATGCCGAGACGCTGCGCTTCCTGCGCGAGCGGCGCGGCGTCGAGGCCGTGCTCGAGCCCTGGATGTGCAGCGATCCCGGTGCGGCCTATGCCGGCCGCATCGAGGTGGACTGCGGCGCGCTCACGCCCATGGTCGCGCGCCCCGGCGACCCCGGCCTCGGCCTGCCGCTGGCCGAGCTGAACGAGCCCGTGCGCATCGACATCGCCTACGGCGGCAGCTGCACCGCCGGCAAGCGCGAGGACTTCGAGGCCTACCACGCCGTGCTGGCCTGGGCCGCGGCGCGCGGGCTGCGCGTGGCGCCGGGGGTGAAGCTCTACCTGCAGTTCGGCACCGTGCACGTGCGCGAGCACGCCCGGCGCCAGGGCTGGCTCGAGGCCTTCGAGGCCGTGGGCGCCGAGCTGCTGCAGCCGGCCTGCGGTGCCTGCGCCAACTGCGGGCCCGGTTCGTCGGAACGGCCCGACCAGGTGACGGTGAGCGCCATCAACCGCAACTTCCCCGGCCGCAGCGGCCCAGGCCAGGTGTGGCTGGCCAGCCCGGCCACCGTGGCGGCCAGCGCCATCGCCGGCGAGCTGTGCTCCTTTGGCGAACTGCAGCGCCGTAGCATCGGCGCATGAGTCCGACGCCGCCCCGAGTCCCCGGCCACCGCCTGCTGCATGCGCCGGGGCCCAGCCCCATCCCCGACGAGGTGCTGCACGCCATGGCCGTGCAGAACATGGACCTCGCCGACCCGCGCGTGGACGCCTCGATCGCCGCCTGCGAGGCCGGCCTGCGCGTCGTGCTGGGCACGGGCGCGGCCACGCGCGTGCTGATGTTCATCGCCAACGGCCACGGCGTGTGGGAGTCGGTGGTGCAGAACCTGGCCGCGCCCGGCGAGGCCGTGCTGGTGCCCGGCACCGGCCACTTCGCCGACCAGTGGGCGCGCGTGGCCGAGGCCCTGGGCCGCGAGGTCGTGCGCACGCCCTGGCGCGAGGGCTGGCCCATCGACACCGAGGCCGTGGCTGCCGCGCTGCGCGAGGACACCGCCCACCGCATCCGCGCCGTGTTCACCGTGCACACCGACACCGCCAGCGGCGTCACCAGCGACCTCGTGGCGCTGCGGCGCGCCATCGACGCCGCGCGCCACCCCGCGCTGCTGGTGGCCGACTGCGTGGCCAGCCTGGGCTGCGAGCCCATCGAGATGGACGTGCGCGGCCTCGACGTCGTCATCGGCGCCAGCCAGAAGGGCCTGATGTGCCCGCCGGGCCTGGGCCTCGTGGCCGTGAACGACCGTGCCTTCGCGGCCGCGCAGGCCAATGCGGCGCCGCGCTTCTACTGGGACTGGCTCTCGCGCGACGGCGCCATGAACTACCAGAAGTTCTGCGGCACGCCGCCGCTGCCGCTGCTGCACGGCCTGGCCGCCGCGCTGGCGCTGCTGCAGCGCGAGGGCCTGGACGCCGTGTACGCCCGCCACCGCCGCCTGGCCGGCGCGGTGCACGCGGCGGTGGCGGGCTGGGCCGAGGGCGGCGCGCTGGGCTTCGTGGCGCGCGAGCCGGCCACGCGCTCGGTGAGCGTGACGGCCATCCGCGTGCCCGAGGGCTTCGACGTCGATGGCCTGCGCACGCTGGCGCGCGAGCGCTTCCAGGTGGCCATGGCCGGCGGCCTGGGCGCGCTGCGCGGCCGCGCCTTCCGCATCGGCCACCTGGGCGACCAGAACGAGGCCAACATCCTGGGCGCC
>Ga0209812_10002683_pt1 | contig 10415 bp, 12 predicted proteins | sample JI71714BDNA_FD_187502 | JGI IMG/M metagenome (GOLD analysis project Ga0209812, IMG submission 187502) | Wastewater effluent complex algal communities from Wisconsin, to seasonally profile nutrient transformation and Carbon sequestration -... | ecosystem: Engineered > WWTP > Effluent > Algae...
GTTGCGATTCTCATCTCTCTCTCGGAAAGGGGAAGTCCCATGGCCATCGTAACCCTCGGCATCGACCTCGCCAAGAACGTTTTTGCCCTCCACGGCGTCAACGAAGCCGGCAAGCCTGTCCTGCTCAAGCCACAGGTCCCGCGCGCCAAGCTCCTCGAACTCATCGCCGCCCTGCCGCCGTGCACCATCGGACTCGAGGCCTGCGGCGGCGCCCATCACTGGGCGCGCCAGTTCCAGCGCTTCGGACACACCGTCCGGCTCATCGCCCCCCAAGTTCGTCGCCCCCTACCGACTCTCCGGCAAACGCGGCAAGAACGACGCCGCCGATGCCGCCGCCATCTGCGAGGCCGTCCAGCGTCCCAACATGCGCTTCGTCCCCATCAAATCCGTTGACCAGCAGGGCCGACTCATGGTCCATCGCGCCCGTCAGGGGTTCGTCGACCAGCGCACCGCCACCATCAATCGTATCCGCGGCCTCCTCGCCGAAGTCGGCATCGTCCTCCCGCTCAAGGCCGCCACCGTCCGCACTCGGGCCACTGCTCTGCTCGACGAACTCTCGGGCTGGGTCAACCGCGTCATCGGTGATCTCCTCGGCGAACTTCATCGCCTCGACGAACGCATTGCCAATTACGACCAGCACGTCGCCCAAATGGCCCGCGAAGATCACCGTGCACAGCAACTCATGCGACTGTGTGGCATCGGCGAAACCACCTCCACCGCCCTCGTTGCCATGATCGGCAACGGTCACGAGTTCAAGAGCGGTCGACAGCTCAGCGCGTGGCTCGGCCTGGTGCCCGGACAGTACAGCTCCGGCGGTAAAGCCCGACTCGGACGCATCACCAAAGCCGGCGACGGATATCTCCGCAGTCTTCTCATCCTCGGCGCCAGAGCCGTCCTCAACGCCGCCAAGTCGAAGACCGACAGCATCAGCCGCTGGGCCAGTGCATTGGCCGAGCGCCGAGGTTACTGGAAGGCCGTGGTCGCCATCGCCGCCAAGAATGCGCGAATGGCCTGGGCGATCTTGAGACGTGGCGATGCTTTCGAACTGCCCAGCTGACGATCCTATCGACGCCAGATAGATCGCCATTCCGGTTTCAACCATCAAAAGCAGTCAGCGAACGAAAGTTCCAAACCACCGCGTGACCAACCGCGTTGATGCGTCAAGGTAGGACCTGTACGGAGAATACCTGGTTAACTCGTGGAGGCGATGACCATCGTCCTCGACTAACGAATGAGGTCTCCGTGCGCGTCTTGCATCAGGGTCCGCAGCAGATGTGCTGCAACAGTGACCGTTTGTAGTCAATCCAGTCCGCACCCTTGACCAAAATCAATGCAAGTTGGAATTGACGGTGGCGAGCAATACCACCCGCCGATGGCAAAGCCCTCGGTCAGGGCACCTGCTGCTTGCACTTACGGGGAAGCCCTTGTAACTTGAGATAAGCCCCGCCGCGAAGCGGCGTCGGCTTGAATGAATTGTTAGAGGGCTTTCTTGGCGCGAATGTAAAGCAATTTCTGCTCTTGGCCTGGGAAAGACCTCTCCTCTGTTACAAATAAATCCGTTTTAGATCGCACCAGATCGGAGAGCTTCTTGAATCCAAACCTTCTCGAATCAAAGTCTGGCTGTAGCTTGGTCAAGTAGCTTCCGAACGTGCCAAGATGCGCCCAGCCTGATTCATCTGAAGATTGATCTAGAGCTTCCAATACAAATTTTATCGGGAACTCGGCTGGCTTTGTAGTTGGAGTTTCGTCCTTTGGCAGGATCGGCAATTCTATTTTCGCTGCTTGTGACGTTGTTTCGGGCTGAATAGACGGCCTGAGTATTTCAGTCAAAATGAACTTATGACAGGCATTCCTGAACGCATCTGGTGTTTTTTGCTCACCAAACCCCAGAACCATCAAGCCTTCTTCGCGGATGCGTACAGCTAAGCCCGTAAAGTCACTATCGCTTGTGACCAAGCAGAACCCGTCAAATTTTCGCGTGTAAAGCAGATCCATCGCATCAATAATCAATGTGCTATCCGTGGCATTCTTCCCTGTAGTGTATGCGAATTGCTGAATTGGTTTGATTGCGTGTTTTTGAAGCACTCTCTTCCAGGATGCGCTGTTCGGAGAAGTAAAATCTCCATAAATTCGCTTAACAGTGGCCTCACCAAATTTCGCTATTTCGGCAAGCAGGCGCTCAATGACTGCCGCTTGGGCATTATCTGCATCAATCAGAACGGCAAATCTAGTTGTAGGTTCCTCGGATTCGATCCTTGCTATCAGTCTCGGACTGACCATGACTAAGCCCTCTAACACTTGATTAAGCCGCGCCGCGAAGCGGCGTCGGCTTGAATGAACTGTTAGCCACCAGAGCCGACCTGATTGAACTGCCACTTGGAACCTCGGGCCGCTGAGCCCATGAGCTGGTTGGCCCGGTCTGAAATCCGGTTGATATCACGCACCGAAAACACCGCGTGCCTTTTGGCGATGAGCGAGCTCTTCTCCGAATCTGCCGGCTCTGCCTGGACTGTGAAGCCCTGCGCCTCAAGATAGCTCTTAATCCGCCCAACATCCGAGTTGGCGACGGACGCGCTGAGGGTGAACGTTAATGGCTTGGATAGATCGTGGCCTTTGGCCGCAGCATCTCCGAGAGACTTCACGTCGAACGCTTCCGACGGATTTGCAGCGCTTGGTTTTTCCTGTGCGAATGCGCCGGTCGAAGTCAATACCAGTGCAATCAAAATTGGCTTCCAGTTCACCTGAATCTCCCTCTGGTGGCTAACAACGAAGCTGGCCGGCGCCGGCCGGGAAGGTTTGGTTGACGCCGCAGTGCCCTTCCGGCGTCCGGCCGAGCGAGCGATAAGTTAGACCGGCGCCCATGAAACCCGGAACGCCTTTCAACACCGAAGCCGTGAAATCCAGAGCTCAACATCGAAGCCGCGCGAGTCGGGGCGCGCCCGCGAGCCTGCGCACACTGGCTGAAGGACACTACCCGAAGAGACGACACGAGCGCAACGCCAAAAGCCCCAAGAAACCATTCGCGCCCGCAGTAATCGGCGGGCGAGCAGCAACAATGCGCACCCACAGCCGCAGCTTTGTGGAACCCCCGCTGCCGAACGCAGACTTTCCGAAGCGAACCCGCCGAAGTCGTGGAGCCCGGTGGGCGACCAACGACCAGCGCGCCCACCGCCAAACAGCCGAAGGAACACCTTGATTGAAACCGCCGCCGCACGCTGGCGCGAGAGCCAATCGCGGAGCCCGGAAATGCCGTACTGACCGAGTTACCACCCATTTCAGCGACCCACGAGTCCAACCCGGCTAACAACGAAGCTAACCGGCGCCGGGCCGGCAAGGTTTGGTTGATGCCGAGGTGCCTCCCCGGCGTCCGGTTGGGCGAAAAGTTAGACGCCCTATGAAACCCAGAACAACGCTGCATAGAACTAGGAACCCGCCAAGCTGGATTCGAAATCCAGACGGCAACGACAAGATTCTTGGGCAGCTCTCCAAGATGTTTAGCGGCGACGCACACAAGTATCTAGGGAAGCAGCCTCAACTAGCCATGTTCTTTCGTCAACACGGAACCGCTCACCACGATAGCTGAGATTGCATGACTGACACATGCCAATAATGTACCATGTGCCACCAGTTCTGAGCTCGACATGGGCACCAACCTCGGCCCGGTTCTGACAGCCATGCACGACGCAGGTTCTACGCTGCGCACCTGCAGAACGTCGCCAGTGCTCCACCCAACTTGGACAACCGCACACTTCCTGAGATCGGTGATTCGCCGTTCCGACTGCGTGATGAACGTTAGGCATGGATGTCTCCAAGGGGGTTTAAAACACGATGGCACTGCTGACAGTAAGCTTACCGCTTGCAGAGCAGACAGACAAGCACTCTGGGTTGGGGCTCCCCCACAGTCAGATCCATTTCAACGCCCCACGCAGCCAAGACGGCTAACAACGAAGCTAACCGGCGCCGGGCCGGCAACGTTTGGTTGACGCCGCGGTGCCTCCCCGGCGTCCGGTTGGGCGCCCAGTTAGACCGGCCCCCATGAAACCCAGAACGCCTTTGAACATCGAAGCCGTGAAAATCGGAGCTTTCCTCAACTTCGAAGCCCCGTGAGCCTACGCACATGAGCGGCCAAACACATGCGCGCCGCCGCGAAACGGCCGAAGGAATACCGCGGTTAAAACCGCCGCCGCACGCTGGCGTGAGCGCCAATCGCGGAGCCTGAAATCGCTGCAGTGCTGGTGCCGCCGCCATTTCAATGACCCATTGCTCCCGCTACGTTCTTCATGGACATAGAAAGAGACTCTTCCCAGAGTCTTCGGAACTCTACAAAGTCCTTCGGCTCTTTCAGCAGCACTGCTTCTCTTGTTGTACCATTCAAGACTGTCACGCCTTTGGATGTCGCAACTAGATTCGGGTTTGACTCAAACAAAGTATGGCAACTAGAAGCCTCCAAACGCCGACCATCCATCTCTACCGCAATAGTAATAAAAGCAGCGGAAGGTATTACAAAAGACTTCTTCTTAAGTGCATTTATTGCCTCAAGCCTCTTGAAGACATCCGGAATTAAATTTCCGCTATTGTCAATTGGGCGGCTGATGGTGATCTTAACGCCGCTATCAGAAAAGGAATGGCCAGGGGTATATTTTATCGTAACATGGTCGTCAGCATGAGCTGTGGATGCAGCCAGCAATATCGCAAAAATGATATACTTCATTGCCTCTCTCCTGTGAAAAGCGGTGTAGGCCATCCCGGATTTCAACCCGGCTAACAACGAAGCTAACCGGCGCCGGGCCGGCAAGATGTGGTTGACGCCGCAGTGCCTCCCCGGCGTCCGGTTGGGCGACCAGTTAGACGGCCCCCATGAAACCCAGAACGCCTTTCAACACCGAAGCCGTGAAATCCGGGGCGCGCCGACCACGCTGCGCACCACGGCCGAAGGAAACTAACCCAAGCCGCACACTTGGACAAGGGCCGCTCGCGTCGGATGCGAACCGACCGACCAGCGCGAACTCACCGAAGCCCCACTGCCCGGCAAGCCGCCAACCACCACGCGCGCCCACCGCCAAACCGCTGGAGCGATGCGTCGATTGAAACGGCCACCTCACGCAGGCCAGCAGACTGACCGAAGCCGCAGAACCCGGGGCGCGCCCGCCAACCTGGGCAGCACGAGAAGTCCGATGCGCGCCCACCGCAAAATGGCCGGAGCATTGCAGCGCGGAGTCCGAAGCTGCCCCACCGCCTCCCATTTCAACCGCCCACGATTTCAACCCGGCTAACAACTGAGCTGACCGGCGCCGGGCCGGCAAGATGTGGTTGACGCCGCGGTGCCTCCCCGGCGTCCGGTTGAGCGAAAAGTTAGACCGGCCCCCATGAAACCCGGAACGCCTTTCAACACCGAAGCCGTGAAAATCGGAGTGCGCCTCAACAACGAAGCCGCGCGAGTCGGGGCGCGCCCGCGAGCCTGCGCACCCTGGCCGAAGGACACTACCCGAAGAGACGACACGAGCGCAACGCGGAAAGCCCCAAGAAACCATTCGCGCCCGCAGTACTCGGCAGGCGAGCAGCTCCAATGCGCACCTACAGCCGCAGGTTCGGGGAACCCCCGCGGCCGAACGCAGACTTTCCGAAGCGAACCCACCGAAGTCGTGGAGCCCGGCGGGCGACCAAACACATGCGCGCCGACCGCGAAACGGCCGAAGGAATGCTGCGATTGAAACCGCCGCCGCACGCTGGCGTGAGAGCCTATCGCGGAGCCCGGGAATGCTGCAGTGATTGCACGACCGCCCATTTCAATGACCCACGCAGCCAATGCCGGCTAACGCCGTGCTAACCGGCCGAGGGCCGAGATGGGCTGGTTTGAATGTAACATGTCCCCGACGGTCCGGTTGAGCACATAGTTAGCCTATGCCGCAGGATTGCTTCTGGCCAGAGCAGGACGCTTGGCAGCGAGCTCCGCAAGGAGCCCACGAGCCGTCTCAGGAGCAAAGTCGGCATCAATTGAAGATGCCCACTGCTGCATGGCGATGCAGTGGGCTGTGAGGCTGAAAATCTCCCACTCCGCGTCGGGCATAGATTCGTGCCGAGCTGAATAAACAATTTGGTACAGCGACCCAAAGAACGCAGAGATATTGAACTCGTCCGGAGCATCTGACTCGACGGTGTCGATTAGGTGCTCAAGGTAGGCGCGCGCGTAGTAAGAGATGGCGGCGGGCTCCAGAACTGACCACTCCTCGAGGACGTACCAACCCCCAAGTGTTGGATGGTGGGCAATAGAGCGAAGATGATTCAGGAGGTCTTGCCAAGATTTGCCGGGGAAGAACCGCAGAGCGTCCTCCTTCTCCAGTTCGTCGAAACCGTCATGCTTGACGAGTTCCGCCGGGGATGGGGCTTGGAAACCGCCGAAATGTGTGCGGATTGAGGACCGAACGAGCTGGGTCTGCATGGGCTAACAACGGAGCTGACCGGCGCCGGGCCGGCAAGATGTGGTTGACGCCGCGGTGCCTCCCCGGCGTCCGGTTGAGCGAAAAGTTAGGCATCTCTGCCTTCAAAGTGCACCAGCAAAAATTGCTCTACGAAGCCAATTACGCTGCCGGCGTCTTGGGGAGTGATCTTGTCCCAGTCTGCGTGCATTGCGTGGTTTCGCAACCTTGGCATCGCCGACAACAGAGACTTCTGGGCCCCAGCTATCAAGCCCTTCGATTTCAAGGCGTTTACTACTTCATCCATGGTCTTGCCAGTGACATTGAGGCCCTTGTGTATGGCGAAGCGCTTCAGTGCGTCCTCCAAAGCGGCACACGCGAGCACGGCTGCAACCGTGTGCGCTCCCTCGTCAAGTGCTTGCTTAGCCGCCGCGACGAAGTCGCCAAACACCTCGGCAGAAACCGTCCTCTCTGCGTCGAAGACAAACTCGCCCTCGTAGTCGTTCTTAGCTCCGAAAAACATTCCTCGGAACGCGTTGAGGCGATTGGTATCAACGTAGTTGTTCTGGATTGAGGACAACTCCTTGTTGAAGCTCTCAAACTGAGTCGAGGTGCTGCCGAACGCACCTTTCAGTAGGCTGAGTGCACTTGTTGACCAAGTGTAGAAGTCTGCTCGGTCGACGATCTGTCGTTCGCTGCCTGTCAACTTCAACTTTGCCGCGTGCTCCGCAAGCTGGGCAAAGCGCTCGAGGATCTTCGGTCTGGAGGGCATGGGAGGGCTCCGAGAGTGAGATGCCTAACAACGAAGCTAACCGGCGCCGGGCCGGCAGGTTTGGTTGACGCCGCAGTGCCTCCCCGGCGTCCGGTTGGGCGACCTGTTAGACGGCCCCCATGAAACCCAGAACGCTTTTGAACACCGAAGCCGTGAAAATCGAAGCTTGCCTCAACATCGAGGCCGCGCGAATCGGGGCGCGCTCGCGAGCCTGCGCACACTGGCCGAAGGACACTACCCGAAGCGACGACACGAGCGCAACGCTGAAAGCACCAAGAAGCCATTCGCGCCCGCAGTAGTCGGCAGGCGAGCAGCGCCAATGCGCACCCACAGCCGCAGGTTCGGGGAACCCTCGCTGCCGAAACGCAGACTTTCCGAAGCCAACCCACCGAAGTCACTGAGCCCCGCGGGCGACCAAACAGATGCGCGCCGACCGCGAAACGGCCGAGGGAATACCGCGATTGAAACCGGCGCCCCACTCTGGCGTGAGCGCCAATCGCGGAGCCTGCAAATGCCGCAATGTTTGCACGACCGCCCATTTCAATGACCCACGAATCCAACCCGGCTAACAACGAAGCTAACCGGCGCCGGGCCGGCAACAGATGGTTTGCGCCGCAGTGCCTCCCCGGCGTCCGGTTGGGCGATTAGTTAGGCAAACAGCCTAAAAACGGCGAGCTTTTGCTCTCCGACCCTCAATGAAACCGCGGTTGTAGCCATCTCGGAAGCCATCCTCCCCGAGGTTTGGCAGCGGGCAAAGCGGCGGGAGTGGTGGCAGGCAAGAGAACTCGCCGTAGCACCAACCTTCTTCATACCCATCTTGGTAGCCGTCGCAAAATTCGGAGCTGGCCATGGCAGTAAAAGAAAAACCGGCCAATGCAGCGCCAAGGATGGCGATTAAGTACTTGCGCATAAATCCCCCTTCGGCATTCTCGTGTATAACGCGGTTCATTTGCTCCAGTGGCCCAGTACCCACTCCCACTTGCGTGTCGAATAGTCCCACCGCCAATGTGCTTTGACCCATTTGGTCTTGCCTAATGGCTGTAGAGTTTGCATATTTTGAAGCCGATCGGGCGGCTTCGGTGGCTTTGGCGGGTGAATCTTCTTTATCGTCATTGCGGTACTCCTTCCATGTTGGCCTAATGGCATTACTAAGCGGGGACTTACAGCCAGCCGCGCGCAAGGGAGAATAGGAAGACCCTGTAGCGGCCAGCATTTGGGTCTCCGCTTGAGCAAAGCTGCAATTACTCCTTCATCCCTTCCATCGCGCTTTCAATCCAGCCGCGGACTTCCGATACTTGCGCGTCAGTATCTGCAACCAAACCGTCGGCACATTGCGCCACACGGGCCGATCCACAGAACCCCACGCTATTCGTAAGGTACATAGTGACGGGTGGGTTATGAAAGGTCTGCAAAGTCCAAACCACAGAATATATCGTCCGACTCCCGGATTTATTGTCTTTATCTGGATCCAAGGTGACGATTTTTACTTGTATTAATCCATCCTGCACGCGATTAACAAGTTGCATTCCCGCGCTGCGCCGAACGCCCTCCTTGATTGCGTAAACGAGGCGGCCACCCACTAAATCATCGGCGGTCGCTGCGATGGATACTTTGAGGGAGGTGCTTTCCGCGTGGGCTGCGAAGCTCGTCGCACACGCGAGCAAAAAGGAGAGGCACTTATTGATCACGACGGCTCCTGTGTGTTGATTGGCGGTTGGTAGCTGGCACGTTCTGATGCTGCCTAACAACGAAGCTAACCGGCGCCGGGCCGGCAAGGTTTGGTTGACGCCGCAGTGCCTCCCCGGCGTCCGGTTGGGCGCACAGTTAGACCGGCGCCAGGAGATCTGGCAATTTCAAGTTTGCTCTTGCACACTCGCTATCTCTGCACCCGCAACAAAAAACTCCGCACAATTACCCGAAGTATCGATGGTCTCGAACGCTTCCAACGCCCATGATTGACGACCAACGCCAACCTGTTCACCCAACCACGCCAATTGTCGATCGGACTCACCAACTGGGCAAGCCGAGAACACAAGCATTAGCCTCAAGCCCGCCTTAACTTTCGCAAGTTTTTCGTCTATATCACGGCGAATACTGGGCAATTCCTTCCTCCCAACTGAGCTCATCCAGCGCTTCATCTCAATTGTAACCGCCAATTGATTATTTTCTGGCTCTAGCAGGACCAAGTCGTGAGAGCCCCACTCAACTGCAACTCGATACGGCAGCGAGAAAAGCAATGTGCGTGCGACTACAAATTGATAATATCGCTCATTATTTATCTCCAGGACGCCTCCCACACGTCCTTTACCGGCATGTCGGTTTCCCGTCATAGCCAACTTGATGGTACGGTCCTCTGCTTCCAGACCGGCCGCCGCAATCTTTACGATGTGCACAAGTTTTTCGTTCATCGGTCTAACAACTATTCGACGTCAATCTGACGCGTAACCACGACGCCTAACCAGCAGCGTGGCACCGGTTCAGTCCAAAATCTCTCAACAAAATCAACCATCTAAACACTCCTCAGCGACCTTTTCTGACGTGTAACACCACCGCACCCCACCGAGTACTGACGGCAACCTCCACCCCGTTGACGCGTAACGCCGCCCTGACTCCATCGAATGTAGGAAATTTCCTACACGTTTCATGGCGTTATGCCCATCGCGGCGTCGCGCGGTGACGCCTAACGTGCGGGCTTTCCGATACAGAGGCCGACCCGATGCAAGGCTACTCCCCGATGCCGTCCCCGGCAAGTCCGCCGCGCCGTTTACTGGATCAGGTCCGTGACCGGATCCGCCGGCTGGGGATGGCGATCCGCACCGAGGAGGCCTACGTGGGTTGGGTACGCCGCTTCATTCTGGCGAACGGGAAGCGCCATCCGCGGGAGATGGGGGCGGCGGAGGTGGAGAGCTTTCTGACTCGCCTGGCGAGCGAGGGCAAGGTCGCGGCGTCGACGCAGAATCAGGCGCTGGCGGCTCTGCTGTTTTTGTATCGCGAGGTGCTCGGGATCGAGTTGCCGTGGATGGAGCACATCCGCCGGGCGAAGCGGCCGGAGCATCTGCCGACGGTGCTGTCACGGGCGGAGGTGGCGGCGCTGCTGACGCAATTGTCCGGCCAGTCCGGCTTGCTGGCGCGGCTGCTGTACGGGACCGGCATGCGGTTGCTGGAAGCGCATCGTCTGCGCGTCCAGGATCTGCGCTTTGCTCGGAACGAGATCTGCGTGCGGCGCG
>Ga0209812_10002684_pt1 | contig 10414 bp, 9 predicted proteins | sample JI71714BDNA_FD_187502 | JGI IMG/M metagenome (GOLD analysis project Ga0209812, IMG submission 187502) | Wastewater effluent complex algal communities from Wisconsin, to seasonally profile nutrient transformation and Carbon sequestration -... | ecosystem: Engineered > WWTP > Effluent > Algae...
GATGCGCCGCCTGGGTGACAGCGTCGACTGGGGCCGCGAGTACTTCACGATGGACGAGTCGCTCTCGGCCGTCGTCACCGAGACCTTCGTGCGCCTGTACGACGAGGGCCTGATCTACCGCGGCCAGCGCCTGGTGAGCTGGGACCCGGCGCTGAAGTCGGCCGTCTCCGACCTCGAGGTCGAAAGCGAAGAGGAAGACGGCTTCCTGTGGCACATCCGCTACCCGCTGGCCGACGGCAGCGGCTCCGTGGTGGTGGCCACCACACGCCCCGAGACCATGCTGGGCGACACCGCCGTCATGGTGCACCCCGAGGACGAGCGCTACGCGGCCTTTGTGGGCAAGCAGGTGACGCTGCCGCTGGTGGGCCGGCAGATCCCGGTGATCGCCGACGCCTACGTGGACCGCGCCTTCGGCACCGGCGTCGTCAAGGTGACGCCGGCGCACGACGCCAACGACTACGCCGTGGGCCAGCGCCACGGCCTGCCGATGATCGGCGTGCTCGACCTCGAGGCCAAGGTCAACGCCAACGCCCCCGAGGCCTACCGCGGGCTCGACCGCTTCGAGGCGCGCAAGCGCATCGTCGCCGACCTCGAGGCCCAGGGCCTGCTGGTCGAGACGAAGAAACACAAGCTCATGGTGCCGCGCTGCGCACGCACCGGGCAGGTGGTGGAGCCCATGCTCACCGACCAGTGGTTCGTGGCGGTCGAGAAGCCCGGCCAGGACGGCCTGAGCATCGGCGAGAAGGCCCGTCGTGCCGTGAGCAGCGGCGAGGTGCGGTTCGTGCCGGGTGAATGGGTCAACACCTACAACCACTGGATGGGCAACCTGCAGGACTGGTGCATCAGCCGCCAGCTCTGGTGGGGCCACCAGATCCCGGCCTGGTACGGCGCGGGTGGCGAGGTGTTCGTGGCGCGCTCCGAGGCGGAGGCGCGCGAGCGTGCTGCCGCCGCCGGTTACACCGGGCCGCTCACGCGCGACGAGGACGTGCTCGACACCTGGTACTCGTCGGCACTGGTGCCGTTTTCGTCGCTGGGCTGGCCCCGGCAGACGAAGGAACTCGAGCTGTTCCTGCCCAGCACGGTGCTGGTCACGGGCTTCGACATCATCTTCTTCTGGGTGGCCCGGATGATCATGATGACCACGCACTTCACGGGCCAGGTACCGTTCCGCGACGTCTACATCCACGGCCTCGTGCGCGACGCGCAGGGCCAGAAGATGAGCAAGAGCGAAGGCAACGTGCTCGACCCGGTGGACCTGATTGACGGCATCGCGCTCGAGCCGCTGCTGGCCAAGCGCACCACCGGCCTGCGCAAGCCCGAGACGGCGCCGCGCGTGCGCAAGCAGACCGAAAAGGAATTCCCGGACGGCATCCCCGCCTACGGCGCCGACGCGCTGCGCCTGACCATGGCCAGTTACGCCACGCTGGGCCGCAACGTCAACTTCGACGCCAAGCGCTGCGAGGGCTACCGCAACTTCTGCAACAAGCTCTGGAACGCGACCAAGTTCGTGCTCATGAACTGCGAGGGCGCGGACTGCGGCCTGGCCGAGCACACCAAGGCGCAGTGCGCGCCGGCGGTGTTCGACGCGGCGGGCAACATCACCACGCCGGCCGGTCCCTTCCACGGCTACATGCGCTTCAGCCCCGCCGACCGCTGGATCAGCGGCGAGCTGCAGCGCGTGGAAGACGCGGTGGCCCGGGCCTTCGCCGACTACCGGCTGGACACCGTGGTCTCGTCCATCTATGGCTTCGTCTGGGACGAGTACTGCGACTGGTACCTCGAGATCGCCAAGGTGCAGCTGGCCGAGGCCAAGAAGGCGGGCGACGAGAGCACCGCACGGGCCACGCGCCGCACGCTCATCCGAACGCTGGAGACGGTGCTGCGGCTGCTGCACCCGGTGGCGCCCTTCATCACGGCCGAGCTCTGGGAGGCCGTGGCGCCCGTGGCCGGCCGCCAGGGCGGGCTCGAGAGCGTGGTCACCGCGCCCTACCCCCGGGCCCAGCTCGAGAAGGTCGACGCCAGGGCCGACGCCTGGGTAGCCCAGCTCAAGGCCGTGGCCGCCGAGGTGCGCCGCCTGCGCAGCGAGATGGGCCTGCAGCCCGGCGAGCGCGTGCCGCTGATCACCTTGGGCGAAGATGGCTTCGTCGCCGCGGCCACGCCGCTGCTGACGGCGCTGGCCCGCCTGGCCGAGGTGCGCGTCATGGCCGACGAGGCCGCGTTTGCCGCCGCCACCCAGGCCGCGCCCGTGGCCGTGGCCGGCGGGCTGCGCCTGGCCCTGCATGTGGAGATCGACGTGGCTGCCGAGCGGGCCCGCCTGGACAAGGAGATCGCGCGCCTGCAGGCCGAGATCGCCAAGGCCTCGGCCAAGCTGGGTAATGAAAGCTTCGTGGCCCGCGCGCCGGCCGCCGTGGTGGAGCAGGAGCGTGCACGCCTGGCGGACTTCCAGACAGCGGTCACGCGGCTGTCGGGGCAGCGCGCCCGCCTCGGCTGACAGAATCCCGGCCACACCAGCACCCGACACCACCATGCCCATCCGCAAGGCCATCTTCCCCGTCGCCGGCCTCGGCACACGCTTCCTGCCCGCCACCAAGGCGCAACCCAAGGAGATGCTGCCGGTGGTGGACAAGCCGCTGATCCAGTACGCCGTGGAAGAGGCCTACGCCGCGGGCGTGCGCGAGATGATCTTCGTGACCGGCCGCCACAAGCGCCCCATCGAAGACCACTTCGACATGACCTTCGAGCTCGAGGTGGCGCTGGAGCAGTCCAAGAAACACGAGCTGCTCGAGGTGGTACGCAGCGTCAAGCCCGACGACATGGAGTGCATCTACGTGCGCCAGGCGCAGGCGCTCGGCCTGGGCCACGCCGTGCTGTGCGGCCAGCGCCTGGTGGGCAACGAGCCCTTTGCCATCCTGCTGGCCGACGACCTGATGGTGCACGACAAGCCCATCCTGGCGCAGATGGTGGAGCAGTTCGCCGAGTGGCGCGCCAGCATCATCGCCGTGCAGGAGGTGCCGGCCGAGCACACGCGGCGCTACGGCATCGTGGCGGGCACCGAGGTGAACGCGCGGCTGGTGGACGTCAACCGAATCGTCGAGAAGCCCGCGCCCGAGGAGGCGCCCTCGCGCCTGGGCGTGGCCGGTCGCTACATCCTGACGCCCGGTGTCTTCCACGAGATCGCCACGCAGCCGCGTGGCGTGGGCGGCGAGATCCAGCTCACCGACGGCATCGCTTCACTGCTGCGCCGCGAGAAGGTGTTTGCCTACCGCTACGAGGGCAAGCGCTACGACTGCGGCAGCAAGGAAGGTTTCCTGGAAGCCAACGTCGAGCTGGCGCTGGCGCACCCGCAGCTGGGGCCGGGCTTCCGCGAGTACCTGAAGGGCCTGGCGCTGTAGCGCACGGGCCGCGCCGCGGGCTTCAGCGGCGGCGCAGCACGTGCGTGTAATCGGGCCCGGCCGTGCCCTGCTCCACCAGCTCGTTGCCGGTCTGGCGGGCAAAGGCCTGGAAGTCGCGCACGCTGCCCGCGTCGGTGCTGATCACCTTGAGCAGCTCGCCGCTCACCATGTCGGCGAGCGCCTTCTTGGCCTTGAGGATGGGCAGCGGGCAGTTCAGCCCCCGGGTGTCGAGTTCGCGGTTGACGTCCATAGCGGGTGCAGATTCTAGGTGCGCGGCGGAAACTCGACGAATCGGGGTTCATGGCCGCGGGCGCGCAGCCAGTCGGCGAGCGCGTAGCCGGTGCCCGCGGGCCAGCAACGCAGGTCGGCCGGGGCGAAGAGCTTGTACTCGGCCAGCTCCGGGCTCAGCCGCACCTCGCCGCGCACCTGCACGTGGTAGGCGATGATGACCTGGTTCATGCGCTGGAAGTCGTAGACGCCGATCAGCGACACCGCCTCGGCCCGGAGCGCGGTTTCTTCCAGCACCTCGCGCGCGATGCCTTCTTCGGGCGTTTCGCCAGCCTCCATGAAGCCGGTGATCAGCGCGAACATGCGGCCGCTCCAGGCGGCGTTGCGGGCCAGCAGCACCTGCCCATCGCGGTCGGTGCACTCCACCACCGCGGCGAGCACGGGCGTGGGGTTGTTCCAGTGCGTCCAGCCGCAGGCCGGGCAGCGCAGGCGCGCCTTGGCGCCGCCGTCCTCGTCGGCCACGATGGACGCCAGCGGCGTGCCGCAGGCCAGGCAGAAACGCGGCTCGACAGCCATGCTCAGGCGGGGAACACGCCGGTCGAGAGATACCGGTCGCCGCGGTCGCAGACGATGAACACCACCGTCGACCCGGGCTCGCGCCTGGCGATCTGCAGCGCCACCCAGCAGGCACCCGCCGCCGAGATGCCGGCAAACAGCCCCTCCTCGCGCGCCAAGCGGCGGGCCATGTCCTCGGCATCGGCCTGGCTCACCAGCACCAGCTCGTCGACGTTGGAGGCGTCGTAGATCTTCGGCAGGTAGGCCTCGGGCCACTTGCGGATGCCCGGGATGCGGCTGCCCTCGCTGGGCTGCGCCCCCACGATGCGCACCGCGGGGTTCATGCGCTTGAGGTAGCGCGAGACGCCCGTGATCGTGCCCGTGGTGCCCATGGCGCTCACGAAGTGCGTGACGCGGCCGGCCGTGTCGGCCCAGATCTCGGGGCCGGTGGTCTCCTCGTGCACACGCGGGTTGTCGGCGTTGGCGAACTGGTCGAGCACGCGCCCCTTGCCGTCCTTCTGCATCTGCTCGGCCAGGTCGCGCGCGTACTCCATGCCGCCGCCCTTGGGCGTGAGGATGAGCTCGGCGCCAAACGCCTTCATGGTCTGCGCGCGCTCGATGGACAGGTCCTCCGGCATGATCAGGACCATGCGGTAGCCGCGGATGGCCGCCGCCATGGCCAGCGCGATGCCGGTGTTGCCGCTGGTGGCCTCGATCAGCGTGTCGCCGGGCCGGATGTCCCCGCGCTCCTCGGCGCGCTTGATCATGCTGATGGCCGGCCGGTCCTTCACCGAGCCCGCGGGGTTGTTGCCCTCCAGCTTGCCGAGCACCACGGTGTCGTCGGCGATGCCCAGGCCACGCGGCAGGCGTTGCAGGCGCACCAGCGGCGTGCCGCCGATGGCGTCTTCGAGGGTCTTGTAGGTCGGTGTGGCGCTCATGCCGGGCATTGTCGCAGCCACCCCGGGGCCGCGCAGGGTGCGTGAGATACTCCGGCCCACCTCGCGGCGTTCCGTGCCGCACCTCGCCCGCGTGACGAAATCGGTAGACGTAGCGGATTCAAAATCCGCCGCCGCAAGGCGTGCCAGTTCGAGTCTGGCCGCGGGCACCAACCCTCTGCAGGCCCGCCCTCCCCTCGCCCCCTGCCCTCATGCCGCCGCTCTCGCCCACCACCCGCAACGTGATGATCGTCTGTGCGGTGGCGTACCTGCTGTCGCTGTTCGCTCCGCTCATGGCCTGGCTGGCGCTGTGGCCGCTGGGCTCGGGCCGGTTCATGCCCTGGCAGCTGTTGAGCTACGCGCTGCTGCACGGCGACCTCGCCCACCTGCTGTTCAACATGCTGGGCCTGTGGATGTTCGGCTCCGAGCTCGAGCGCCTGTGGGGCCCGCGCCGCTACCTGCAGTTCATGGCTGGGTCGGCGGTGGCCGCCGCTGCGGCCCAGCTGCTGGTGACGGCCCTCATGGGCAGCGGCGCGCCCACGGTGGGTGCATCGGGCATCCTCTTCGGCCTGCTCATGGCCTATGCGCTGAGTTTCCCGCGGCGCCAGTTCGACCTCGTGGGTTTCCTGCCCGTGGTGCTGCTGCTCATGCCCTCGCAGGTGCTCAACATCGCCGGCATGGTGCTGTTCTTCGTGCTGTTCACCAACCGCCAGGCCGTGCCCATCCCGCCGGTGTTCGTGCCGGCGATGACGCTGGTGGCCATCTACGGCGCGCTCGAGCTGTTCCTGGGCATGTTCTTCCGCAGCGGCAGCGGCATCGCGCACTTCGCGCACCTGGGCGGGCTGCTGGGCGGCTGGCTGATGATGGCCTGGTGGCGCGGCCGCTTCCGGCGCGACGCGCGCTCGGGCCGGCGCTGACGGCCGCGGGTTCGCGCCACCGGCGCTGTTCAGCCCGCGCTCGCCAGGCCCTCGGCCACCGTGGGGTGGCGCAGCACCAGCCGCAGCTCCTGCTTGAGGCGCTGGTTGCCGATGCGGCGCGACTCGCCCATGAAGCTCATCGTCATCGGCGACAGCTGCGCCGCGGCCTCGGCGCGGCTCAGGCGCGGCACGGGCGGCAGGCCGGCGATGCGGGCCACCAGGTCCAGGTAGTCGCCCATCTTCAGCTCGGTGTCGTCGCAGACGTTCACCACGCGCTGCGGCCGGGCCCGGGTGAGGGCCGCCACGCAGGCGCGTGCCAGGTCGTCGGCGTGGATGTGGTTGGTGTAGACATCGTCCTCGGCGCGCAGCGCGGGCGAGGCGCGGCGCACGCGCTCGCGCGGGTCGCCGCCTTCGCGGTCGGGCGCGTAGATGCCGGGGATGCGCAGCAGCGCCGTGCGCGCGCCGGCCTGGCGGCCGAAGTGGCGCACCCGCGCCTCGGCGTCGACGCGGCGCCAGGCGCGGTCGGTTCCCGGCTGCAGCGGCACGGTCTCGTCGATGCGGGCACCACCACGGTCGCCGTAGACGCCGGTGGTGCTGGCATACACGAAGCGCTGAACCCGCCCGCCACGCGCCAGCGCCGCCAGCAGCGCGGCGGTGCGCGGGTCGTGGCGGCCCTGGTTGGGCGGCGGCGCCAGGTGCAGCACGGCATCGGGCAGGCCGCCCAGGCGGCCCAGCGTGGCGGGTATGTCGAGGTTGCCCGGCAGCGGCACGGCACCGGCCGCGCGCAGCGCCGGCACCCGCGCCGGCGACGAGGTGAGCACGACCACGCGCCAGCGCCCGCGCACCCAGGGCAGCACACGTTGGCCGACATCGCCGCAGCCCACGATCAACAGGGTCGGGCGGCGGAAGCGGCTGGGCAGGGACATGGTCTGGTCACGGGCGAGGCAGGCGGGGGCGCGGGCACAATTCCACCATGAGCTTCAAGATCACCCTCGAGCCTTCGGGCCGGCAGTTCGACGTCGCGGCCGACGAGTCCATCCTCCCCGCCGCCATCCGCCAGGGCGTGGGCCTGCCCTACGGCTGCCGCGACGGCGCCTGCGGCTCCTGCAAGAGCCGCCTCGTGGCCGGCCAGGTGAAACACGGCCCGCACCAGCTCAAGGCCCTGAGCCCGGCCGAGGCCGAGGAAGGTTTCATCCTCACCTGCTGCGCCGTGCCGCAGAGCGACTGCACCGTGCACGCGCGCAGCGTGCCGGGCGCCGGCGAGTACCCGGTGCTCAAGCTGCCCACGCGCGTGATCAGCATCGAGAAGCCCGCCGCCGACGTGGCCGTGCTCAAGATGCAGCTGCCCGCCAACCAGAACCTGCAGTACCGCGCCGGCCAGTACGTGGAGTTCATCCTGCGCGACAACTCGCGCCGCAGCTACAGCATGGCCAACGCACCGCACCTCGTGGGCAGCCCGCCGGCCATCGAGCTGCACATCCGCCACATGCCGGGCGGCAAGTTCACCGACCACGTCTTCGGCGCGATGAAGGAGAAGGACATCCTGCGCATGGAAGGCCCCTTCGGCAGCTTCTTCCTGCGCGAGGAGTCGGCCAAGCCCATGGTGCTGCTGGCCAGCGGCACGGGCTTTGCGCCCATCAAGGCCCTGATCCAGCAGCTGCAGCTCAAGGGCAGCACCCGCCCCGCCGTGCTTTACTGGGGTGCGCGCCGCCGCGCCGACCTGTACCAGCACGCCTGGTGCGAGCAGATGGCCGCCGAGCTGCCCTGGCTGCGCTACGTGCCCGTGCTCTCGGAGCCCACGGCCGACTGCGCCTGGGCCGGCCGCTCGGGCTTCGTGCACCAGGCCGTGATGGCCGACCAGCCCGATCTCTCGGGCCACCAGGTCTACGCCTGCGGCGCGCCCATCATGGTGGAGTCGGCGCAGCGCGACTTCGTGGCGCAGTGCGGCCTGCCGGCCGACGAGTTCTACGCCGACAGCTTCACCTCCGAGGCCGACAAACACGGCGCCGCCGCCTGACGGCGCGCCACCCTCTACCGCCACCCGAGCCCCCGCCATGACCGAAGCCAACCGCCGCAGCAAGAACATCACCGAAGGCGTCGCCCGCGCGCCCAACCGCTCCATGTACTACGGCATGGGCTACACCGAGGGCGACTTCGGCAAGCCCATGATCGGCGTGGCCAACGGCCACAGCACCATCACGCCCTGCAACAGCGGCCTGCAGAAGCTGGCCGACGCCGCCGTGGCCGAGCTCAAGGCCTCGGGGGCCAACCCGCAGGTCTTCGGCACGCCCACCATCAGCGACGGCATGGCCATGGGCACCGAGGGCATGAAGTACAGCCTGGTCAGCCGCGAGGTCATCGCCGACTGCGTGGAAACCTGCGTCGGCGGCCAGTGGATGGACGGCGTGCTCGTGATCGGCGGCTGCGACAAGAACATGCCCGGCGGCATGATGGGCATGCTGCGCGCCAACGTGCCCAGCATCTACGTCTACGGCGGCACCATCCTGCCCGGCCACTACAAGGGGCAGGACCTCAACATCGTCAGCGTCTTCGAGGCCGTGGGCCAGTTCAGCGCCGGCAAGATGAGCGAGGAGGACTTCTGCCAGATCGAGAAGCGCGCCATCCCCGGCAGCGGCAGCTGCGGCGGCATGTACACCGCCAACACCATGAGCTCCTCGTTCGAGGCCCTGGGCATGAGCCTGCCCTATGCCAGCACGATGGCCAACGTCGAAGACCCCATCGTCGCGCACACGCAGGCCGCGGCGCGCGCGCTGGTGGCCGCCGTGAAGGCCGATCTCAAGCCGCGCGACATCGTCACCAGGAAGGCCATCGAGAACGCGGTCGCCGTGATCATGGCCACCGGCGGCAGCACCAACGCCGTGCTGCACTTCCTGGCCATCGCGCACGCCGCGGGCGTGGACTGGTCCATCGACGACTTCGAGCGCGTGCGCAAGAAGACGCCGGTTCTGTGTGACCTCAAGCCCAGCGGCAAGCACCTGGCCATCGACCTGCACCGCGCCGGCGGCATCCCGGCGGTGATGAAGGTGATGCTCGACGCCGGCCTGCTGCACGGCGACTGCATCACCATCACCGGCAAGACCGTGGCGGAGAACCTGGCCGAGGTGCCCGCGCTGCGCGCGGACCAGGACGTGATCCGCCCCGTGAGCAACCCGATCTACGCCGAGGGCCACCTGGCCATCCTCAAGGGCAACCTCAGCCCCGAGGGCTGCGTGGCCAAGATCACGGGCCTCAAGAACCCCGTCATCACTGGCCCGGCGCGTGTGTTCGACGACGAGCAGAGCGCGCTCGCGGCCATCATGGCCGGCCAGATCAAGGCCGGCGACGTGATGGTGCTGCGCTACCTGGGCCCCAAGGGCGGCCCGGGCATGCCCGAGATGCTGGCGCCCACGGGCGCGCTCATCGGCCAGGGCCTGGGCGAGAGCGTGGGCCTCATCACCGACGGCCGCTTCAGCGGCGGCACCTGGGGCATGGTGGTCGGCCACGTGGCGCCCGAGGCCTACGAGGGCGGCGTGATCGCGCTGGTGCACGAAGGCGACAGCATCACCATCGACGCCCACCAGCTGCTGCTGAACCTGAACGTGCCCGATGCCGAGATCGCTCGCCGCCGCGCGGCCTGGGTGAAGCCGGCGCCACGCTACACGCGCGGCGTGCTGGCCAAGTTCGCCAAGAGCGCCGCGAGCGCCAGCCAGGGCGCGGTGCTCGACGGGGACTGAGGAGGGCCGTCCCTGCCTGCGCAGGGGCGGGCTACAGCCGCGGCTCGCGCCGCTGCTCGATGTCGGACTGCGCCACCACCTTGGGCGCGGCCTCGCGGCCGGCGTGCGTGGGGTCGGCCGAGAGCTGCCGGGCCTTGGCCTCGGTGTGCGCCGTCACCTGGCGGTCGCGGCGCTTGCCGGCCACCTTGAGGCCCAGGGCCTCCATCTGCTGCTCGCGGCGCTGGACCTTGCGCTGATCCATCTTTTCCATGGCGCGCCGCTTGGTCCAGCCGGAGTTGTCGGCGAACTCCCACCACAGCACGGCCAGGCCAAAGGGCACGGCCACCCACCACCAGTCGAGCTGGCCGAAGGGGCCGACATCGCCCAGCCACAAGGCCAGCAGCAGCACACCAACGACGAGAAACGCCATGAAGAAGGCCTCCTGCGCCGCACTCTAGCGCAGGAGGCCCGGGGCGATCGCCAGAAATCAGTTGGCTTGGCCCAGCTGCTCCAGGATGGCCGGGTTCTCCAGCGTGGACGTGTCCTGCGTGATCGCCTCGCCCTTGGCGATGCTGCGCAGCAGGCGGCGCATGATCTTGCCGCTGCGCGTCTTGGGCAGGTTGTCGCCGAAGCGGATGTCCTTGGGCTTGGCGATCGGCCCGATCTCCTTGGCC
>Ga0209812_10002685_pt1 | contig 10414 bp, 6 predicted proteins | sample JI71714BDNA_FD_187502 | JGI IMG/M metagenome (GOLD analysis project Ga0209812, IMG submission 187502) | Wastewater effluent complex algal communities from Wisconsin, to seasonally profile nutrient transformation and Carbon sequestration -... | ecosystem: Engineered > WWTP > Effluent > Algae...
ACATCATTACATGCTTCGCCACGTAACACGCGTTGTGATTTTAAAACTGCATCACGGATAAAGATATCTTGACGATACGTACCATTGTTAAACGTTCTTTGGTATGAGAAGTTCCAATACCAATCGTTTAATTCGCCTTCAAAACCCACTACACCACGGGTGTAATCAATGGTTGTATCATTACTAAAATGGTTACTAATCGCCACTGGTAATACTGACGCCGTACCCGTCCAACCCGGGATCAGTGTTACTGGCATATAACCACCACCGCCCGCATCTTGCGAGAACAGTTGACGTACACTGTTTACTTCAGTTTTACGGCTACTGTGTAATAATTCACCAAACATGGAGACTTTATCATTGATATCGTAATCACCTTGTAAATATACTGAGGCAACTTTCGATTCAGGAATCATGGTGGCGCCACGTTGGAACGGGTGCTGACCATCTAACCAACCATCGGTTTCTTTGTTCCAACCCGCATAATACCAACCCGCAGGCGCGGTTAAAGGACGATTTGCAGCAGGTGTCCCTGTAGAAGTGAAAGTGCTGCCAGCTCCAGGGAAACCAAAATTATTATAATCGTATTGGAAACGGCCGCCTGACAGGTTAAATAAACCATAACCTGTACCGTTACAGTGCGCTTCGCCAGTACGTGGATCGATAGGATCAGCTAAGGCACCGGTTTGTGCATCAAACAATAAACGGGTGTTACAGTTGAAATAATCACGATCATCACGGATTAAACCTGTGTTGACGTTATAATCTGCGATAACGCGCCATGAACCGCGATCAAAAGTTTCACCATAAGTACCGTTAACACGGTAAGTCTCGCCACCCGATTCAAAAGGCTTACTACCTGAAACTGTTACGTTAGCAACATCATCACGCTTGGTAATAATATTGATTACGCCCGCAACCGCGTCTGAACCATATAGAGAGGAGGCACCGTCTTTTAAAATTTCCACACGCTCAATAGCTGACACCGGTAACGCATTCATATCAAATGCAGAAACCTGACCGCGAGCACCCGCAGGACCAGCACGACGACCGTTTAACAAAACTAATGTACGGTTTGAACCTAGACCCCGTAAAGAGATAGATTCGGCACCCGCACCACCTGCCGTTACGAAACCAACAGAATAGGCAGATAATAATTGGTCAGAACCTGCCGCGATAGTAGAAGTACGCAACAACTCACCTAAGGTATTTAAACCTTGTTCTTGCGCAATAGAAGCACTGATTACAGTTACTGGCGTTGCACTGTCTAAACCATCGGTACGAATACGTGAACCGACAACTTGAATGCGTTCGGCTTTTTCATCTTTCTTGGCTTCTTCTTCATCAGTTTCTTGTGCAACAACTGAACCTGCTAGGGCTAAGGTAGAGGCTGCACCAAACATCATAGCTAAACGCACGGCTTTGCTAAGCTTGTTATTAGTGAACATAATTGAACTCCCTGGATGACCTTTGAAAGGTATCTCGATATTTATTTTTTTGAATATTATTTATTCTATTAACCGACTAACTAGGTGTACCTACTTAGTCATGTCCAATAATATGCAGCAAAAAAAAAACGGGTCAAGCATTTGACCCGTTATTTATCGCAAAAAAGTGAACTTTTTTCTAATATGATTTTTTATGTTGCTTCTAATACTAACCTATTAGGATCGCTTTAGAATAATTGCCCAAGCAAAAGGCACATTTTCTATAATAAAAGGTTTAATATCTGTTAAAAAACCGACATTTTCTGCATTATTTTTAAATATTTCAATATGGTCATTATTTAAACTGGCTTTGACCTGATCCATTATTCTTGTTAGCTCAAAGGTTACTTGTTTCTTTAATAAAACAAATTCAGAAACATTTAATTCACTCTGATTAGACATTAAATAAACAAATGGTTTTATAACATCATTAAAAAAACTTGCCTGAGCATCATTTAAACGCATTCTATAGTGCTGAAAAGCCATAATCAGGCGTTTATTAGATGCACTTCTAACGTCAAGCTGAGTCGTATCTGGCTTTGCAAACTGGGAAGCATAATCGATGAGTTGATCGATCAGTGAACCCGCTTTAAGCAAATCAGATAACACCGTTATACCCGCTTTGCATTGCAACGAAATGTGAGAATCAGCATGATGGCATAATAAAACGGCCTTACCGTGCGGCTGCAGCACTCTGTAAAGCTCTGGTAGGGATTGTGTAGTATCAGAATATTCAAAGCCAAACTGGCTAATGGCTAAATCAATATGGTGATCAGCAAAGGGTAAAGCTTCTATTTTACAACTTGGGTAAAAACTAATTTTTTTAAGTTCAGCTAATAACGCGTGGTCATCAACAAAAAGTTGGCACGGTTCAATCGCGGCTAAATCAATCGCTAACACAGTAGCTGCTTTACCGCTTCTAAGTGCGAGTAAACTTAAGGCACCATTACCACAACCAAGATCTAACATTACGGCGTTGTTAGACAAGCGAGCAAAGGTATCTTGCCAAAATTGTGCTATTGGTCCTGCATAGCCATAATCAAAACTACTGTTGGCAAAGCTGGTTACGGTTTTTCGGTTTAACCAATAATGATCCCAATGTTCCATACTTTTTTCCATAAAAAAAGGGCGAGTAAACTCGCCCTTATTGGCAACTAATTACTTAGAACGTTTGTGAAATACGGAAGTATAAAACACGACCGTAAGCATCATATAAGTCAAAGTTATAGTTACGTGAGAACGTTGGATCAGTACCTAACACTGGCTCTTTCTCAAACACGTTGTTCGCACCAACAATTAACTTGGTATTCGTGGGTAATGAATACGTTAATTGTAAGTCATGCGTGATCCATGTTGGGAAATGACCTGAACGCTCAATGGCACCACCGGCTGCTGCATCAACTTCAGCAAACTGTGAACCGATATAGTTAATGTTCCATGCGATATCAACATCACCTAAGGCATAAACGTTGCTTAAAACACCACGTTGTCTTGGTTCGCCCGGATCCATTACCGTATTACGACCGCCATCAATTTTGCTATCCAGACGGTGACTTAACTGTAACGTTTGGTTTAAGCGACCAAAGCTACCAAAGTCAAAGTTAGTGTTGATATTAAAATCTAAACCGCTGATTGCCCACTCACCTTCGTTTGAGTAACCTTGAGTAATTAACTCGATACCGCCACTTGGGAAACGCGTTAAACCGATACCTGGTGGTAATGGTTGAAGAGTTTGCTCACGTTGTAAAATGGTACCGGCACCAAAGAAACGGATTAAATTAGTGATTTTAATATCGTAGTAATCAACAGACAGGTTTAACCAATCGGTAGGTTGCCACGCTGAACCTAACGATAATTGTTTAGACGATTCTGAGCTGATTTCTGGGTTAGCAATGGTTAACGCCTGTACCTGAACGTTACAGGTAGCGGCTTGGCCAAAGTTAATACAGGTCGCTGGATCGTTTACACCTGGGTTACCTGGTTGTGGTTGCTGCGTTAGAATATCTAACGTTGGTGCACGGAAACCTTCACCGTAAGAACCACGGAATACTAACCCTTCAGCAGCTTCCCAACGCAATGCGACTTTTGGTGAGAAATCGTTACCGTAATCTGAGTATTTGTCATAACGGCCGTTTAATGACAGCTCTAAGCCATCTACGATTGGTACTAAGGCTTCTACATAGGCGCTCTTCAGATCGCGTGAACCACCCGCGCTGTTACCTGCAGAACCACCTACTTGACCCGCTTCTGATAGTGAATCGTATGTGTCGCCATAAGTCTCTTTGCGGTATTCAGTACCCGCAACCATTTGAACCATACCTGCTGGTAATTCAAACGCATCGAAAGATACAGACGCAAAGGCTTCTTCTTGATCAAACACACCAATACGGCTAGTGGTTACTTTTAAGCTATTAAGTAGAGCATTGTAAGCACTGATATCGTTAGCCGCTGTAAAACGCGTACCAAACGGGTCATCTAAACGATAAGCACCGCTATCAACTGCGCGCTTAGCATTTGAACCCATTAAATAGTTACGACCAATTTCGTAGGTTTTTGATTTGCTCTTACGCACGCCAAAATCAACGATAGCACTACCAATTTCGCCTTCTGCACCAAATAAGAAATCGGTTGACCAGTTATCTACTTGGTTATCACGATTGCCTAGCGCAGCAAAACGGTGACGGTATAATACCTGACGGTTAGCGCCATTTGCCGCATTAAAAAACGGGCTAGCTGGGTTGGTTGGGTTATTAATGCTGTTAGCAGCAATAAAACGCGCTTCACCCGCATCGTTTAATGATGGCGCATAACGACCAAAGGATTTAGTTTTAGACACTAACGTATGCGAGAAAATTTTCCACTGATCGTTAATGTCATACTCAGCTTTTAAGAAACCAGAGGTATTACCAGTAGAGGCTTCGTTAGCGTTAGTCGCATTAAAGTTGTAAGCACATAAGCCTGATGCTGTTGAGAAGAAGTTTTCTAGGCCATTACAGGTTGCGGCTGGAATAATTGAGGCAAAACCACCAGAGGGTAATTGCCAGTTGTTACCAAAACTAGAAACACCTGGCTCTACCCATGGATAATCGCGTTCAAAAATAATATCGCGTTCGTTCCAAGATACACCGCCAACGATAGACGATTTGCCTGAACTGGCACCGAAGACGGCTGAACCTTCTTCACGATCACCACCTTCTGCAGGTAAGCTAACTGAAGCTTGACCTAAACGCACTTCAACACCGTTAAAGTCTTTTTTGGTGATAATGTTAATTACCCCTGCGATTGCATCAGAACCATATACTGCTGATGCACCGTCAGATAAAATTTCAATACGCTCAACCGCTGCCATTGGGATTGAGTTTAAGTCTTGTGAGTTACCCGTTGAAGGTGATTTTGGTAAACGACGACCATCAACTAAAATTAACGAACGCTCAGAGCCTAAGCCACGCAAGTTAACCTGAGAAATACCTTGTGCAGAACTACCAGATTGTGGACGGAACGAACCTGCAGAGTTGAACGAAATATTACGAATTAAATCTGATACTGACGTTTGACCTGAGAAATCGATTGCCGCACGGTCAATAACCGTAACTGGCACAGCGCCTTCTAAGTCAGTACGCTTGATACGTGAACCAGTAACTTCAATACGTTCAACTTTAGCAGTTGATTCGTCATCTTGTGCTGCTTGTTGAGCGATGGCTGCACCGGTAAAGGTTGAGGCCGCGCCGAACGCGATAGCTAAGCGCACAGCTTTGCTTAATTTATTATTTGAATACATGTAAAACTCCCTGGACCACGTGTTGTGATTCTGTTTTTTCAGTTACTAATTCTGATGCGAAAAAAATTTCGCTTTAGCACGGATTGGTTTCCGAGTAACGCCCCCCGATAATAAACGCAATTTTTCTGCTGGGTCAACCGCTTTTACGGAACATTTTTGTATTCTGGTTGTCTTGCTAGCTTGTGAATTGGTCGCAAATCGTTAGTGTCTGATGCCGATTGCAACACCCTGCTCACAACAAAACAGATATATTGTTGAAATTAAACATGAAATGTAAATGCTAAATAGCGCATTAGTGCATCTGGCGCAGTTAAGACTTACCTAAACAAGAATTTTTGTAAATTAAAAATTACAAAAACAATCTCATCCTACCAGTTGCATTTACACGACGCTTTGCATCTTTTCTAACTTAGAAATGAACAATCTAGCTTTCCTTCAGAAAAACTGGCTCTCTTCTAATGAGCGCGTTAGAATACTCGCTGTACATTTATACAGAATATCTATGCTAACCGACGCACAAAAACAGCACATCCGTACTATACACCAACAGTTAAAGTGTCAGTTGCCTGGGTATCAACCGCGGCCAGCACAAAATAAACTGATTGCTGAAATTGCCAGTATTATTGCAGGCCATTACCATAGGCACGATCGCATTGGGTTAATCGAAGCGGGTACCGGCACAGGCAAATCATTAGCGTACATTTTAGGCACCCTGCCGTATGCGCTGAGCCAAAAAAAAACCGTGATCATCGCCACGGCAACAGTGGCCTTGCAAGAGCAATTGGTTGTTAAAGACTTGCCTTTTTTTCATCAGCATAGCGGCCTAACATTTAATTTTACCTTGGTAAAAGGCCGGCAACGCTATGCCTGTATTGAGCGGTTACAACAACACATCCAGCAACCCATGTTATTTGCTAACACGGCGCCAGAACCTGAAGAACAACGGTTATTACAACGTTTGTGGGAGGCTTGGCGCGAACGGCGTTGGCTGGGTGATCGTGACAGTTTACCCGAGCCAGTGAGTGATGCGTTATGGTTTAGCTTGCAAGCTGACGCCCATCATTGTAGTAAAACGCAGCGACGCCACCTGACTTGCCCCTTTCATTTAGCACGAGCGGAGATCATTGATTCGCAGGTACTGGTCGTTAATCACAGTTTATTGCTATCCGACATCCTATCTGGGGGCGGCGTATTACCGCCGCCGGCAGATTGTATTTATGTTATTGATGAAGCACATCATTTTGCTGTTTGTGGTCGAGAATTATTAAGCGCGAGCGCGCAAGTGTCTGACAATGCGCAGTGGCTAGAACGGTTGCGTAAAAGCTTACAAACGCTGCAAGGGATCTTACCCGATACTAGCCTGCGTGATATTTTAAAACTGGATGATACGGTAAGTGATTTTCATGCAGCATTAAAACCGATTGAGCGCAGTTTACCCGGTTATCTATCGCAATGGTTTGTTAATAAAGAACAAACAGACTATCGGTTTAAACACGCGGCGTTACCTAAATTATGGCAACAGCAAGCTCAGGTTATTTGGCAAAGTGCACAAAAAGCGGCAGGGAGTTGTGAAAAATTGCTCACCGAACTGCAAACGACACTGGGAGAACAAAAGTCGGTTACCGCTAAATCCGCAAAGCAAGGTTATACCTTACTGCAGGAGCTGGCTTATGCCCGGCAACGCTTTGAACAGCAACATACGCTGTGGCAATTACTGCATCAAGAACAAAAAGAACCGGCTTGGCAAGCGCGCTGGATTAGCAAAGATCTACCTGAAAATGCGTTAGATCGCACAAGCGCTCTGCTGCATCTGCACGCCACGCCCCTATCGGCAAGTTTACCGCTAGAGACCGCTTTTTTCAGTCAGGCATTTGCCGTGATACTCTGCTCGGCAACGTTAACTGCGCTTAATTCGTTTGATTACGTAAAACGCGAACTTGGGCTTACTGAGCACCCCGGTTTACAATGTCTTAAAGTAGATTCCCCGTTTGCGTACCACGAAAAAGCCGAAATTCTGCTGCCTAAAACGCGTTGCGAACCGACAGATCCGGCCTTTACCGACGAATTAATTCGCCTGTTACCTACCTATCTCACGGAAAAGGCAGGTTCATTGGTGTTATTTGCCTCGTATTGGCAAATGCAGCAGGTGGCAACCGCGCTGCGACAATCTGGTTTTTCGTTATTAGTACAAGGCGAAGCGTCGCGACAGGCTTTACTGCAGTTACATGCTCAGCAGGTAGTTGCAGGGAATAAAAGTATTTTAATGGGCACGCAAAGTTTTTCTGAAGGGCTGGATTTACCAGGCAACCTACTTACAAATTTAATTATTACAAAATTACCCTTCGCCGTACCCACTTCTCCACTAGAAGAAGCCTTAAGCGAAGCTATTAGCGCCCGTGGGGGAAATGCCTTTTTACAATTAAGCATCCCGACCACAGCAAAAAAACTGGTGCAATCTTGTGGTAGACTGCTGCGGCAAGAACATGATCACGGGCGTATTGTGATTCTGGATCGGCGCTTAGTGTCTAAAACCTATGGCAAAGCCATGCTTGACGCGCTACCGCCCTTTCGCCGTCGTATAGAGTATTAAGACAAGACATCATAACCCGATTATCGAATTTGCTTTGCCTTTCTTACGCTAGAAACGTGAGCGAAATGCGATATAAATGCAGGTGAAATATGCTTAAAACGCATAGTAGTGAGCTAAATCGCACCCACATAAATTTAAAAAAAATAACTAAAACTCGCGCATGTGCTGTGATGAATAGCGAGCACGAATCGTTAAAATGTATTAAGGATACATTATTTTGATACCCGAGATCACGCTTACTCTTGAGCTGTTGCTGCTACTATGCAGTGTGGCATTTATTGCCGGTTACATTGATGCCATTGCTGGTGGAGGCGGTTTATTAACGGTTCCCGCATTGCTCACCGCCGGTTTGCCGCCTCATGTCGTATTGGGCACCAATAAACTTGCCGCGACCTTTGGCTCCCTGACAGCCTCTGTAACCTATTATCGTAAAAAACTGTTCAACCCAGATTTTTGGCGGTATAGCCTGGTTTTTACTGCTATAGGTGCCATTTTAGGCACACTGGCAGTGGATCAAATAAGTACCGAGTTACTAGAAAAAATATTACCCATTTTGATTTTATTTGCTGCGCTGTATACGCTATTTAATCGTATGCAACCTGATGACCGCTTGGCTTTGCCCGAAAAAAATCGAAAACTCTATTGGCAACAACGGCTTCAAGGTTTAACACTCGGGTTTTATGATGGTGTGGCGGGTCCAGGTGCCGGTGCGTTTTGGATGGTTTCAACCATGGCACTGTATAAAATAAATCTATTACTGGCTAGCGGTGTAGCGCGGACGATGAATTTTGTCAGCAATGGTTTTTCGTTGGCAGCCTTTATCATCCTTGGGCATGTGCACTTTACGTTGGGTATTGCCATGGGATTATGCTTAATGTTGGGCGCGTGGTTGGGCGCGCATTCGGCAATCCGTTTTGGCAGCAAATTTATTCGGCCTATTTTTATCAGTGTGGTGATTGCCATTGCTGCACGGCTCGCGTGGCAGGCATGGAGCCAAGGCTAATGGATACTCAGCAACAAATTACCCAGTTAAAAATGCTGTTACAGCAGTTACTCGGTTGGGCGCAACAACTGGATCGGAAAAAAAAAGCGGGCAAACCCACCCACTGGTTTGATTCTGCTTTATTTAGTTGCCACTCGCCCGATCTTGCTGATTATGTCTTAGATAGCTTACGCCATATCGAGCATTTACAACGCCAAGGTGAGCAGTTATCTGATGCGGCCCGTCAGCGTTTAATTGAACGCGTCAACGAACAAGTCAGTGCACTGACGCTGGCGTTTCGTAATCGTGATGTGCGCCAAGCACCCAGCATTACGCGCACTAAAGCGGTCGTGCAACAATTGGCTGCCAATGGTCAACAGCTTTATCAGCAACTCAGTGAATACCAGCAATTTGAGCAACGTTTATTAGATATGGTGCGATTAGCACAGCGTGATCAAAGTGCTGAGGCAACACACAAAACACTGGCACTGCAAGCGCGATTAGGTCGTTGTCGGCGAGCAATTGATGAAGTGGAGCAGCAAATACAGCAGCTAGAATCAGGTAAATTGCTATGACAGTAGACTTACCCGCATTGGTTTATCATGAGTGCTATAGTGAGTTAATTTTACCGCCTTTGCATCGCTATCCTATCGGCAAATATCGCACACTCTATCAACGGTTACGTGAGCTGGGTGTACCAGCACAGCAGTTTTTCACCCCAACGGCAATAAAACCAACCTCATTGGCAGTGTGCCATGATCCGCACTATATCCAGAGTTTGTGTGAAGGTACGCTGGATCAAAAAGCGATGCGCCGTATTGGTTTCCCATGGTCGCAACAGCTCATTTCTCGCTCATTAACCTCTACAGCCGGTACCTTATTAGCTGCTGAGCTCGCATTAGCACAGGGATCACAGGGTTTAGCGATACATTTAAGTGGTGGCTACCACCACGCTTTTTACGATGCAGGAAGCGGTTTTTGCTTGTTTAATGATTTGGCATTTACTGCCGCCACGCTTCAACAACGTGGTGTAGGCCCGATCTTAATTTTCGATTTAGACGTGCATCAAGGTGATGGTACCGCACAACTTTTTAGCGAAAATCGCCATATCATTACGGCTTCAATTCACTGCGAGAAAAATTTTCCCGCGCGAAAACAGCAATCGGATTGGGATATTGGCTTAGATCGTGATTGTAGCGATGCGGCCTATTTGGAGGCGGTATCACAAAGTTTGACCAGTCTGCTAAGCTGGCACAAACCGGAATTGGTGATTTACGATGCCGGCGTTGATGTGCATCATGCAGATGATTTAGGACTCCTCAATCTAAGCACGGCCACCATTGCGGCGCGAGATGAACTGGTACTGAGCCTTTGTCAGCAGCAAGGCATCCCTGTTGCCGCTGTGATAGGTGGCGGCTATCAACGTGATTTAGATGCCCTTACACAGGTACATCTGCAATTGTTCAAAGCCGCTTTTACGGTAAAAGGCTCACACTTGGGGAGCAAAATAAAAACCTAATTGCCGTTTTATCGCTTGCGGCAATGCTGGTAGAGCGGATTTAGGTAACAGAAAGGTC
>Ga0209812_10002686_pt1 | contig 10413 bp, 13 predicted proteins | sample JI71714BDNA_FD_187502 | JGI IMG/M metagenome (GOLD analysis project Ga0209812, IMG submission 187502) | Wastewater effluent complex algal communities from Wisconsin, to seasonally profile nutrient transformation and Carbon sequestration -... | ecosystem: Engineered > WWTP > Effluent > Algae...
CGAAAAGAGGCTTTTAACATAAGTTTAATCAGATTAAACGAAAATACTTTTCTTTCTACGCTGCGAACCAAGCTTACTTGGGGTCTTGATAAGAGAAATTAACAATTTAGATAATGATTTTTGTTGCTATTTTACAATAGCATCCATTGAACCCAATATTTATGTTGAAAAAGCTTTTAGTTGCAACAGCCTTATTTATAGCCGGCACTTCGGCTAAAGCCCAGTTAATGGAAAGCTTTCAGCATTCAGGAGAAATTGGTATTGGGGTAGGGATGGGACATTATTTTGGAGATTTAAATCCTGAAATAAGGTTCAATCGGCCCAAAACCGCTTTCGGTATTTTTTACAGAAAGCAAATCAACAATTATATCAGTGTTCGTTTATCGGGAGAATATGCATTACTGGGATATTCTGATAGGTACAGTAACAATGATGTTCAAAGGGCTAGAAACCTGAGTTTTAACAGCAATGTTTGGGAAGCGGGTATTTCTGGGGATTTCAATTTTTTCCGATTTCAGCCTGGGTTTGATGCATATAGCTTTACCCCTTACATTGGATTGGGTATTGGGGCTTTTTCCTACGATCCTTACGCATATTTGGGAGGTCAAAAATATTTTTTACGATTATTGGGCACCGAGGGGCAGGGATCTTCGCTTTATTTGGACAGACCGGTATATAACCCAATTGCCATCAGCATTCCTTTTACTTTTGGGGCTAAATATGCACTAAATGCAAGAACCAATGTTTTTGCTGAGCTTATTTACCGATTTACCAATACCGATTTTTTAGACGATGTAAGCGGCCAAACCTATGCTCCTGACGCATTTGCACCATTGCCTGATGGCTCGCCCAGCCCTGCTTTTTTATTACAAGATAGAAGTTACGAAACAGGCGCTTCTATTGGCGTTAAAGGCCGCCAAAGAGGAAATAGTCTTAAAGCAGATGCATTTGCTACCATAAAAGTGGGTATTTCCTTCAATCTTCAGAGCTATCGCTGCCCTACCTATTAATGTATATGCGAGTTTTACCGTATTTAAATCGGCAGAAACCGGTGATTTTGTTAATTTTGCACACTAAATTAAACCCATGGTTAAAAAGGAAGACCTTTTGCCACTAATTAACAAGGATCGTTTACCCAAGCATATAGCCATAATTATGGATGGGAATGGTCGTTGGGCAGAGGAAAAGGGACAAGATAGACTGTACGGTCATTTTCATGGGGTAGAAAGCGTTAGAGATATTGTAGAAGGTGCGGCTGAGTTGGGTATTGGCTATCTTACCCTATATGCATTTAGTACAGAAAACTGGGATAGGCCTCAACCCGAAGTAGATGGGTTAATGGCTTTACTGGTAGACACTATTCGTAAAGAAGTACCCATTCTAAACAAGAATAATATACGATTGCACGTTATAGGAAATACCGAGTTGTTGCCTGAATTTGCGAGGAATGAATTGCAAGAAGCTTTGCAAATGACAGAGCAGAATACAGGGCTCAACTTAGTAATGGCATTGAGTTACAGCAGTAGATGGGAATTGGTTAATGCGGTAAAAAATATTGGTTTAGATGTAGAAAAGGGTTTAATTCGTGCTGAAGACATTAATGCAGATACCTTACAGCATTATTTGGCAACGAGTAATTTACCTGATCCAGAATTAATGATCAGAACCAGTGGGGAGTATAGAATTAGTAACTTTCTTTTGTATCAGTTGGCTTATGCGGAATTGTACTTTACCAATACCCGTTGGCCAGATTTTAGGAAAGAAAATTTATATGAGGCAATCATCGACTTTCAATCTAGAGAACGGCGTTTTGGCAAAACCGGTCACCAGATTCAGTCAGATGCTCAAATAGCTTAGTTTATTTAACAAACAGTTTTCATTATTCGGGGTAATTTGCCCAGCTTAAAGAACCAAATTAATTGCTGCGTGTGCGGATTTAACCAAAGCCGCCAACAGAACAAACAGAAACGGGATGCAGAAAGTGTTTAAATTATCATTGTTCGCTTTAGTTGTTTTATTATTTACTAAACCTGCTTTTGCACAAGTAACCTCCGATACAACCATCCGCTCTATTGACGCAGATTTGATTAATCTATTTACTCAAAAGACGCCCAAAAAATACAAGATTGCATCGGTAAAAGTAACGGGCAATCGTTTTTTTGATGAGAACTTGTTGATCTCCATAGCTAACTTGAATATTGGCGACGAAGTAACGATTCCTGGGGGAGACAATTTTTCTAAGGCCATTACTAAATTATGGAGCCAGAATTACTTTAGTGATGTAGAAATATATATTACCAGAGTAGAAGGGAAAGATATTGATATTGAAGTTGCAGTTACTGAACGTCCTCGTTTATCTAATTTTTACTTTAAGGGAATTCCTAAAGGTCAATCAGATGAAATCAGAGGAAAGACCGGATTGGTTCCCAATCGTGTGGTTACCGAGAATATGAAGATCACTGCAACAGAAGTAATCAAAAAATTCTTTGCAGAGAAAGGATACAGAGATACTAAAGTAAAAATTGCAGAGAGAAAAGATTCCACTTTTGAAAACACTTTAGCACTAGACTTTTTTATTGATAAGGGACCAAAGGTAAAAATCAACAATATCAATTTGGGCAATGTAAGTATTGACGAAGCCAAATTGAAAAAGCAATTTAAGGGGTCTAAGGAAAGATCAAGATTCACTTTGTATCCAGTAATGGATAGTGGTAGAATTGTCATACCAAAGCATTACACTTTCGAAGAGTATATGAAAGAAAAAGGTTACCTCACTTTTAGTAAAACTAAAAGAGTGATGGATCCTTATGTGAGAATCAAATTTAGTTCTGCAAAGTTTGATGAGAAAAAATACACCGAAGACAAGGAATCAATTCTTGAATATTACAATACATTAGGATATAGAGATGCCATCATAGATAAAGACACGGTGTATAGTGTAGGCAATGGTAATTTGAATATTGACCTCAAAATGAATGAGGGTCGTAAATACTATTTTGGAAATATTTCTTGGAGAGGAAATACTAAATATTCAGATTCTATTTTAACTACCATTCTCGGAATTCGTAAAGGAGATATTTATAACCTAGATGTATTGAATAAAAAGCTAGGAAAATCTTCTTCACCTGATGGCGCTGATATTAGTGGATTGTACCAAGATGATGGTTATTTGTTTTTTAGAACAGAGCCTATTGAAACTGCTGTATACAACGACACCATCGATTTTGAAATTAGAATTATTGAAGGTCCTCAAGCTACCATCAAGAATGTTCGTATTGCTGGAAATGATCGTACCAAAGAGTACGTAATTAGAAGAGAAATTAGAACCATCCCTGGTGAAAAATTCAGTCGTCAATTATTGATTCGTTCAGTTCGTGAATTGGCGCAATTGAATTATTTTAACCAAGAAAAAATCACTCCAAACCCTGTTCCCAATCAGGAAGATGGAACGGTTGATATTAACTATAGTGTAGAAGAAAAATCGAGCGATCAGTTAGAATTGAGTGCTGGTTGGGGAGGTTTAATTGGACTAACTGGTACACTGGGTGTTTCCTTTAATAACTTTTCTGCCAAGAACTTATTCAAGAAATCAGCTTGGGATCCATTGCCAATGGGCGATGGTCAAAAATTAAGTTTGCGTGTACAAAGTAATGGTAGAGCGTTCCGTTCTTACAATTTCTCTTTCACCGAACCTTGGTTGGGTGGTAAGAAAAGAAACGCATTAACGGTAAGTATTTTCAATACTAAATTTGGTCAAACTTTTGATCCAGTAACTGGTCGATACGATCCGAATATTGCTAATGACCGTTATATTTCAACAACCGGTGCAACTGCGAGTATTGCTAAACAATTAAAATGGCCCGACGACTATTTCTCTTTGTCGATGGGATTAAACTATACTCGTTATAAGTTGAGTAACTACGCCATTGACCCAACCAACTTACCTGGTTTTGAAAATGGTATCGTAAACAACTTGAACTTTAGAATTGCGTTACAGCGTTCGTCTATAGATCAACCCATGTTCCCTAAAACGGGTTCCAATTTCATGGCCAGCTTACAAATTACCCCACCTTATTCATTAATCAACAGCAGCATCAATCCTGCTGGCAATCCATATAAATGGATTGAATACCATAAATGGCGTTTTAATGGAGAATGGTTTGTACCATTGGGTAAGCCGCATGGCGAAGACCGCAATAAGCAGTTCGTAATGCGTTTTGCTGCTAAGTTTGGATTTGTGGGTAAGTTTAATGAAAACCTACAAGTATCACCTTTCGAGCGTTTCCAAGTGGGTGATGCGGGTTTAACCAACCAATTCGCTTTATTAGGTTTCGATATTGTGGCCCATAGAGGTTACCCCGTTTACGACAACTCTAATCCACGTGTGAACCCAGATCAACAAAGAGCTAGTCAGTACTTTACCATATTTAATAAGTATACCATGGAAATGAGGTATCCGCTGAGCTTGAACCCCAGCAGTACCATTTTTGGATTGGCCTTTTTTGAAGCTGCCAACGGTTGGTATTCATTTAAAGACTACAATCCTTTTCAGCTAAGACGCTCTGTGGGTGTAGGTATGCGTTTCTTCTTACCTATGTTTGGTTTGCTTGGATTTGATTATGGCATAGGATTGGATAGGTTTAATGGAACCAATCAATTAAGGGATGCAGCTCGTTTTACCTTTATGCTTGGATTTGAACCTGAATAACCATAAAAAATTAGGTATGAAAAAAATTCTAGTAGCGTTCACCACATTATTATTACTTACAACTGCTGTTGAAGCACAACAGCGTTATGCCATTATTGATACCAAGTATATCCTGAGTAAAATTCCGGAATACAGAGATGCCGATAAAAAACTACAATTAGTAGGAGAGCAATGGCAAAAAGAGATTGATGATAAGCAGGCTGTTCTTGATAAAATGTATAAGAATTATGAGGCAGAACAGATCATGTTGACCGACGATTTAAAGAAAAAGCGCGAAGATGAATTGTTTGTGAAAGAAAAAGAGATTCGTGATTTGCAAAAAAAGCGCTTTGGTTACGAGGGCGATTTGTTTAAAGAGCGCCAAAAATTAGTTAAACCTATACAAGATAAAGTGTACAATGCTATTCAAAAAATAGCCGTAGCAAGGGTTTATGATTTTATCTTAGATAAAAGTGAAGGAATTACCGTTATATTTGCCGACCCAAAACTGGATAAATCGGATGAGGTTTTAAGGGAATTGGGCATTAAAAATTAGTCAATCAAAAACAAACAATAAATTTCATTACAATGAAAAAATTTCTCTTCGTGTGTGTGGCTTTTGCAGCGGTTACACTTTTTTCTAACAGCGCAAGTGCACAGGTTAAAATAGGATACTTTGATGAGCAAGCAGCTCTTTCATTATTTCCTGGTATCGCTAAAATTGATACTTTGTTGAATAGCTATAGATTAGATTCTTTGCAAGAAGAATACAAATATAATGTATCTGATTTTCAGCGCAGAGACAGCATCTTCAAAAAAGATTCTGCTACTATGCCTGCTAAAGCAAGAGAATTAGCTACTAGAGAATTATTACAATTGCGTTACAAGTTGGTAAACTGGCAAGAGTATTCTCAGCAAATGGAGCAAGCTAAATATGAAGAACTTATTTATCCTTATAAAGCAAAGTTGTTTGAAGCAATACAAACTATAATTGCTGAGCAGAAATACACTTTGATTCTTAAATCAGAGGCTTTAGCTCAACAGTATATGCAACCTAGCATTTTGGATAATGTTACCATTAGAGTAGCACAGAAACTTAAACTACCTTTACCAAAGGAAGTAGAAGACGCATGGAAATTGGCCTCAGGAAGTAGTAGTTCTCCAGCCAAGTCTTCTCCTAAGCCAGCTGGTAAAGGTTAAGCTTCTATTAAATTTTTTTATAGGCCTGCATTTTAATGTAGGCCTTTTTTTGGTGCAATAATAGTGCGCTATGTCTCATTAATTTTATTTTCAAATTAATGGGGGTAGCCGAAAACCCAATCTAGAGTAGGTAAAAAATTTATAGTATGAAAAATTTAAATTTAGGAAAGCAACTAACTAGAGAACAACTGAAACAAATTAATGGTGCAGGGTTTTGGTTATCATGTGGTGGAGGGTTCAATTATTTTCAAACATTTGAAGCTTGTATGATTCACGGAAGCACATATTGTGGTGTAACTTATACTTGCATTAATGGTAAGCAATCTAATTAAATTTTGTTTTAGATTTATATGGGTAAAGATTTATTACTAAGCCCATATAAATTTTTATAAATGTCAATCATTAAATATTTCAAACACATTCAACATATTGACTTTCTTATAAGAAGAAAGGCTTCTGGGAATATTGTTTCCTTAGCAAAAAAATTATCATTATCTAAAAGAGCCACTCAAAAATATATTAGTGAAATGAAGGAGTTGGGTTTTCCAATTAAGTATGGAAAAGATTGTAACTGTTACTATTATAACGAAAATGGGAAAATAGTGAATAGTTTATTCGTCAAAGATGGTAATCAACAAAATGATCATGAGTTAGGTAAAATTTTATCAAAGGATGAATATAAAAAAATTTTAGGAGGTAAATCTCCTTCTTATTTTCATAATATTATTGAACCTCCAATTACACTTCACGTCTATTTTTCTTAGCACAATTACGATAATATCTTATCCTGATTTGACTTCTTTCTCTTTTTTTGTCAGCTTATAGCATTACTTTTATTTTTATTAGTCAAAATATAATATTACTTTTGAATCTATTTGTCAAATCATAATATTACTTTTATGAGTAAAAAGTTATTACAAATACAGCAACTTGATCATAAAATGCAAGCTTTGGGCGACATTAAAAATGTAATACCTCCATCATCTGGTTGGGTAAAGGCAATACGTAATGCTATAGGTATGAGCATGTTGCAATTGGGTAATCGAATGTCTATTACCAAACAAAGCATTCAAGATATTGAACGAAGAGAAAAAAAAGGTTCTATTACAATCAATGCACTGAAAGAGGTAGCGAATGCTATGGATATGAAATTGGTTTATGGTTTTGTTCCAAAAGATGGGTCATTGGCTAAGTTAATTGATAAAAAAGCGACAAAATTAGCTACTGAAATTGTTATGCGAACTAATAACACGATGCAGTTAGAAGATCAAGCAATCTCTCAAAAGCGAATAGAAAAAGCAATTTTAGAAAGAGCAAATGAAATTAAAAATGAAATGCCCAAAGCATTATGGGATTAGATGAATTTGAGCAACAGAATATAGAAGAAGCCATCTTATGGTCATTAAAACGTAAATTCAGTTCAACTTTTCTTTTTACAGAAGACTTTATATGTGAATTACACAAAAGGATGTATGGAAATGTTTGGGATTGGGCAGGAGAGTTTCGTAAAACAAATAAAAATATTGGAGTGGATAAATGGCAAATACCAACAGATCTAAAAATTTTGTTGGGAGATGTAGTTTATTGGAATGAAAATAACATTTTTAGTGCTGATGAGATAACCATACGTTTTAAACATAGATTAGTCAGTATTCATTGTTTTCCAAATGGTAATGGTAGACATAGTAGATTATTGGCAGATATAATAATTGAACAATTCTTCAAATTGCCTCATTTTACTTGGGGTTCATCACAATTATCAGCTTCTAATAATGTTAGAGAGATATACTTACATGCATTAAAGACAGCTGACAAAGGAGATATGGTTCCATTGATTAATTTTGCTAGGTCTACATAAACATTGGCTAAGCATATATCAATTTAAAAATATGCAAGTACAAAAAAATCCCATTGGCGTTTTTGATAGTGGATATGGAGGGTTAACCATTTTGAAAGAATTGGTAAAGCAACTACCTCAATACGATTATTTGTATTTGGGGGATAATGCGCGTGCGCCTTATGGAACCCGATCATTTGATACGGTTTACCAATACACTTTAGAAGCAGTGCAATGGTTTTTTAACCAAGGCTGTGAGTTGGTGGTATTGGCTTGCAATACGGCTTCTGCCAAAGCCTTGCGTACCATACAACAAAAGGATTTAGCCCAGTTTGGTCCCAGTAAAAGAGTATTAGGGGTGATTAGACCCACCGCTGAAGTGATTGGTCGTTTTTCAGAGTCAGGGCAGCTGGGTGTGTTAGCCACCAAGGGGACAGTGAACAGTGAGAGTTATCTATTGGAGATTGCGCACTTCTTTCCAGATATGAGGGTATTTCAACAAGCATGCCCAATGTGGGTGCCTTTAATTGAAAATGGCGAACACGAAGGGGCTGGTGCAGACTATTTTGTGAAAGATAGTTTAGATCAATTAATGCGCCAGTCGCCAGCCATTGACACGGTTTTATTGGCTTGCACACATTATCCATTATTGATTCCTAAAATAGAGGCCCAGCTTCCTAAGCATATTCAAGTGGTTTCCCAGGGTGAAATAGTTGCTCAAAGTTTAGCCAATTACCTAGAAAGGCATCCTGCTATGGCCGATCATTGCTCTAAAAATGGGCATATAAGGTTCTGTACCACCGATTCAACTACCGATTTTGATGAAAAAGGAGCTATTTTCTTCGGAAAATCCCTTAAATCGGAGCATATTCTGTTGGGTCATTAACCTTTTTTACTTAATTTTGCCGTCCTTTCACAAGCGGCGGTATGGTGACTGCAGCAATGAAATGAAACCATATTTTAGGGTTAGTAAAAAAAGACATCAATGAAACGTACATTCCAACCACACAAGCGTCGTCGTAAAACCGTACACGGTTTCCGTAAACGTATGGAGTCTGCTAATGGCCGTAAAGTACTGGCAAGCCGCAGAGCGAAAGGCCGCAAGAAACTTAGTGTTTCTAGCGAAAAAGGATTAAAGTAATCCCCCACACCCTTTAGGGTACAGGATTCAGTTGAATTCTGTAGGGCATGATCATATTAAGCTCCGTCTTTGTGACGGAGCTTTTTTAGTTTTGTAATCAATGACAACAAATAACACTTATTCAAAGCAAGAAAAACTCAAGAGCAGAAAAGCACTGGAGCAATTATTTGCCAAGGGTAAGTCGTTCAGTGTGTTTCCAATAAAAGTATTTTATACTGTTTCTGATCAGTTGGTAGGTGATGTAATAGACAACCCGGAAATCAAAATCAATGAAACTGGATTGGTTCAAGCTGGGGTTGGTGTTAGTTCACGAATTTTTAAAAAAGCACACGACAGAAATAAAGTAAAGCGTTTGTTGCGCGAAGTATATCGAACACAAAAGCAACCGCTTTATACAAGTGTTGCATCAAATCAACAACAACTCAATGTGTTCTTTTTATACATCGGAAAAGAGCTTCCAGTGTTTGCTGATTTACAAATAGCAATGGAAAAGACTTTGGAAAAATTGATTCGAAAAATTAGTGAACCCACTCCGAATGTGCAGCAGCTGTAATCAACCCGCCATAAAAAACGATCAAACACTAAAAGCGTTTTCTATCACGCGGATGCTTGGGTATTTATTGATTCCCGTTATTAAAATTTACCAATACATTATTTCCCCGGTGATGGGACCCAAGTGCAGATTTGTTCCCACCTGTTCTCAATATGGAGAACAAGCATTGAAAAAATACGGCCTGTTTAAAGGAGGATGGTTGTTGATTAAAAGACTCAGCAAATGCAGACCTGGTGGAGGTTCTGGCTGGGATCCAGTACCTTAAACCTATTCAGGTGCAACGGTAAGTGCTTGCAACTTGGTAATCATTTCCCTGATTTCCTTGATGCTATAAAAGCGATAGATTTCAGGATCTTTTCCATCTATTTTTTCTGCAGAACGCATTTGATGATAAGGACCTACCACTTGTGCTTGTGCGTTGGCAGTAATAAAAGTTGCTTGGTTAGGAAGGATGAAAAAATTTCTATTGGCAGCAGAAACATTTTTTCCTTGACTTAATTGTTGTAGTGAATCTATTTTTTGAACTAAGCTTTCTTGGGTAATAACTTTCTGTGCCTGCCCTGCGCTTGAGTACTGTTGATAGCTACCAATAATGGTATCATTCTTTACATTAATAATATACAAGCCATTTTCTTTTAGTTGAACAGTAGCTTCACCTGCAGGAGTGTTTAATTTAAAACTGATATCGGCTTTATTAACTGCTACTAATTTTTCTTCATGACCCGCACCATCTTTAGCTTGTATGGTACCCGCGTTTAAATCAACAGTTGCTTCTCCTTTGCTCATGATAATAATGGTTTTATCATTTCCTGCACAAGCAATCAATAAACTGCTAACTAAAAAAAAGGCGAGTAGGTTTTTCATAAAAGCTTATTTAAAAAAAATCACGCTGCAGATTGCTACAGCGTGATGTGAAAATACATGATTTTATTTATTTAGCTGCTGCAAAACGCTCAGCTACTTTGCTCCAATTTACTACGTTCCAGAAAGCTGCT
>Ga0209812_10002687_pt1 | contig 10410 bp, 10 predicted proteins | sample JI71714BDNA_FD_187502 | JGI IMG/M metagenome (GOLD analysis project Ga0209812, IMG submission 187502) | Wastewater effluent complex algal communities from Wisconsin, to seasonally profile nutrient transformation and Carbon sequestration -... | ecosystem: Engineered > WWTP > Effluent > Algae...
CCACCGCCACCGTGCCCCGGCCCCGGAAATAGATCACCAATATGGCGAGCCCGACCGCCGCTTCGCCAGCCGCCACGGTGAGCACGAACATCGCGAAAATCTGGCCATGCACCTGGTGCAGATAGGCCGAAAAGGCGACGAGGTTGATGTTGACCGACAGCAGGATCAGTTCCAGCGCCATCAGGATGATGATGATGTTGCGGCGGTTGAGGAAAATCCCGAACACGCCCAGCACGAACAGCGCCGCCGATACAGCCAGATAATGGGTGAGCCCGATCACAGTTCCACCCCCTGGCCAACCGGCGTCTTGCCAACCCCCAGCGTGCCGGCCGGGGTGCGCGCCACCTGTAACCCAATATCCTGCCGCTTGTTGCCCACGCGGCGACGGTGGGTGAGCACGATGGCGCCGATCATGGCCGCCAGCAGGATCAGGCCCGACATGGAGAAGACGAAGAAATAGCGGGTGTAAAGCTGGCTGCCGATCCATTGCGTGTTGGTCATGCCCGGCGGCGGCCCGGCCAGTGCTTCATGCACGATCACACCCTGCCCCGCCGTCCAGCCGCTGGCGACCAGCAGCACTTCAGCCAGGATCACGCCCGACACGGCGAGGCCCAGCGGCAGATTTTTCAGCGCGCCGCGCTGCAAGGCCTTGAAATCAATGTCCAGCATCATGACGACGAACAGGAACAGCACCGCCACCGCGCCGACGTAAACGATGACCAGCAGCATCGCCAGAAACTCGGCACCCAGCAGGATGAACAGGCCGGCGGCATTGAAAAACGCCAGGATCAGCCACAGGACGCTGTGCACCGGGTTCTTCGCGGTGATCACCATCAGGCCGCTGGTGAGCAGCAGGCCGGCGAACAGATAGAAGGCAAAGGCAGCCATCAGCGCCACTCCGCGTCGGCGGCGATGTTGCTGGCGATGGCGCGTTCCCATTTCTCGCCATTGGCCAGCAATTTGCCCTTGTCGTAGATCAGCTCTTCGCGGGTCTCGACCGAGAATTCGAAATTCGGTGTCTCGACAATGGCATCCACCGGGCAGGCTTCCTGGCACAGGCCGCAATAGATGCACTTGGTCATGTCGATGTCGTACCGGGTGGTGCGGCGGCTGCCGTCTTCGCGCGGTTCGGCCTCGATCGTGATGGCCTGCGCCGGGCAGACGGCTTCGCACAATTTGCAGGCGATGCAGCGTTCCTCGCCGTTGGGATAGCGGCGCAGCGCATGTTCACCGCGGAAACGCGGGGAGACCGGGCCCTTTTCATAAGGATAGTTCAACGTCGCCTTGGGACGGAACATGTAGCGCAAGGTCAGCCACATGCCGGAGACAAATTCCAGCAGCAGCAGCGACTTGGCGGAGCGGAGCAGCGCGGTCATCCGATCACTCCCGGCGCGGTGGCGAAATGGCCGGTGAACATCAGCCAGCCGGAAACCACCACCACCCAGAACAGGCTGAGCGGCAGGAACACTTTCCAGCCCAGCCGCATCAATTGGTCATAACGGTACCGCGGCACGGTGGCCTTCACCCAGGCGAAGACGAAGAACATGAACGCCATCTTGAGCAGGAACCAGACAAAGCCCGGCACGACATAAAGGAACGGCAGATCGAGCGGCGGCAGCCAGCCACCCAGGAAGAGCGTCGGGATCAACGCGCACATGAACAGGATATTGGCATATTCGCCGAGGAAGAAGAGCGCGAAGCTCATGGACGAATATTCGACCTGATAGCCGGCCACCAGCTCGGCTTCGGCCTCGGGCAGATCGAACGGCGGCCGGTTGGTTTCGGCCAGCGCGGTGATGAAGAACATGATCGCCATCGGGAACAGCAAGGGATTGAAGACATTGCCGTTCAGCACGCCCAGCACATTGCCCTTCTGGGACATGACGATGTCAGACAGGTTCAGGCTCTGGGCATACATCATCACCGCAACCAGGATGAAGCCCATCGAGACTTCGTAACTCACCATCTGCGCCGCCGAGCGCAGCCCGCCCAGAAACGCATATTTGGAGTTGGACGCCCAGCCCGACATGATGATGCCATAGACGCCCATCGAGGAGACGGCGAAGACATAGAGCAGGCCGACATTCAGATCAGCCAGCACCAGCCCGGCATCAAACGGCATCACCGCCCACACCACCAATGCCAGCACAAAGCTGATCATCGGCGCCAGCAGGAACACGCCGGTGGAGGCACCGGTGGGAATGATGGTTTCCTTCATGAACAGCTTGGCAGCGTCCGCAAAGGTTTGCAGCAGGCCGAACGGGCCAACGACATTGGGCCCGCGCCGCATCTGCATCGCCGCCCAGATCTTGCGATCGGCATAAACTGCCAGCGCCACGCCCACCATCACCGGGAAGGCAATGGCGAGGATGAGCGTGAGATTGGCGAGGAACCAGCCCGGGCCTGCCCCGAACTGTTCGACGAACCAGCCGGTATAGGTCATTCCGCCGCCTCCCCATAAGCCGGGGCGAGCAGCGAGGAGACACAGGCCGCCATGGTGGCACTGGCCCGCGCGATCGGGTTGGTCAGCTGATAATTGCTGTAGACATGGTGGAGCGGGCCCTGCACCGGCGCAGCGTCCACGTCGGGCAGGCCGTCCGCCCGCGCGATCAGGCCATCACGGGCCAGATCGGGCCATTCGCCGGCAATGCGGGCGCGCAGGGCAATCAGATCATCATAGGGCAATTTCACGCCCAGCACGTCCGACAGCGCCCGGAAGATCGTCCAATCCTCCCGCGCGTCGCCGGGCGGCTGCGTGGCTTTCAGCGCCCGCTGCACCCGGCCTTCCATGTTCACCCAGGTGCCGGCCTTTTCGGTATAGGCCGCCGCCGGCAGGATCACATCGGCATGGCTCACGCCGCGATCGCCGTGCGTGCCGATATAGACGGTGAAGCGCCCGCTCTGCACATTCACTTCATCGGCGCCGAGCAGGAATAGCGCCTTCACGCTGGCGTCGCCCATCAGCGCATTGATGCCGCCATCCACGCTCAGCCCCAGCCGCAAGGCCCCGGCCCGCGCCGCCGCGGTGTGGACCAGGTTGAACCCGTTCCAGCCATCACGCACCACATTCAGCTTTGCTGCCGCGTTGCGCGCCGCTTCATAAAGGCCCGGCGTTTTCAGCGCGCCCATGCCAACAATGATCATCGGCCGCTGCGCCTTGGCAAAGGCTTCAACCAACGCGTCCGGCAGATTGCTCAGCAACGCCGCATCATCGCCCAGTTCGGTGATCGGGAAGGACAGATCAACCGCCGGCCCGATGGCAAAGGCTCTCGCCCCGCCCTTCTTCACCGCCTTGCGCAGCCGCACATTGAGCAGCGCCGCCTCGTGGCGCGGATTGGTGCCGACCAGCAAAATCGCATCCGCCGTTTCCGCCGCTGCCAGCCCGGTGCCAAACAGCCAGCCCGCCGGCTCGCCCGCATCAAACAGCGCGCCATCCTGCCGGCTTTCGATCCGGTTGGCGCCCAGCCCGGCCAGCAGATCCCTGAACGCCACCATGTCTTCCACGGCAGCCAGATCGCCCACCACGCCGGCAATCTCATGGCCCGAAAGGCCCTTCAGCCCGGCGACAATCGCGGCAAAAGCCTCAGCCCAGCTCGCCTTCTGCAGCTTGCCGCCCACCCGCACCCACGGCGTATCGAGCCGGCGCTCGGCCAGGCCATCAATGGCAAAGCGGCTCTTGTCGGCCAGCCATTCCTCGTTCACGTCATCATTGATGCGCGGCGTCACCCGCAGCACGGCAGCACCCCGGCTGCCCACCACGATGTTGCTGCCGATGGCATCCATCACGTCGATCGAATCGGTCTTCTTCAGCTCCCACGGCCGCGCCTGGAAGGCATAGGGCTTGGACGTGAGCGCGCCGACCGGGCACAGATCAATCACATTGCCCGAAACCTCGCTGGTCACCGCCTTTTCAAGGTAACTGGTGATCTGCATCGATTCGCCCCGGCCGATGGCGCCGATCTCCTCGACGCCGGCCACTTCCTCGGCAAAGCGCACGCAGCGGGTGCAGTGGATGCAGCGGGTCATCACCGTCTTGATCAACGGGCCCATATATTTCTCGGTCACCGCCCGCTTGTTTTCCTCATAGCGGTTGGCGCCCCGGCCATAGGCCATGGCCTGATCCTGCAGATCGCACTCACCGCCCTGGTCACAGATCGGGCAATCCAGCGGGTGATTGATGAGCAGAAACTCCATCACCCCCTCGCGGGCCTTCTTCACCTTTTCCGATTTGGTGTGGATCACCTGGCCATCGGCCGCCGGCATGGCGCAGCTGGCCACCGGCTTGGGCGATTTTTCCATTTCCACCAGGCACATGCGGCAATTGCCGGCGATCGACAGCCGCTCATGATAACAGAAGCGCGGGATTTCGGCCCCGGCCGCTTCACAGGCCTGCAACACGGTGGCGCCACCCGGCACCTCCACTTCGATTCCATCTACGGTCAATTTCGGCATGATCTCAACCCCGCCGATCCAGCCGCTGATGGGCCCGGCCGCATGAAGGCCGCACGTGCATAAAAATTCTTCCAATTGGACGGCCCGCCGAAAGGCGACAGGCCGGCTTGGGTATAGCGAGGCCACAAGGGCATGGGAAGGCCAAACGGCGACATTCTGCCGCGCCTTGGCATTTTTCCGGGGAGGTTTGAAGCGCTTCCCGCACTGCGGCAAGACCGTGACACCGCTTGGAAGCCTGATGTTTCAAGCCTATAGCAGGGCCATGATCAAACCTGTCCACATCATCGGCGGCGGCCTCGCCGGTTCCGAAGCCGCCTGGCAACTGGCCAGCGCCGGCGTCCCCGTCGTCATCCACGAAATGCGGGGCCTTCACGCCACCGAAGCCCACAAGACCGACGATCTGGCCGAACTCGTCTGTTCCAACAGCTTCCGCAGCGATGATCCCGACAACAATGCCGTCGGCCTCATCCACCAGGAAATGCGCGCCCTGGGCAGCATCATCATGGCGCAGGCCGATCAGGCGCGCGTACCGGCCGGATCGGCGCTGGCCGTGGACCGGGACCAGTTTTCCGCCGGCGTGACGCAGAAACTGGCCGCCCACCCCAATGTCACCATCGTGCGCGAACTGGTCGCCGGCCTGCCGCCCGCCGATTGGGGCCAGACCATCATTGCCACCGGACCGCTGACCGCCGCGCCGCTGGCCGAGGCCATCCGCAGCCTGACCGGTGAAGACAGCCTGGCCTTTTTCGATGCCATCGCGCCGGTGATCCATTTTGATTCGATCAACCTCGATATCGCCTGGTTCCAGAGCCGATGGGACAAGGGCGGCGCCAAGGACTATCTCAACTGCCCGATGGACAAGGCGCAATATGAAGCCTTCATCGATGCGATGCTGGCCGCCGAGATGGCCAGTTTCAAGGAATGGGAGGCCAACACCCCCTATTTCGATGGCTGCATGCCGATCGAGGTGATGGCCGAACGCGGCCGCAACACGCCGCGCTTTGGCCCGATGAAGCCGGTGGGCCTCACCAACCCCGCCACTGGCCGCCGGGCCTGGGCCGTGGTGCAATTGCGGCAAGACAATGCGCTGGGCAGCCTGTGGAACATGGTCGGCTTCCAGACCAAGATGAAACACGCCGAACAGGTGCGGGTGTTCCGGATGATTCCGGGGCTGGAAAACGCCCAGTTTGCCCGGCTGGGCGGCCTGCACCGCAACACATTCATCAAATCGCCGGTGCTGCTGGATGCAACGCTGCGGCTGAATGCCATGCCCCATGTGCGCTTTGCCGGGCAGATCACCGGCTGCGAAGGCTATGTCGAATCGGCAGCCGTCGGCCTGATGGCAGCGCGCTTCGTGCTGGCGGAACGGCAGGGCCGGGAACCGGTGCCGCCGCCGCAAACCACGGCGCTGGGCGCGCTGCTCTCCCACATCACCGGCGGCGCCAAGGCCGACACGTTCCAGCCGATGAACGTCAATTTCGGCCTGTTCCCGCTGCTCGATCCGCCGGTGAAAAAGGATCAGCGCAAGCCCGCCCTTGTTGCCCGCGCGCGGGCCGATCTGGCCGAATGGATGGCCGTGGCCTGACCCACCCGCCCTACTCCTCCTCCGCCACCGGGCACACGCAGGCCGGCTTGGCCTTGCGCTTCACCGCCGTCGCGGCAAACTCCTTGGCGGTCAGCCGGCCATCGGCATCGCGGTCGGCGCGGGCGAATTTGGTGGCGCGGGCCACGGCAAATTCCTCGAAATCCAGCCGGCCATCCTTGTTGCGATCGGCCTTGGCGAAATCCTTGGCTCGATCGGCCAGAAACTCGCCGCGGCTCACGCTGCCATCATCATCCTTGTCGTAACGCGCCAGCCGCCGCGCCTCGCGCTGGGCATCGCTCATCGGGGACTTGGGTGCTGCGGCCGGCGGCGCGCTGTCGGCGGCCTGGCCCCCTTCATCGGCACCGTCCACCGCCAGCGCGGCGGCCGGCTGCGTTACGGGCGGCGCCCGCCACAGGATCGCGCCCGCTGCCAGCAAACCCACCAGTGCCACGGCAAAACCCAAGATCCGGCGCACGCAACATGCTCCTGCAACCGACCCTGTGGTGCAAGCGATACGCCGCTTTTGCCCTGCAATGCAACCGCTGCCGGATGGCGATCCTCAGCTGTGCGCCTGCGCCGTCAGGCGCCGCTCACGCCGGCGCAGAGCCGCCCCGGCCAAGCCAAAGCCCGCCACCAGCATCGCCCAGCTCGATGGTTCCGGCACGGCCTGCGGGAAGGTGTTGGCCCCTTCCAGCGTGATGTTGGTGATGCCGATATATTGCGGCGTGTTGCTGAACTGCAAGTGCAGGCCGTTCAGGCTCGACACATTGGGTTCAACATTGATGGCAAAATTGCCGGTGGCGAAATTCTGTTTGAACAACAGCCGGGTGAAATCCCCATTATACACGCGCACCTGGGTGTTGGGGCCAACCGCGCCGCCGAAATTGCCCAATTCGAAACTGTAGAGCGTCGCACCCACAACGGACCCAACATCCGGACGCAGGAACAGCGAACCGACCGTCGCGCCGGTGTACGATACATAATTCACCGGCCCCCACAGGGCATGCACATACATGCGATCCTGTTCCGGGCTGTCGCCGAAGCCGCTGAGGCCGCGATACAGCACGTCCAGCCCGGGCACAGAGCCGAAATCATCATTCTTGATCGTGCCATTGCCCGATGTCTGCCAAGGCACCAGCAAGGTTGGCCCCGACGGCGCCGCAGCTGCCACGGCCGGAATGGCGAAGGCCGCAAGTGCACCAGCGGCCAGGACAGTCTGTCGAAGTTGAAACAACATGGGCACACATCCTCCCGAAACGGGCTAGCAGGCAGGGATGCGACCGTGACAGGCAGCTCGATGGCGGCATGTCTTGTTGCGCGCCACGTTAAAGTCCTGCAATCGTCCGTGTCAACAGCAGGGCCGTCACCGCCCCAAGGCAACCGCCCGCAACAACCGCCATTGCCGCGCCAGGCTGCCGCGTTCCTCGGTGGGCAGCCCGGCCCGCGCCCGCTGGGCATCGCGCACTGCCAGCGCCACCAGCCCGGCCAAGGGCCGCAGCGTGCCCGCCGTGCGGCCCGGCACATCCCCCCCCAACACCCACGCCCGGCCCAATGCATCCGCCGCTTCCGGCTCCCCGCCCAGCAGCCGCGCCGCCAACGCAAACAGCGTGCCGCCGCCCGCCACATGCGCATCGGTCACGCCATCATGGCCCAACATGTCGATCCAGCGATCCTCCAGCCCGGCCAATTCCGCGCCGCGCACCGCCGGCAGCACATGCGCCTTCAACGCCGCCAGCAACGGCTGCGCCGGCACCTTGCCCGCATCCAGATCCGCCAGCCGCTCGCGCCACCAGGCTAGGCGGATTTCGCCCAGCATCGGCTCCGTCGTCGTCACCACCAGCTGCGCCAGCTCAAGGTCCAGCGCCATCAGGGCGATCAGGCCCGGCCGTGCGCTGGCGGGCGCATAAAGACACGCCAGCCAGCGATCACGGTCGCGGGCCTTCACTTCGGCCTCGATGATCTCCAGGTCGGTCAGATCAGGCCGGCCCCACCCGATAGGCGCACAATTTGTTGCCATCGGGATCGCGGAAATACGCGCCGTAAAAGGCCTGCGGGCCATCATCGCCGCGCACGCCCGGCGCGCCCTCATCGGCGCCGCCGGCGGCCAGCGCGGCTACATGGATCGCATCCACCTTGGCCCGGCTGTCCATCGCCAGCGCGATCATCGTGCCATTGCCGGCGGTTGCCGCCTGGCCATCATAGGCCGGGCCGGTGCCCAGCATCGGCGCGGTCCAGCCGGTGCCCCACACCACCGCCCCGGTGGGAAATTCCATCAGCCGCTTGATGCCGACACTGGCAAACACCGCATCGTAAAAGGCAAAGCTGCGCGGCAGATCATTGCTGCCGAAAAGCGCATAACCGATCATCTCATTCTCCCCTTGGCAGGTCCAAGGCCGCCAGCCTCGCACAGGCACAGGCGGCAATCCATAACCTGCCACATCATCGTGACAGCTCTTCCATGATGATATCCTCGGCCGATGTGAAGCGGGAGGTGAGCCTGGGCGCGGCAAAGGGATCGGCCGCCGTGCCGGTCAGGGCATAGGCGATCACCCGCCCGCGCCGCTGATCAATCCACAGCCCGGCGAGCAGGCCATAGGCCTCCCCCAGATGCCCCCACCAGCGCGCAGCCTGCACCGGCTGGTCGCTCGCCCCGTCCCGGCCCGACAGGCAATGCGGCCCGGCCCCATAACACAGCATCTGGCCCTGATAATCATCGCCAGGCACCGCGCCGCCGGCCTGCCAGACAGGGGTGAGCATCGCCTTGACCGTGGCGGGCTTGAGCAGCCGCACGCCATCCACCGCGCCGCCGCGCAGCAGCAGTTGCCCGATGCGCGCCAGATCGGGGAGGCTGATGCGCAAGCCCCCCTGCGGCGAGAAGATCGTGCCATTGGCCCCCAGCCGATACGCCGCCAGATCGCAGCCGGCGTTGCTCCGCACCGGGCAGGGGCTACGCTGGCCGTGCAGATCATCCACCTGCGGCACCCACGGCCCGGCCGGGTTCCACGCCGTCTCGTCCTTGCCCTTGCGATAGAGCACCGCAGCGCGGGCGATGGCGGCAGCGGAGGCGCCCTGCCAATTATAGCCGCCATCAATCTTCAGCGGCGCCAGCACCAGCCGCGTCATCAACCGGTCAAACCGCTCAGCCGTGGCGGCCTCCATCACGCTGGCGATGAGGCCATAATTCAGATTGGCATATTCAAACCGGCCGCCGGGTGCGCCGGGGCCCCAATGCTCCGGCGTCAGCTTGTCGGCCAGCCGTTCCTCCAGCGCAAAGCCATAGCCGGGGCCATCAACAATGGAGCTGGTGTGCGACAGCAATTGCCGCAACGTCACCGGGGTTTCGGGATGCGCCGGGTGGCGCAGCGGCCAGCCTAGATAGAGGCCAACGTCACGATCCAGATCAAGCTTGCCCTGCTCCACCAGGCGCCACACCGCAATCGCCACCACCAGCTTGGAGATGGAGGCCACCCGCACCACGCTGTCGGTTTTGAGCGGGCGGCCGGCGGCGATATCGGCCAGGCCATGGGCTTCGGCGCGCAGGATGCGGTCCCGGCTTGCCACCACGCCGATCACGCCGGCCAGTTGCGGCGCGCGGGGGTCAGTGCCGGCAACCAGATCGGCCAGTGGATTGGCCGCAGCCGGGCTGGCGAGGAGGAAAGCCAAGGCAAGAAACAGACGCATGGACACTGCATAATCCGGCATGGCCAGACTGCAAACTCCCTCCCCCCTGTGGGGAGGGCGACTCGGCGCCAGCCGAGCGGGGTGGGGGTTAACTCGTGGGCCAGCATTGGGCCCCCACACTGCCGCGCTTCGCACGCGTCGCCCGCCCCACAAGGGGGAAGGCGTTCGGCGCTTCATTCCCGCCAACAGTCGGGCTAGGCTTGCAGCATGACCATTCGCCTCGCCCTTGGCCTGATGTCCGGCACTTCCATGGACGGCATCGACGCCGCGCTGATCGAAACCGATGGCGAGGGCCATGTTGCCCCGCGCGCCTTCATGTTCTTTCCCTATGAACCGGATTTCCGCCCGCGCCTGCGCGCCGCCATGGCGCGCGCGCTGGAAATGCACGCCCCGGCCCGCGATCCGCTGATCGATGCAGTGGAACAGGAATCCACCGGCCTGCATGCCATGGCGGTGCACCGCCTGCTCGCCGCCACCCACACGCGGCGGGACGAGGTGGCGGTGATCGGCTTTCACGGCCAGACCATCGCGCACCGACCGGACCGCAAATGGACCTGGCAGATCGGCTGCGGCGCGACGCTGAAGGCCGCGACCCGCCTGCCGGTGGCCTTTGATTTCCGCTCCGCCGATGTCGCCGCCGGCGGCCAGGGCGCGCCACTGGCACCGGGCTATCACCGCGCACGGTCCGAAAC
>Ga0209812_10002688_pt1 | contig 10404 bp, 8 predicted proteins | sample JI71714BDNA_FD_187502 | JGI IMG/M metagenome (GOLD analysis project Ga0209812, IMG submission 187502) | Wastewater effluent complex algal communities from Wisconsin, to seasonally profile nutrient transformation and Carbon sequestration -... | ecosystem: Engineered > WWTP > Effluent > Algae...
ATCTTCCCTCGCCTGCCGCTCATGATCGGGATCCTTGCGCTTTGCCTTCTGTGCAAGGGAATTACCTTGGGTGTTCGGCGGGAAATGGCCCCCATCGGACTCGTGCTCATGGGCGTGTTCGTGGTCGCCATCATAGGATACGAAGGGATCGACCTGATAGCGGTGGCCACCCGCTATGCGAACTTCATTGTCGGAGTCGCCCTGCTGGGCCTGTACCTCACCGAACCGCGGGACACGATAAGCAAGGACCTCCTGCCGATATTCCGGATGATGGGGGTGCAGATACTTCTGACTATATTGCTGGCGCTGTTTGCCGCCAACCTATTCGCTTCCAGACTTGTAGACGATACAGTATATCACACAATATTCTGGGTATTTACCTACCATGTGACAATCGCTGGTGACACAGGACTTGTTCGGCCGGACGGATTCTTCTTCGAGCCCAGCGCCTTCCAGATATACATGAACCTGTTCTTGTTCATCTCCCTGTTCGTCACAGGAAAGAGGACGGACATATTCTGGGCGATGGCGTCGGTTCTGATGCTGCAATCGACCACCGGAATCGTGATCGGGCTCTTCCTGGTGGCGGCCTTCTATGCCTTGAAGTTCAAGACCTCCGGCCTGTGGGGACGATTCCTTATCATGGTCGTTGCCCCCTTCGTGGCTATGCCCTTGCTCGTGATCGCCTCCATAAACCTGGAGTCGAAAATCGTCGGTGACTATCGAGGTTCGACCTGGGCGCGTCAGTATGACTTCTACACCGGCCTGAACGTCATCGCGGCGGACGACCTGAAGGACGGGGCGGATAAGATCGTGAAGGCGGTGCGGGGGTAAAGGATCCATGAGCATTCCCAATAAACTTGAGTTGGCCGGCAAGAGAATGATTGTTGTTCGGACGGCCTTGAAGGCCTGCCTAACTCGGCAAGGGGAAGCACATCCCTCCGAAACCTATCTGGGTGCACTATCAAATGTGCCCGACTTTCAAATGCAGCACGCTGGTGGCGACCAAGAGTGGTTTTCGCACGCTTCAACAAATACTGTGGTGCAGATAGAAAGTCAGAAAGTCACCATCTATTTGCCGGATGACTCCATATCCTTCTATGCCAATAGCGTAGCGGAATATCTTAGGGAAGCGTTGGAAACAAATATTCGGCTAGTTCGTAAAGACGATGAGAACGGTGCACGAAATATTCAGGCAGCAACCTTCAAAAAACCAGGCACAATTCGCCAATACATGCTTGCCGTCTATGAGTTTCCCGTAGTCGAGGATTTCGATACAAAGAAGCAGGTGCCCGGAACCCACGTAACGCTAGTCTTCAAGCTTTCTCCCTTCGATTGAAAGTTAGGGGTTCGCCGCCCTACAAATTCTCTGAAATCTCCCGGGCCGGGCCAACAGCAAGCGCAGTTAAACAAAGGATACTCCATGTCCGTCCTCGTCAACAAATCCACCCGCGTCATCTGCCAGGGCTTTACCGGCTCGCAGGGCACCTTCCACTCCGAACAGGCCATCGCCTACGGCACGAAAATGGTCGGCGGCGTGACCCCCGGCAAAGGCGGGACCGAACACCTCGGCCTTCCCGTCTTCGATAGCGTCCACGACGCCGTCGCCAAGACCGGGGCCAATGCCACCGCGATCTACGTGCCCCCACCCTTCGCCGCCGACAGCATCCTTGAGGCAATCGACGCCGAAATCCCGCTGATCGTCTGCATCACCGAAGGCATCCCGGTCCTCGACATGATGCGGGTCAAGCGCGCGCTCATCAATTCGAAGTCCCGCCTGATCGGCCCGAACTGCCCCGGCGTCCTGACCCCCGGCGAATGCAAGATCGGCATCATGCCGGGGTCGATCTTCTCCAAAGGCTCGGTCGGCGTCGTGTCGCGGTCGGGCACCCTGACCTATGAGGCGGTCAAGCAGACGACCGACGTCGGCCTTGGCCAGACCACCGCCGTCGGCATCGGCGGCGACCCGATCAAGGGCAGCGAGCATATTGACATCCTCGAGATGTTCCTCGCCGACCCCGACACCCATTCGATCATCATGATCGGCGAGATCGGCGGGGCCGCCGAAGAAGACGCCGCCCAGTTCCTTGCCGATGAGAAAAAGCGCGGCCGCTGGAAGCCGACCGCCGGCTTCATCGCCGGCCGCACCGCGCCTCCCGGCCGCCGCATGGGCCATGCCGGGGCCATTGTCGCGGGCGGCAAAGGTGACGCGGAATCGAAGATCGAGGCGATGCTACGCGCCGGGATCGTGGTCGCCGACAGCCCGGCGGGCCTGGGTGAGGCGGTGCTGAAGGCAATTGGCAAGTGAGGTGACGCAGGGCTGACCCTGCCCACCCTTTGGTTTCTGTCCGGTCAAGAGCCGGGCGAATGGAGAGACGACCGTGTCCGCGAAGGCCGTTGCAGAACCAGGATGCTGCCCCACTCTCTCGAGCGGCGCGGTTTCGGCTTTCTCGGCCATGATATTCGAGACATCCGAAGGGCTTGAGAGGCGATGAAGAACATCCTTCTCATGACCGCCACGGTCTCACCCAATGCCGGCAGGGCGATCACCCTGCGCGCGGACCCCGAGGTGCGCCGCAAGGATTACGAGGACGCTTTGCGGTTCTACCTTTCCATTGGCGGCACGGCGCTGGATGGGATCATCTTCTGCGAGAACTCCGGCGCCGATCTTGGCAGCCTCGAGGCGATCGCCCGCGCCGAGAATCCGCTCGGACTGCCTGTCACTTTCCACAGTTCGGTCAGCGACTCCCCAGTCGAGTATGGCAAAAGTCACGCTGAGCTTCTGATGATGGACCGCGTCTATGCCGATCTGATCGCCGGTCAGCCCGAAACCATTCGGCATTGGAAGGTCACGGGGCGGATTCGCATCGCCAAGCTTGACCGCGTGATCCGAACCACGCCGCCGGACACCAAACTGATCATCGATCTGCGCCTCGTTCCAAGCTGGCTGCGACGCTTCGGCACTGACCGCTGGGCCGATACGCGCCTGATCGGCTTCACGCCGATGGGCTATGAAGCGTACCTGCTTGAAAAGCGCCGGCTCGTGGGCACGCCCGGCCATTCGTACACTGTCGAACTGGCCATTTTCCCCCTCCTGCTCGAAGCCTACAAGCGAGGCGAGAAGGTCGTGCCGCGCTTTGGCGCCCAGCCGGTCATGATGGGGATCGGGGCAGAGTCCAACAAGGATTACAATAGCGTACAGGCAAGGCTCAAGAACACCATACGGCGCTTCACACGCCGGCTTCTTCCCAGTTTGTGGCTTTAGCCTGCTCGCGGAATTCAGACACGCCGGGCCCATCGAGGACTAAACGAGGACAAAAATGACCGATCATTCGCCCAATGCCCAGTTCCACGCCTCGTCCTTCCTTGACGGGGCAAATGCCGACTATGTCGACCAGTTGCAGGCCCGCTATGCGACGGACCCGAATTCGGTTGACGCTGCCTGGGCCGAGTTCTTCCGTGCCCTCGGGGACAGCGAGCTTGACGCCAAACGCGCCGCTTCCGGCCCGTCCTGGGCGCGCACCGACTGGCCGCCGCAACCGGCCGACGACCTGACGTCCGCACTCACCGGCGAATGGGCTGCGCCCCCACCCGCCAAGGAAGCCAAGGCCGCAGGTACAAAGATCGCCGCCAAGGCCGCCGAACAGGGCGTCGTGCTAAGCGACGAACAGATCCAGCGTGCCGTCCTCGACAGCATCCGCGCGCTGATGATCATCCGCGCCTACCGGATCCGCGGCCATCTCGCTGCCGATCTCGACCCGCTGGGCATGACAGAACGCGGCTCGCATCCGGAGCTGGACCCCGCCTCCTACGGCTTCACGGAAGCCGACATGGACCGCCCGATCTTCATCGACAACGTCCTCGGCCTGACCCATGCCTCGATGCGCCAGATCGTCGACATCGTGAAGCGCACCTATTGCGGCACCTTCGCGCTGCAATACATGCACATCTCCGATCCCGAACAGGCCGCCTGGCTCAAGGAACGGATCGAAGGCTACGGCAAGGAAATCCAGTTCACCCGCGAAGGCCGCAAGGCCATCCTGAACAAGCTGGTCGAGGCCGAGGGTTACGAAAAGTTCCTTCACGTCAAGTACATGGGCACCAAACGCTTCGGCCTTGACGGCGGTGAGGCGCTGATCCCCGCGATGGAGCAGATCATCAAGCGCGGCGGTGCCTTGGGCGTCAAGGAAGTCACCATCGGCATGCCGCACCGGGGCCGCCTGTCTGTGCTGGCCAACGTGATGATGAAGCCCTACCGGGCGATCTTCCACGAGTTTCAGGGCGGCTCTTACAAGCCCGAGGACGTGGATGGTTCGGGCGACGTGAAATACCATCTCGGCGCCTCCAGTGACCGCGAATTCGACGGCAACAAGGTCCACCTTTCGCTGACCGCCAACCCCTCGCATCTCGAAGCCGTGAACCCGGTGGTGCTGGGCAAGGTCCGCGCCAAGCAGGACCAGATGAACGACGTCGCGGAGCGGATCGCGGTTCTACCGATCCTTCTGCACGGCGACGCGGCCTTTGCCGGTCAGGGCGTCGTGGCCGAATGCCTGCAACTGTCGGGGATCAAAGGCCATCGCACCGGCGGCTGCATCCACATCATCGTCAACAACCAGATCGGCTTTACCACCGCGCCTGCCTTCAGCCGCACCTCGCCCTACCCGACCGACATCGCCCTGATCGTCGAAGCCCCGATCTTCCATGTCAACGGCGACGACCCCGAGGCCGTGGTCCACGCCGCAAAGGTGGCCACCGAATTCCGCCAGAAGTTCCACAAGGACGTGGTGCTCGACATCTTCTGCTACCGTCGCTTCGGTCACAACGAAGGCGACGAGCCGATGTTCACCAACCCGGCGATGTATGCCCGGATCAAGCGCCAGAAGACGACGCTGCAGCTTTACACGGAACGGCTTGTGGCTGACGGCCTGATCCCCGAAGGCGAGATCGAGGACATGAAAGCCGCCTTCCAGGCCCGCCTGAACGAAGAGTTCGAGGCCGGGAAGGCCTTCCTGCCGAACAAGGCTGACTGGCTGGATGGCCGCTGGAAGAACCTGGCGACCAAGGACCTGAACAACTACCAGCGCGGCGAAACCTGGATCAAGCCTGAAACCCTGGCCGAAGTCGGCGCCGCACTGACCCGCGTGCCGGACGGCTTTGACATGCACAAGACCGTGCTGCGCCAGCTGGAAGCCAAGAAGGAAATGTTCGCCACCGGCAAGGGCTTCGACTGGGCCACGGCCGAGGCGCTGGCCTTCGGGTCGCTGCAGACCGAAGGCTTTGCCGTGCGGCTGTCGGGACAGGACTGTACCCGCGGCACCTTCTCCCAGCGCCACTCCGGCTGGGTCGATCAGACCACGGAAGAACGCCACTATCCCCTGAACCACATCCGCCCCGGCCAGGCGCGGTATGAGGTGATCGACTCGATGCTGTCGGAATATGCCGTCCTTGGGTTCGAGTACGGTTATTCGCTGTCGGAACCGAACGCGCTGACCCTGTGGGAAGCCCAGTTCGGCGATTTCGCCAACGGCGCGCAGATCATGATCGACCAGTTCATCAACTCGGGCGAATCCAAGTGGTTGCGGATGTCCGGCCTCGTGATGCTTCTGCCCCACGGCTATGAAGGCCAGGGTCCCGAACACTCCTCCGCCCGGCTGGAGCGTTTCCTGCAACTTTCGGCCGAGGACAACTGGATCGTCGCCAACTGCACGACGCCCGCCAACTACTTCCACATCCTGCGCCGCCAGCTGCACCGGACCTACCGCAAGCCGCTGATCCTGATGACGCCGAAATCCTTGCTCCGGCATCCGATGGCAATCAGCCGCGCGGAAGATTTCACCGACGGTTCCACCTTCCACCGCGTCCTCTGGGACGACGCGCAAAAGGGCAACTCGACGCTGAAACTGAAAGCCGACGACAAGATCAAGCGCGTCGTCCTCTGCTCGGGCAAGGTCTACTACGACCTGCTTGCCGAACGCGACGCGCAGGGCCGCGACGACACCTACCTTCTGCGTGTCGAACAGCTTTACCCGGTGCCGACGATTTCCCTGTCCCAGGAACTTGGCCGCTTCCCCAAGGCCGATTTCGTCTGGTGTCAGGAAGAACCGAAGAACCAGGGCGCATGGCTTTTCATCGAGCCCGAGATGGAAGCGATCCTGACCAAGGTCCGTGGCAAGCCCACGCGCATGTCCTACGCCGGCCGCAAGGCCAGCGCCTCGCCCGCCACGGGCCTGGCCTCCCGCCACAAGCATGAACAGCAACAACTCGTCGCCCAGGCCCTTGGCCTGAACTGACCCTCGGAAAGACCGGAGATTGCAAATGACTGACGTAATGGTTCCCGCCCTTGGCGAATCCGTGTCCGAGGCCACCGTTTCGACCTGGTTCAAGAAACCCGGCGACGCAGTGAAGCAGGACGAAATGCTGTGCGAGCTTGAGACCGACAAGGTCTCGGTCGAGGTTCCCTCCCCCGTCTCGGGCGTGCTGGCCGAGATCATCGCGCCGGAAGGCACCACCGTGGCTGCCAACGCCCGCCTCGCCATCGTGACCGAAGGTGCGGCCGCCGCGGCTGCCGCCCCCAAGGCCGAGGTGAAAGCCGAAGCCGCCCCCGCCCCGGTCGCCGCCAAGGCCACCGAAGACGCCCCCGCCGCCAAGAAGGCGATGGCAGAGGCGGGCCTGTCCCCCGACCAGGTCCAGGGCACTGGCCGCGATGGCCGGGTGATGAAGGAAGATGTGGCCCGCACAGTCGCCGGGGCATCCGGCGCGCAAGCCGCCGCTGTCGCCCCCGCACCCGCCCCGGCCGCCGTTCCCCGCGCCCCGATCCCGGCCGAGGACGCCTCGCGCGAAGAACGCGTCAAGATGACCCGCCTCCGCGCCACCATCGCCCGCCGCCTGAAGGACGCCCAGAACACCGCCGCGATGCTGACGACCTACAACGAGGTCGACATGTCCGGCATCATGTCCCTCCGCAACGAATACAAGGACGCCTTCGAGAAGAAGCACGGCGTCAAGCTTGGCTTCATGTCCTTCTTCGTCAAGGCCTGCACCCACGCCCTGAAGGAAGTCCCCGAGGTCAACGCCGAGATCGACGGCGGCGACGTGGTCTACAAGAACTACGTCCACATGGGCGTCGCCGTCGGCACCCCCTCGGGCCTCGTTGTCCCGGTTGTCCGCGACGCCGACCAGATGGGCTTCGCCGCCATCGAAAAGAAGATCGCCGAACTCGGCCTCCGCGCCCGCGACGGGAAACTGAGCATGGCCGAGATGCAGGGCGGCTCCTTCACCATCTCGAACGGCGGCGTCTACGGCAGCCTGATGTCCTCCCCCATCCTCAACCCCCCGCAGTCCGGCATCCTCGGCATGCACAAGATCCAGGACCGCCCGGTTGTGGTCGGAGGCCAGATCGTCATCCGCCCGATGATGTACCTCGCGCTCAGCTACGACCACAGGATCGTGGACGGCAAAGGGGCGGTGACGTTCCTGGTGCGGGTGAAAGAAGCGCTGGAGGACCCGCGTCGGCTGCTGATGGATTTGTGATAAGGAAAGATCATGGTTTTACGTTTGTTTGGTTTCGGAAAGCCACGGTTCCAGAAATTTCCCGATGCTCTATCCTTCTGGATGGCCAACGCTTCCTTGAAGCCTGGACCAATAGAAATCGGCCAATCCTACGTCGCCCAAGTGCTGCTGGCGCTTGATCGTGTAGAAGAGGGCCAAGTGGTGATTATAAGGGTCGCCGTGCTTGGCCGTCCCTCTCTCGAAATTACAGTGCGAGTAACCAACGAGCAGTTTGGAAGGAATGGAAAACCTTTGAAGACTGGTGATTTGGTCTTGTGGGAACCTCTTCACTATATGCCTGAAAAAGGGCGCATCCTGAACATGTCGAAAGACCCTCGCGCTGATTTCTTTGGATACATCTCTGCCCAAGTGAGACCCGAAATGAACCTCAAGACGGGTGAAATTGCTGTTGTGCGGAAGCTCCCCTTACCAAGCAAGTGAGTGACCCGTAGGGTGCGCTAAAGCGCACCCTACGGCACCTCCCAACTCGGGCCCCACATGATCCACCCCGCCCCCACCGCCGCGACAAGCGCCTCCCCTCCCCCTCGTGGGGAGGGGCTGGGGGTCGGGGGCCAGTCCCGTAGGGTGCGCATTCATGGCGCACCAATCCTCGCCCTCCTCCTCACCACCCCCACCCTCGCCCAGGTCATCCCCACCGGCTCCCCTGCTGCCGACATCCTCCTGTCGCAAGCCATCGCCGAACACCGCGTCTTCCTGACCTGCTCCGCCCTCGACCCCGCCACCCACGCCGAGATCCTCGCGAACTGGCAGCGCGACACCACCTCCGCCGCCGCGATCCTCACCGCGAACAACGTCCCGCCCGAGGCGATCACCGCCTTCACCACCGCCGCCGACCCCGCCGCCCTGATGCCCGCCTCCGATACTCCCTGGTCCGACGTTCAGAGCCTCTGCGCCACCCGCCCCGACTGGCAGAGTGCCTACTACCAGTTCAACCTCACCATCCTTGACCTCAAGCTTCCCGGTGCCTTCCCGTGATTTCAGCCAGTCTGCTCCTCTTGACACTGCTCTCGCCGCACCGTCCCGTGGCGAAAACCGGCTATTGATCAGGAGCCCATGATGTTTGTCGAAGCCAAGGGGCTGGACTACCGCGATTTCCTTGACGCCCTGCACCAGCAGTTGCGCTTCGACTGGTATCTGGAAATCGGCTCGCAGACCGGCATGTCGCTGGCGAAGTCGCGCAGCCCCTCGGTTGCTGTCGACCCGGTGTTCAAGATCAGATACGACGTCGCGGGCAACAAGGCGCAGCTGCATCTCTTTCAGGAGACCAGCGACGACTTCTTCGAGCTTGGCCGGCTCAAGACCCTGAAGATCAAGCCGAACTTCAGCTTCCTCGACGGGATGCACCTCTTCGAGTACCTCCTGCGTGATTTCATGAACGCCGAGGCAGCGGGCACCCCCACCTCCGTCATCGCGCTGCATGATTGCTGTCCCCTGGACCACGGCATGACCACCCGCGACCTGGACAACCTGCCGCGCGGTCCCTGGACGGGCGATGTCTGGAAGCTGGTCCCGATCCTGCAAGAGTATCGCCCCGACCTGAAGCTTCAGATCTTCGACTGCGCGCCGACCGGGCTGGTTGTCCTGTCCGGGCTTGACCCCAAGAACACGGTGCTGCGCAAGAATTACGACAGGATCCTCAGCACCTACCAGAAGTTGACGCTGCAGGACTTCGGGGCCGACAGGTTCTACTCCAGCTTTTCTTACGCCAATGCCCAGGCCGAGGTCGATGCGGGCTTCCCCAGCTTCCGCCCTGCGGCAAACAGGTACTACGTTTCGGCCGAGACTATCGCGCCGCAGACCGCGCCCGCCGCGCCGCCAAAGGGCGTGCGACATCAGCTTGACCGGATGACAGTCCATGGCATCGACTTCTACTCGACGCATGAGGTCCTGCGCGACGTCGCCCGCGATCTGGCCAGCACCGTCACCCGTCCGCTCTCGCAACCGGTCGATGTCTATGTCGGCGTGCATGACATCGAACCGGCAAAGACCGGCCGCTTCCGCATCGGCATCCAGACCGAACATTTCTTCGACGCCAACAACAAGAAGATGTGGCACGTCCCGCGAGAGCGGTTCATCCGCCGCTATGCCCTCTACTTCGACCGGCTTCTCGATCTCAGCCCCAGCAATGCGCCGGCCTACGAGCCGCTGGCTCCCGAGTTGCGGGAGAAGGTCAGCTTCGGGCCGCATATCTTCCCTGAAACCCCGGTGATACCGGATTTCAAGGCCACGCCGCCGCTTTTCTTCGGCTCGATCAACACCCGGCGCAACGGTGTGCTGCGCAAGCTGCTGATGCACCGGCCGGTTGGCGTCGCACCCCGCTGGACCTTCGGTTCCGACCTCGACCGACTGATCGCCGCACATGGTTCAGTCCTGAACCTGCATTTTGTCGATGGCCTCTATTCGGAATATCCGCGCCTGCTGAAGGCCTACCTCCGCGGCAAGCCCTTGGTCTCGGAACCGCTCTCCGCCCCGCTTCAGGCCGGGAAGCACTATTTCGACCTCAAGGTCGACCCGACCAAGGCCGCCACCATCGCGCTCTTCAAGAACCTGGCCAGCTTTGCTGCTGCACACAGCTTCCAGGCCTTCCTTGAGAAGACAGTGGCCGAGGCCGAAATGCGCAAGGCTGGTTAGGTCAATGGGTGGGTCCGGTCTCCAGGCGATGCCGCCCGTAGCGCTTGTCAGTTGCATGCGCAACGAAGGGATCCACATCCTTGAATGGCTGGCCTACCACCGGACCATCGGTTTCGGCCCTGTCGTTGTCTGCTCGAACGATTGCGACGACGGCTCCGACCATCTGCTCGACACCCTCGCCCGCCATGGCGCCGTCACGCACCT
>Ga0209812_10002690_pt1 | contig 10401 bp, 2 predicted proteins | sample JI71714BDNA_FD_187502 | JGI IMG/M metagenome (GOLD analysis project Ga0209812, IMG submission 187502) | Wastewater effluent complex algal communities from Wisconsin, to seasonally profile nutrient transformation and Carbon sequestration -... | ecosystem: Engineered > WWTP > Effluent > Algae...
GAGCCATAAAAAATCCTGTTGCTATAAAGCAACAGGATCAAGATTTTGTTTGAGGTGTTTAATCAGGAAACCCAGCTTTTGTTTGTAGGGAAAACCTGAAGGGCTAAATTAAATGAACCTGACCCCTTTTTTACCTTTGTATTTAATTAATAGCAACTCAACGGCATTTTTCCATCATGAAGGTAAAAGGTAAAAAATGAGCTTGCACGGGTCTCCGGATCTGCAATCATTTTTATAGTGTACCCAATGAGGTCCATTTTTTTATTAAATAAATAGATGCCTTGCGGTGCTAATGTCCCTGCAACTGGCTCTACGTCAAGCGGATATGCAGTGATCATGTTAATTGACTGTTTCTTGTTAAAAAGTACTAGCTCACTTTGTTGTTTGACATATCGAAAACCTTCATGCTCCCAATTATTGCCATCATTCTTTCTTGGTATGTGTAAATAAAGTCCAGCACCCTTAATGCAATGCCATTCAGTATCAAATTTACATGAAGCCAACCCAATATGATCAAGAACTCCGCTGCCGTCACCATTAAATTGAAAGCTTACAATTTCTTGACTAACCGTATGTTCCCCCATGAATTCACGAGCAGACACCTCAGATGTAAAATTGGCTTCGCACGCAAAAGATAGTTCTGCAGTAATTGCAAATGAAAGATAAGCTAATTTCAGGAAAATAGTTTTCATTATTTTATACCCGTTTGTTTTTTATATGTGCGAACGTAGTAAAGCCATTTGTCAGCAGAACTTTCTTTGTTTCCTAATGGTTGACTAGTATTCATGTCAAACATTGATTCAAAATCTAGGTGTCCGAACTCATGAGCAATGATGTCGACAAGCCCGTCAAATCCAGGTTTTATTTGAAAACGGTAACCGTTCTTTGGATCCGCTGGTTCACCATTTGCAAAGGCCGAACGCATATTTATTAATGAACTATTAAATTCTGGTGTTCCAGTGTTTGTAACAGGGCCTGTCTTGCCTTGCATCCCATCCCACGAAACTGTAGCAAATGCTGGGCCGCTCCCTGAAACATTCAGGCTCATGTGCATCATAAATATATTTCCAAGTTTATTAAAGCCACTGATTACTCGATTTGCTTTTGCTTTAATGTCCGGGTCTGTGGCAGACACAGCCAGAGCCATAGTTCGAGTTAGCGCCTCGCCTATAGCCATGTCGACATACATAGCTACCACTTTGTTTTCATTTCTCCATGTTTGATAAGGACTATTAATGGAAAATTTCAAGTGCTTGAATTGATAGTTTTGAGCATCTTTGATTTCGTTTTTTGTAGGTGTGAATTGTGCCTCGCCAGCGCTGCCCTTCGTTGTCCTTAGACCCAGAACGCTCTGCATATTTGCACCGTTAGTTGTAATCTTCGTTGTGCTAATCTCATGGTCATAATCATTCTTCGTGACAATCGAAGTCTCATTGCCGTTTGTTGAGGTTTCAGTCGTGACCTTTCTTTTAATATGCGAGCCAACTTGTGCTTCACGTTTTGTGGTCTTTGTACAGGTCTCCGCCTTTGCACAGTCTACTGGCTCTGATGCATAGCCGGTTGGGTCGGTTGCACTCAACGGATTATTCATGATGTAAGAATACGGATTCATACTCTGACTATTCGTCGCCGCCTGAATAAACGGATCCACACCCAGAAAGCGACCCAACTGATAGTCATACATCCGCCCATTCATATGAATGAGCTGCACGCTGTTCAGATGTTCGTGTGAGGTAAAACCTTTTGGCGTAATCGCCGTACTCGCCAGTTGCATTGCATCACCCCAAGTTCCCGTGCGCGGTGCGCCAAACGCATCGTAACCCCTTGTTTCGATGAGATTACCACTGCCGTCGGTCACCGCATCGACACTGCCCAGACGATCAGTCAGGAAGTAATTCAATACACGTCCACCGGTGCCATTGGTGACTTGGGCATAATTGCCCAAACTCACTTTGGTTTGACCGGCAGTAATCCAGTCTTCATAACCACCCAGATAGACCTTGCTGCCATCGGTGCCGGTTTGGCGAGCCTTGGCGTTGTTCGGGCCGTAAATGAAGTAATTGATTACTGCGCCACGTTGTAACTTGGTTGCCAAGTTGGCGTGATCGTATTTGGCCGCAAAGCCGGCATCATCCGCCGTCATATTGCCACTGGCGTCATACCCGTATTTACGTACCGTGCCACCTATCAAGGTGACCTCTTTCACCGCATTGGCACCACCGCCGCCCAAACCACCGGTGCTCAGGTTGTATGGTGTTCCGGTTGCCAAACTAAAATCGGATTTGAAGTTGAAGTTGCCTGCCGCGTCGTAACCGTAGCTCACGGTCTTGCTTACCGCACCGGTACGTTCACTTTGCGTCAAACGATGCAATTTGTCGTAGCTAAAGCTTTCCAGCGTATTGCCGGCCATGCCGTTGTTCAGTTCCTGGGTGGCGACATTGCCGAATACGTCGTAGGCGTAGTTGATTTTCCGAATGGTCACGCCGTCTTTTTGATGGGTGATCGATTTGGTTTGACCGTTTGGCCAATAGGCGGTATCGGTACTGAGGTTGAAGCCTTTTAGCTCGCGAGTCGGACGACCAGCGGCATCGACCGTCACGATCTGGCGATAGACCGAGGCGTTGACGGCATTACGTTGTTCGGTTTCGTAACCGTATTGGTTGAAGATGAATTGCTCGCCTTCGCCATTCGGGAAGAACTGGGCCAGTACGCGACCGTAGTAAGTGTCGTACTGGAACTCGCTGCTATAGGTGCGTGTGGTACCGCCACCGGTGTTCTGTACCGCGACCATAGTGCTTGGACGAATCAGGGCGTCAAACGTACTGTTTTCCTGACGTTCCACCACACCGTTGATCATGCGTTTGCTTTGGGATAGTTGTCCCTTGGCACCGCTGGGGTCATAGGTCCAGGTATCGACAATGGCATCGTTCACACCATCGCCATTTTCATCGGCGGTCACGCTGAACTGGTTCTTGCGACCGAGCTTGTCGTAGGTGGTGGTGCTGGTGATCGCACGCGCATCGGTTTGCGTCAGCACTTCACCCAAGGCGTTGTAGGTGAAATTACTCACGCCCTGATTCGGATCGTTCACGCTGGCGCGTTGGCCGATGGCGTTATAGGTCGCCTTGATCTGGCTGCCTTTGACGTCTTGCAATACCGCCGCCTGACCATTGGCATCGAACCAGAATTTGGTGACGCCGCCTATAGCATCGGTGGTTTCGACATAGCGGCCCGTGCTGTCGGTGGTGCGTGACAGATCCAGACATCCGGTATTGTTCGGATCGAGATCACCGCAGACATGAATCGCGGTACTGCGACCGGTATAGGTGTACGTGGTGACCATATCGCCGCGCGTTGGATGTTGCTGCGGCGTGGTCTTGCCGGTCAAACGACCCAGACTATCGTAGCTCGTGAACGTGCTCCACAAAGGCGTATCACCACTGCGATAAGGAAGGGACTGACGCGTGGTTTGACCCTTGTTGTTGTATTGCGTGTCGGAGTAACTCAGCGTGCCATCCAACAATTTGCTTTGCGTGCGCAACACACGACCCAGTTTGTCATGGGTACTGACACTGGTCGGGCTGCCGTCTTGCACGCTGGTGAGTTGATAGGCGGCATCACTTAATCCGCAACTGTTGTTGCCATTGGTCACCGTGCACCAGGTCGCTGCGACTTGTTTGTCGGGGGCAAGATACTGCGAGTCCAAGGCACCGCGTGCCTTGACCAGGACCGCCTGACTAAAGGCATCATAGGTAGTGATCACACGCAAGCCGTTGGGATCGGAGACGCTGATCGGCAAGCCATCACGCAAGCGCACCACGGTCGTGGCGGTATGGCCAAGCGCATTGGTCACCGATAGCGGGAAATAACCGTCGGTGCTGTAGGTCGTGCTGGTGGTGCGACCACCGGCATTCTGATCGCCGGACGCGGTGACCGTGACACTGAGCGGCAAGCCGAAGTTATTGCTGACCGGATAGGTATAGGCCGTCAGCTTTTGCTGATTGGCGATACCGTTCTGGAAGGTCTCGCTGGCCAGCGTGCGATTGGTGTTCCAGGTATAGGCGGTATTGGTGATGTAAACCGGATTGCTGGCGCCGCTCGGCAAGGGCTGATCGGCGCCGTGCAGGATTTCATTTCGGGTTTCGGAATTGGTCAGCTTGTCCAGCCACCAGTTGGTGGTGTCGGCGGTGGCAAAAGTATTGCGGGTGCGATTGCAGGCCAAGGCAATATAGTTTTTATAGCCTGCGGTACCGTCGCCAAAATCCGACACGAAATGCGTTTTCGCAGTGAGGTTGCCATAGGCATCATAGCCCGACACGGTGGAGATGGTGCCGCCATCGCAGGCGGTGGTGTCGGCAAAATAATCGGCGTTGTAGCCGGTGATTTTATCGGGCAGACCGGCCATGGCTGTGTTCAAATCAAAACTGACATTCTCGGTGGCGGCCTGGAAGACGAAACGCACCGGATTGGTGCCGGGCGTGATATTGCAGGCAGCGGTGTCATTGAGATTCAGGCGATTGCAGCGCCAGGCAGTCGTCGTTTGACTGATCGGGCTGGTTTCGCCAGGACGACTGATCGGATTGACGATCACTTTTTCGACCATGCTGGTCAGCGGATATTTTTGACTGAACGTGGTCGTGGTTCGCAGACCGCCAGTCATATCTTCTTCGATGATTTTGCGGAAGCCCTGGAAGCCACGACCCTGGGTGTTGTACATGGCTTCGGAATAGGAATAACGCGTCGTGTTGACGTTATCGCCCAAGCCATTGCTTTGCGTCATCTGCGAGACCACTTGCATCGACGAAGTGAAATAGACATGGCGATCATCGACGTAGCGTTGTGCCGGATCGGTGGGCACGGAATACAGCGGCGTGTCGCCGGGCTGACGTTCGGCCTGCGTACTCAGCGGATAATAAGTCCATGAGGTGGTGTTGCCGATACCGTCGGTGACGGCGGCCAGCGTATCGGAGGTTTTGGGTGTGAGTGTGTCGTTATTTTTCTGGGCATTTGGCCCGATGTTTTCGCTGATGAGATTTTCGCTGCCGTTTTTCACCGGCATGTTCGTATCCCAATTGCCCGGGAAGGATGTCGCCAAGGCGCCGTCGCCCACCATCAGCATGCATTGCGAACGATCAGAATAATCACAACTGAAAAGTAACTGCGCATCTTCGAAACCATCGCCATACACATCGACCGGTTCGGCTGCACCAATCAGCCCGGTGGGAGTTTCGACCACACTGAACTGACCCGGCGCCGTTTCGACAAACTTCAAGGCGTTCATGTAATAACGCGATTGATCGAGCGGGAATTTGAACGTGTACATGCCGTAAATGTCGCCCGAGGCACCGCCCAAATCATTGGTATCGGCCGTGGTCACGGTGCCGTCATTATTGGTGTCGAAACTTTGATTGGGTGTTGCGCTGACCAGTGCCACACCGGCAAGGCTACCCAGTTGTCCCGTCAAGGGATCTTCGGGACAGGCAATCCAGGTTTCGTATTTCAGTCCACCGGAAGCGGACATATTTGCGGTAGCTCCGGCTCTGGCAGCCGAGGTTCCACCACCGCCTGGTGCGACAATTTGAGGTTCGTTACCTGGATCGCCTGGCTCGGGATAATGCGTAATACAAACGCGTGCGGCGAAGCGACGCGGAATCAGGATTTCTTCGCGACCATCATTATCGCTATCGGCCTGACTGATAATGTTTTGATAGCGATAAGTGGTGACGCCGGTGCCGAGATCGGTTTCCGAAAACTCGATACCTTTATTGCTGGTCAGGGTAATCTTGTTGCCGAATTTACCGCCAGTATTCAGGCGAATTCGCCAAGTCGTTTGTGGGTACACCAAATCGACCAAACCATCACCGTTCACATCCAGCCACTGACGCGGAGTGAAGAACCCACTTTCGGTAGAGGTAATCGGATCGCCACTCGGAAACAAGGCGGAGAAATTAGTCGTCACCAAACTATACGTTGGATTGCGGCGACCAAATAACATACGCGATTGGCCGCTGCCACTACCGTCGCTCGCCGTTGTTTTGAGCCAGATATCAGGCAAGGCATCGCCATCAAAATCGCTGACGCGATCAATCAGCTCACCCGTCCACAAGCCACCCGGGCCCTGGACGCCATTCAGACAGGGGTTGGCGATTTTTGTGAAGCCGCCGCTATTGCCGGGTAAGGCACCCACATTGTTTTTGTAGATCGCCAATTTGGCGTAGCAGGAAGTTGTTGGCGACGCCACGGCTTCGCTAACCACAATATCGCTGCGACCATCCGCATCCAGATCCTGAATGAAGTACTTCGCATTCAGCGTTGGAACACCGGTATTCCAAGTCGTGGTGAATGCCGTTGCAAATGTCGTGGCATTGGCAGGACCGCGCCAAAAATTCACGACGACCTGACCATTGACTACCGTCACCAAATCGGACTTGCCGTCCATATCAAAATCGACACTTTGATTGTCACTGGCCGAACGGAAACTGTAGGGTGAATCCAGCACCCAGCTAATGGCGCGATTCGAACCGAATGAAATCAATTTATTGCTGACAAAAACGCCATTGGTATCGTAGAGGGCACCGGCAAAATCTCGCGTGCCATCGCCATCGAGATCACCCACCGGGTCCAGCTTTTTGACGCCGAGCGCTGCCAAACTTGGATAGCTGCGAATCTTGTATTTGGTTTCGCCTTCCTGCCAGGCAAACGTGATCGGACGGCGGCAAGTCGCCGCAGCACTGAGAATGGCGCATTCCTGCACCGAGCGCAGCAGGCTGCGACCGCTGGTGGCGCTGACGATACCGCCATAGTTCAGGCGATATTCGCGAACGGCTTCGGTACCAACCCAGGTTTTAATCGTGGTGAGTCGCTGGGTTTGACGGGTTAAGCCGCCGGCCAAATAAGACGAGCTTTGATCATTGGCACCGTTGGTGGTCGGGCGTGCTTCATAGACGAACTCAACTTTGCGATCACCTTGCGTGGTATTGAAGCCGGTATAAAAAATTGCTGCCGGTTGAAATTCGCCACTACCGAAATTGGTATAGGTGTACACGATATTATTGCCAAGACGGTCTTCGCTGCGGGCGATCAACCAGTTCAGGGGCTTGGTCACGCCGCTGGCGATAACGCGGGCATTGTTGGCCGTGGTCGAGGTACCACCGAAATAGGCAATTTCGCCGGATTTATATTCCACCTTGAAGTAGGAATTGACCGCATTCAAATCGCCGCCGAGTTGCGTGATGCGGGCGAAGGAATCGATTTCCGTGGCATAGGTCGTGTTGATCGCGCCATAGGTGCCGCTGGTAGCGACCAAGCGCTGGCCGTCAAAACAGAGTCGATCATTCATCGAATAGTCGACTGCACGTGCCTGGCCGTCTTGCTCCAGCGTCATCGGGCAACGATGAATGGACGACAGACCCGACACATTCCAACCCATGCCGGCAATGCCATTGCCGCTCTTGCTACTGTAGTTCAGCGAGATATTCGGCTGCATGCCTTTGCGGCCAGGTGGTAAGGCAATCGGAATGCTGTAACTGGACGAACCACCGGAAACGCCGGCTTCACCGGGCGTACTACCCACGGTGGCGTCATGCGTCGGCAATTCACCGCTGAGCGACTGGATGACGGCATCCGGCAGCAGAAAACTGGCCGATTTGGCCATCGACTTGGCGGAATTCCAGATTTCCTGCGAAGTTTGCGAGGCCGCGTTTGCCAGTTTGTCCCAGGTGCTTTCGCCGACTACCGCGATGTCTTCGCGTGCCAAAACCCCTGACTTGATGACGACTTGACCGGCAAATGCCGACACTGCCAAGAAAATTGACAGCCAAAATACACGCTTGAACATGGAAACCCCTGAGAAGAACAATTGCACTGATGAGCGATACGTTAGCAAGGCCCAGTATTAATAATCGAGATTGCCACGATCAATAACAGGATTGCAATTTTATTGAAGGCAATTTGTCAGGAATGCTGGGTAATCCTTGTAGGGAAATCCCTAATCGATGAAATCAAATGCTGGCAGCATTAAAAATTTATTTTCCAGGCATAAAAAAACCGCAGCCCGAAGGCTGCGGTTCTGGTGTTGCCAATGGAACGGTCTGATTAGAACGTGTAGGTCAGACTGGTCCAGTAGTAGCGACCGACCGTATCAAAGGTGCGCTCGTCGGTGTTGCCGTTGAGCGAGTTGTTTTGATAGAGGATTGGTGGCTGTTTGTCATTCACGTTATCGACACCAACGCGGATTTTGAGGCTATCCCAAAGTTTCACGCCGGCCTGGATGTTGTGATAGGTGGTTGCGCCGATATTCAACTGGCAGGCATAACCGCGATCAGCAGCATTGTCGAAACCACCGAAGCCGAAACGGTTGGCGCAGATGACGCCGCTGTTTGGATCTTCGTTACCGACCGTGAAGCCGTCGGTATAACGCATATTCCAGGAAACATCCCAGATGCCTTTGCTCCAGCTGATGTTGCCGAGTGCGCGCCATTTGCTGTAGTTACCGTTACCGCCGTTGGCCGAGGACAGGAAGGTGCCGGCGTTTTCCTGGCTTTGCACAACTTGACCGGCATAGATCACGTCAACGTTATATTTGTCGGTATAGGTCGAGTCCAGATTGAACTTGAACATGCCGAAATCGGTATCCCACTTGTAACGCAAGCCGATATCGACGCCGCTGGTTTCCACCTGGCCGACGTTTGCACGCTTGTCGAACAGGATTTCGATTTCACCGCTCGGACGACGCGAGAACAGGGAGCAGAGCGGGGAAACGGTACCGCTGTTGACGAAAGTGTTGTAGCAAACGTTGAGGATGTTTTGCGTACCGATGGTGCCGATGGCGTTATCCAGATTCACGCGCCAGAAATCGACGGTGGTCGAGAAGCCATCAAGCCATGAAGGCTCATAGACAAAACCCAATGTGATGGTTTCGCCTTCTTCCGGCTTCAAGCTGCTGGTGCCGCCTTTGATCGCATTCAGCTGTGTATCGGTTTGGCCAAAGCTGCCATCCGTGACAACGTTGACGCAAGCAGGGTTACCGGCAGCAGTTTGACCGTTACACGGATCGGTAAAGCCATCCGAAGCGGCCGTTTCGCCACCGAACAAGTCGGTGATCAGCGGTGCGCGGAAAACCTGGGCATAGGTACCGCGAACGAGCAGTTGATCGGAAGGACGCCATTCCATGCCAATCTTGCTGTTGACGGTGTTACCGAAGGACGAGTAGCTCGACCAGCGGGTACCCAGGGAGAGGTTGAAATTGGCCGTTACCGGTACGAATGCTTCGCCGTACACTTCCTTCACAGTCACGTCGCCAGCGGTTGGTGCGGTGCAAAGTTCGGAAGAAATACCGCAGGTATAGCCGGCACCTGGGTCGATGATCGCACCATCATAAGGATCGAATACCAGCGAGTTTTTGCGGTATTCAACACCCACGGCAGCTTTAACGGTACCTGCGCTGAGGTCAAACAGGTCGCCGTTGAAGTTGGCCTGGAAACCACGGAAGGTGGTTTTGGTGGTATGCAGCACATTCAAGGTAATGGCTTGCAGAGCCGTCAACTGGGCTTGGCCAGCGGGTGTGCTTGGATCAAAGTTGCCGACGAAGTCGATTGGTGTGCAGCCGGGAATTGGCGTGGTGAAAGTGCCATCGGTGTAGCAGACGCCACCCGAGGATGGACCCAGGCCCAAGGCAAGTGCGGCGTAATCGATGTAGCCCTGATTGTCATTGGCTTGATCGATTTTGCCCCAGCTGACGTTGTAGTCCCAGCTCCAGGTGGTATCGGCAAACGCACCGCGAAGGCCGGCATTTACCTGACTGACATCAGTGGTGTATTCATAACGACGATTGCCCAGACGACTCAAACGCAGACGGATATCGTCAACTTGGACACCGAATACGTTGTATTGGTTGAATTGCGACAGCGAGATGCCATCGGACAAACCGTCGAAAGGCAATGGCGCAATTTGCGAAGCGGAACGTGTGTTATTGACGAAGGCATCGATATAACCGGTGACGTTGTCGGTGATGTCATAGTTACCGCTGATGAACAAGCCGGTACGTTCCTGCGGGGTCAGCTCGAGGTTGCCCACGGCTTGGTAATTGAAGGCATCACGTGCAAAGTCCCAGCAACGGAAATCGCCAGGTGCGGTACCTGGAGTGCTCGGGTCGAGGGTAACGGAGGCGCAAGGATAACCGGGAACGAAATAGCGACCTGTAATCGCACGGCTCGAACCGCCCTGAACGATACCGCTCGAAGACGTTGAACCCAGCGACAGTGCGAATTCCGAGAATGCACGGTCAGCAGCGCTGACTTCTTCCTGTTTATTGTAGTTGGCGGTCAACACCAAATTGCCGCGCTCACCAGCCACGCCCCAGGTGAGGCTGGCGCCTTGACGTTGTCCGTCGTCGCGCGAGGA
>Ga0209812_10002691_pt1 | contig 10394 bp, 12 predicted proteins | sample JI71714BDNA_FD_187502 | JGI IMG/M metagenome (GOLD analysis project Ga0209812, IMG submission 187502) | Wastewater effluent complex algal communities from Wisconsin, to seasonally profile nutrient transformation and Carbon sequestration -... | ecosystem: Engineered > WWTP > Effluent > Algae...
CCTGCCGTTGCGCACGGTGGCTTCCACGTCGCCGCCCTGCGCGCCGATGCCCGGGATCAGCAGCGGCATGTCGCCGACGATGCCGCGGATCACCTTCAACTCCTCGGGGAAGGTCGCCCCGACGACAAGTGCGCAGTTGCCGTCCGTGTTCCACTCGCCCGCAATCGTGCGGGCGACGTGCTGGTACAGCGGCGCGCCATCGACCAGCAGTTCCTGGAAATCGCGCGCGCCGGGATTGCTGGTGTGGCAGAGGAACACGCAGCCGCGGTCGTTGTAGGCCAGGAACGGCGCGGCCGAGTCGCGGCCCATGTACGGGTTGAGCGTCACCGCATCGGCGCCGAAGCGCTCGAACGCTTCGACCGCGTATTGCTCCGCGGTGCTGCCGATGTCGCCGCGCTTGGCGTCCAGGATCACCGGCACGTCCGGGTGTGCACCGTTGATGTGCGCGATCAGCCGCTGCAGCGCGGATTCGCCGCCGTTATGCGCGGCGAAGTAGGCGATCTGCGGCTTGAACGCGCAGGCGTACCCGGCGGTGGCGTCGACGATGTCGCGGCAGAACGAGAACAGGGCATCGCCGGTGTCGTCGGACATGCCGTCGACGTAGGCATCGGGGAATTTCGCCGGATCCGGATCCAGGCCGACGCAGAGCAGCGAGTTCGCCGACTGCCAGCGGTTGCGGAGTTTTTCGATGAAGGTCATGGCAAGCCCGCTCGTCCTGAGCCTGTCGAAGGATGAGCGGGGCTGCGACGGTCCCCGCGCTCGTGGTTCGACAGGCTCACCACGAGCGGTGATGCTTACTTCAGTGCCTTGAACCGCAGCCGGTGCGGGCCGGCGTCGTTGCCCAGGCGGCGCTTCTTGTCTTCCTCGTATTCACGGTAGTTGCCCTGGAAGAACTCCACGTGCGAGTCGCCCTCGAAGGCGAGGATGTGGGTGGCGATGCGGTCCAGGAACCAGCGGTCGTGGGAAATGACGAAGGTGTTGCCGGGGAACTCCAGCAGCGCGTCTTCGAGCGCGCGCAGGGTTTCGATGTCGAGGTCGTTGGACGGTTCGTCGAGCAGCAGCACGTTGCCGCCCTGCAGCAGGGTCTTTGCCATGTGCAGGCGGCCGCGTTCGCCGCCGGACAGCGTGCCGACCAGCTTCTGCTGGTCCTGGCCCTTGAAGTTGAAGCGGCCGATGTAGGCGCGCGACTGGATCTCGATCCCGTTGATGTTGAGGATGTCGAGGCCGCCGGCGATTTCCTGGAACACGTTGTGGTTGCCGGTCAGTGCATCGCGGCTCTGGTCGACGTAGGCCAGCTTCACCGTCGGCCCCATCTCGATGCTGCCGCTGTCCGGCTTTTCCTGCCCGGTGATCATCCGGAACAGGGTCGACTTGCCGGCGCCGTTGGGGCCGATGATGCCGACGATCGCGCCGTTCGGGATGCTGAAGCTGAGGTTGTCGATCAGCACGCGATCGCCATACGCCTTGGTGACGTTCTTGAACTCCACCACCTTGTTGCCCAGGCGCTCGCCCGGCGGGATGAAGATTTCATTGGTCTCGTTGCGCTTCTGGTAGTCGACCGATTGCAGTTCCTCGATCCGGGCCAGGCGCGCCTTGCCCTTGGAGCGGCCGCCCTTGGCGTTCTGCCGGGCCCACTCCAGTTCCTTCTGGATCGCCTTCTGGCGGGACTTTTCCTGGTTGTCTTCCTGCTTGAGGCGCTCGTCCTTCTGGGTCAGCCAGTCGGTGTAGTTGCCCTTCCACGGGATGCCGCGGCCGCGGTCGAGTTCCAGGATCCACTCGGCGGCGTTGTCCAGGAAGTAGCGGTCATGGGTCACCGCCACCACCGTGCCCGTGTAGCGCGCCAGGAACTGTTCCAGCCACTCGACCGATTCGGCGTCGAGGTGGTTGGTCGGTTCGTCGAGCAGCAGCATGTCCGGCTTCTGCAGCAGCAGGCGGCACAGCGCGACGCGGCGCTTCTCGCCGCCGGACAGCTTGCCGATCACCGCATCCCACGGTGGCAGGCGCAGCGCGTCGGCGGCGATTTCCAGCTGGTTCTCCAGGGTGTGCGCATCGCCGGCGGCGAGGATCGCTTCAAGGCGTTCCTGTTCCTTGGCCAGCGCGTCGAAATCGGCGCCTTCCTCGGCATAGGCGGCATAGACCTCGTCCAGCCGCGCCTGCGCCTGCAGCACTTCGCCCACGCCTTCCTCGACGGCCTGGCGGACGGTCTGTTCCGGATTCAGGCGCGGCTCCTGCTCCAGGTAGCCGACCTTGATGCCGGGCTGCGGGCGGGCCTCGCCGGTGAAGTCGGTGTCCACGCCCGCCATGATCTTCAGGACGGTCGACTTGCCGGCGCCGTTCAGGCCCAGCAGGCCGATCTTGGCGCCCGGGAAGAACGACAGCGAGATGTCCTTGATGATCTGGCGCTTGGGCGGGACGGTCTTGCTGACGCCCTGCATGGTGTAGATGAATTGCGACATCGTGGCGTGCTCCGCAGGCAGGCGGCGGCGCCTGCGCTTGCAGGGCCGCGAAAGGGGTTCCGGAATCCATCGATTATAGCCGGGACGCGGCCTGCAGCGGCGTCCGCGTACGCCATCGCATGGGGTGCACGGGGCCGTGAAACGTTAAACTTGCCGTCCCCACCGCCATCCCGGAGTTCCGATGTTCTCCCGCGCCGACCTGATCGCCGGTTTCGACCCCGAGCTCGCCAAGGCCATCGCCGACGAAACCCGTCGCCAGGAAGACCACGTCGAGCTGATCGCCAGCGAGAATTACGCCAGCCCGCGGGTGATGGAAGCGCAGGGCAGCCAGCTGACCAACAAGTACGCGGAAGGCTATCCGGGCAAGCGCTACTACGGCGGCTGCGAATACGTGGACGTCGCCGAGCAGCTGGCCATCGACCGTTGCAAGCAGCTCTTCGGTGCCGACTACGCCAACGTGCAGCCGCATTCCGGCTCGCAGGCCAACCAGGCCGTGTACTTCGCGCTGCTGCAGCCCGGCGACACCATCCTGGGCATGTCGCTCGCGCACGGCGGCCACCTCACCCACGGGGCCAAGGTCAACGCGTCCGGCAAGCTGTTCAACGCGGTGCAGTACGGCGTCGACGATGCCGGCCTGATCGATTACGACGAAGTCGAGCGCCTGGCGCTCGAGCACAAGCCGAAGATGGTCATCGCCGGGTTCTCCGCGTATTCGCAGGTGGTCGACTGGGCGCGGTTCCGCGCGATCGCCGACAAGGTCGGGGCCTACCTGTTCGTCGACATGGCGCATGTCGCTGGCCTGGTCGCGGCGGGCGTGTACCCGAACCCGGTGCCGCATGCGCACGTGGTCACCAGCACCACCCACAAGACCCTGCGCGGCCCGCGTGGCGGCATCATCGTGGCCAGCAAGGCCGGCATGGGCGATGCGGCGGAAGACATCGAGAAGAAGCTGCAGTCGATCGTCTTCCCGGGCATCCAGGGCGGACCGCTGATGCACGTGATCGCGGCCAAGGCAGTGGCCTTCAAGGAAGCGCTTGAGCCCGGGTTCAAGGCCTACCAGGAGCAGGTCGTGAAGAACGCGCAGGCGATGGCCAGGGTCATCATCGCGCGCGGCTACAAGATCGTCTCCGGCGGCACCCAGAACCACCTGATGCTGGTCGACATGATCGGCAAGGACGTGAGCGGCAAGCAGGCCGAGGAAGCGCTGGGCAAGGCGCACATCACCGTGAACAAGAACTCGGTGCCCAACGACCCGCGCAAGCCCTTCGTCACCTCCGGCCTGCGCATCGGCACGCCGGCGGTCACCACCCGCGGCTACAAGGAACCGGATTGCGTGGCGCTGGCCGAGTGGATCTGCGACGTGCTCGACAACCCGAACGACGACAACGTCATCGCCGGCGTGCGCGGCAACGTCGAAACGCAGTGCAGGCAGTTCCCGGTCTACGGCGACTGACCACGCGTGCACTGCCTGTTCTGCCAGCACCACGACACCCGCGTGATCGATTCGCGGGTGTCCGAGGACGGCGCGACGATCCGTCGCCGCCGCGAGTGCGAAGCCTGCGGCGAGCGCTTCTCGACGCTGGAAACCATCGAGCTCAAGCTGCCCACGATCATCAAGTCGGACGGGCGGCGCGAGCACTTCGATGCCCGCAAGCTGCGCGCCGGCTTCGACCGCGCGCTGCAGAAGCGCTCGGTGTCGGAAGAGGCGATCGAGACCGCGGTGCGTGCGGTGGTGCACCAGTTGCGCATGACCACCGAGCGCGAAATCGCATCGCGCCGGGTCGGTGAATTCGTGATGGGCGAACTGCGCAAGCTCGACCACGTGGGCTACGTGCGGTTCGCATCGGTGTACCGCAGCTTCGAGGACGTGGCCGACTTCCGCGAGGAACTCGACCGCCTGGAGCGCGATCTGCCCGGGGAGGGACAGCTGCCCTTGCTCGGTGGCGAAGCGACCGAGAAAGGAAAACGCCGATGAATTCCCCCCTGGCCCTGCTGCTGGTCCTTGCGGCAATCGCGATGCCGGCATCCGCGCAGCAGGCGACGCAAGCGACACCTCCGGTGGCGGCCGAAGCGGCCGGGGCGAAGCCGATCGAAGCCACGCTCGTCGGCGAGTACCAGCTTGCGGGGGTGATGGAGACCGGCTCCGGCCTGCTCCTGCGCGCGGACGGCAGCTTCGAGTGGTATTTCAGCTATGGCGCGCTCGACCTGGGCGCACGCGGCACGTGGACGCGCCTTGGCGATGCGGTCGAGTTGGTGGTCGTGGACATGGGGTTCCCGCCGCAGGTGCCGCAAGCGAAATTCGAACGCATGCGCCTGCGCATCGACGGCAGCGACCTGGTGCCGTCGTGGCCATGGGACATGGACGGCTTCGGCAAGGGGGCCGAGCGCGGCCGCTACCAGCGCCTGTCGCCATGACGTTCTCCGCCGTCGACCATCGGATGATGGCGCGCGCCCTGCGCCTGGCCGAACGCGCCGTGTTCACCACCCGTCCCAACCCGATGGTCGGTTGCGTGCTCGTGCACGGCGATGAGGTGGTCGGGGAAGGCTGGCACCAGCGCAAGGGCGGGCCACATGCCGAAGTGTTCGCATTGCAGGCGGCCGGCGATCGCGCGAAGGGCGCAACGGCCTACGTCACCCTGGAGCCCTGCGCCCACCACGGCAGCACCGGGCCGTGTGCGGACGCGTTGATCGCCGCTGGCGTCACCCGCGTGGTCGCGGCGATGCGCGACCCGTTCCCGCAGGTGGATGGCGCCGGCTTCGACAAGCTGCGTGCCGCAGGCATCGCGGTGGAATCCGGATTGATGGAGGCGCAAGCGCGCGAGCTGAATCGCGGGTTCCTGTCGCGGATCGAGCGCGGTCGCCCGTGGTTGCGGGTCAAGCTGGCCAGCAGCCTGGACGGACGCAGCGCGATGGCCTCCGGCGATTCGAAGTGGATCAGCGGCGAAGCCTCGCGCAACGACGTGCAGCAGTGGCGCGCGCGCAGTGGCGCGCTGCTGACCGGCGCCGGCACCGTGCTGGCCGACGATCCGCAGCTGACCGTGCGGCTGGATGAAAGCAGCGAATTCGTCCCGCCGTTGCGGGTGGTGCTGGATCCCGGCCTGGCCACCGTCGCCCGTGGCCGCGTGCGCGAGGGCGATGCGCCCACGTTGTACCTCCACGCGCCGGAGGCGAAACCGCCGCGCGGCTTGCAGGCCGACCATGTGGCAGTGCCGGTGCGCAATGGGCGCTTCGACCTGGACGCGGTGGTGCGCCTGCTGGCGACGCGCGGGATCAACGAGGTCCAGGTCGAAGCCGGCGCAACCCTGGCGGGTGCGTTCCTGGCCGCCGGGCTGGTCGACGAACTGCTACTGTACATCGCGCCGGTGTTGCTCGGCGAACGCGCGCGCCCGCTGTTCGATGGCCTGCACATCGACGCGATGGCCGAACGCCTGCGCCTGCGCACGGTCGACAGCCGCAGCATCGGCAGCGACCTGCGGTTGTTGCTGCGGCCGGAAGGGATGACCACCTGATGTTCACCGGATTGATCGCGGGCGTGGGTCGGTTGGCCGCGCGCGAAATGCGCGGCGGCGACGCACGCCTCACCATCGACGTCGGCAGCCTGCCGTTCGACGGCGTGCAACTCGGCGAGAGCATCGCGGTCAACGGCTGCTGCCTGACCGTGGTCGGGTTCGATGCGACGAGTTTCGCGGTCGATGCGTCCAACGAAACGCTGGCGCTGACCACGCTTGGTCGCCTCGCGATCGGCGCGCCGCTGAACCTGGAGCGCGCGATGCTGCCGACGGACCGCCTCGGCGGGCACCTGGTCAGCGGCCATGTCGATGGCCTGGCCATCGCAGCCGGGCGCTGGGACGATGCACGCGCGGCGCGCTGGCGCTTCGAGGCGCCGATGGCGCTGTTGCGCTACATCGCCCACAAGGGCTCGGTCTGCGTGGATGGCGTGAGCCTGACCGTGAACGAGGTGGACAATGCGGGGTTCGAAGTCGCATTGATCCCGCACACCGTCGAACACACCGCCTTCCACGCATTGCGCCAGGGCGATGCGGTCAACATCGAAGTCGACCTGCTGGCGCGCTACGTGGAGCGGTTGCTGGCGGCGAAATGAGCATGCTGTCATGCGAGCGAAGGCTGGCATCCAGCGTCTTTCGCCGATCCAAGAAAAGCAAAGTCACTGGATATTCGGCTACCGCCGAAATAAACCACTTCCTGCCTTCGCAGGAATGACGAGAAAGGGCAGCAAAGGCCATGGCATTCGCAAGCATCCCCGAACTGCTGGAAGAACTCCGAGCCGGCCGCATGGTCGTCATCGTCGACGACGAGGACCGCGAGAACGAAGGTGACCTGATCATGGCCGCCGAGCTGGTGCGGCCGGCCGACATCAACTTCATGGTCACCCATGCGCGTGGCCTGGTCTGCCTATCGCTGACCCGCGAACGCTGCGCGCAACTCGGGCTGGCGCCGATGGTCCAGGCCAATACCGCGCAGTTCCACACCAATTTCACCGTCAGCATCGAGGCGGCCGAAGGCGTTACCACCGGCATCAGCGCCTACGACCGTGCGCATACGATCCGCACCGCGGTGCGGCCGGATGCGAAGCCGAGCGACCTCAGCCAGCCCGGCCACATCTTCCCGCTCACCGCGCAGCCCGGCGGCGTGCTCACCCGCGCTGGCCATACCGAAGCCGCCAGCGACCTGCCGATGCTCGCTGGCCTGGAACCGGCCGGCGTGCTGGTCGAGGTGATGAATGCCGATGGCGGCATGGCGCGCAGGCCCGAGCTGGAAGTGTTCGCCCGCGAGCACGGCCTGAAGATGGGCTCGATCGCCGACCTGATCGCGTATCGGCTCGCCACCGAGCACACCGTCGAGCGCATCGACGATCGCGCCATCGACACCGAATTCGGCCCGTTCCGGTTGGTCACCTACCGCGACCGCATCGCCCACGAGCTGCACTTCGCGCTGGTGCGCGGCACGCCCGACAAGGCCATGCCGACCCTGGTGCGGGTCCAGGTCGAAAACCCGCTGAGCGACCTGCTGCACTGGCGCCGCGACGATTTCGGGGTGGCCGCCACCGATGCCCTGCGCGCGATCGCCGCCGAAGGGCAGGGCGTGATGGTGGTGCTGTCCGAGCCGCGCAATGCCGAGGCCTTGCTGGCGCGCCTGCGCGAGCAGGCCGCGCCGGCCGCGAACAGCAAGGACGTGGGCCAGTGGCGGCGCAATGGCGCCGGCGCGCAGATCCTGGCCGACCTGGGCCTGGGCAAGCTGCGCGTGCTCGGCACCCCGCGGCGGCAGGTGGGCCTGGCCGGCTACGGGCTGGAAGTGGTCGAGACCATCGCGGCCACGGCGCCGGCGGCCGCGCGGTAAACTGCGCGGCCCCGTTCCAGGCCGACCCGCCATGCCGTACATCGAAGGCGACCTGCGCGCCCCGCAGGGCGCGCGCTTCGCGATCATCGCCAGCCGCTGGAACCCGCGCATCGTCGATGCGCTGGTGGATGCCGCGCGCGCGACCTTCATCGGCAACGGCGTGGACGAAGCGGCGGTGGACGTGGTCCGGGTCCCCGGGGCATGGGAATTGCCGATGGCCGCGCGCGACATCGCCCTGGCCGGCAGGCATGCGGCCATCGTCGCGCTGGGCTGCGTGGTCCGCGGCGACACCCGCCACTACGAACAGGTGGCGGATGGCGCGTCCGACGGATTGATGCGCGTCGCCCTGGACACCGGCGTGCCGGTGCTCAACGGCGTGCTGGCGGTGGACCGCTTCGAGGATGCCGCGGCACGCGCCGGCGGCAGCCATGGCAACAAGGGCGAGGAGGCCGCACTGGTGGCGATCGAAATGGCGAACCTGCGGGAGAAACTGGCATGAACCGGCATCGCAACGATGGCATCGACCCCGTGGCCCGCTCGCGTTCGCGTCGGCGCGCCTTGCAGGCGATCTACGCCTGGCAGCTGAGCGCGACCAGCGAAGGCGCCCTCATCGCGGAATTCGCCCACGAACAGGCGCACGAGATCGCCGACCTTGAGTACTTCGAGGACCTGGTGCGTGGCGTGTTGCGCCACGTGGCGCAACTGGACCAGGCGCTGGCGGGCTTCATCGACCGCAAGGTGGACGAGGTCGACCCGATCGAGCGCGCCGCCCTGCGCATCGCCGCCTACGAACTGCTGCACCGCCCCGACGTGCCCTACCGGGTGGTGATCAACGAAGCGATCGACTCCACCAAGCGCTTCGGCTCCGAGCACGGCCACACCTACGTCAACGGCGTGCTGGACAAGGCCGCGCTGGCGTTGCGCGGCAGCGAGTCGCAGGCGGCGCGCCCGCGCTGAACCACGGAACGGCGGTGGACAGCACGGTCGCCGAATTCGACCTGATCGAGCGCATCCGCCGGCGCGTCGCGGCCCGCCCCGACGTGCTGCTCGGCATCGGCGACGATGCCGCGCTGCTGCAGCCACCGGTCGGCATGCAGCTGGCGGTGGCGATGGACACGCTCAACAGCGGCGTGCATTTCCCGCCGGAGACCGCGCCCGCCGACATCGGCTGGAAGGCGCTGGCGGTGAATCTCTCCGACCTCGCGGCGATGGGCGCATCGCCGGCGTGGTGCACGTTGTCGCTGTCCCTGCCCGATGCATCGACCGGGTTCGTCGAGGGGTTCCTGGACGGGTTCCTCGCGCTCGCCGCGCACCATGATGTCGCGCTTGTGGGTGGCGATACCACGCGCGGACCGTTGTCGGTTTGCGTGGCGGTGCACGGGTTCATCGAGCCGGGCCATGCGTTGCGGCGCGATGGCGCCTGCGTTGGCGACGACCTCTGGGTCAGCGGCACCCTGGGCGATGCCGCGGCGGCGCTGTCGCAGTGGCAGGCAGGCGGCGCGATCGATCCGGCCTTGCGCCTGCGCCTGGACCGGCCTACGCCGCGGGTGTCGCTTGGACGCGCGCTGCGCGGCATCGCGGCCTCCTGCATCGATGTCTCGGATGGCCTGCTGGCGGACCTGGGGCATGTCTGCAAGGCAAGCGGCGTCGGCGCGTGGCTCGACGTGGATGGGTTGCCGGCGTCGCCCGTGTTGCGAGCGAGCTTCGACGGCGAGGCGCGCCGACGGCTGCAGGCCACCGGCGGCGACGACTACGAACTGTGTTTCAGCGCGCCGGCCAGCATGCGCGAAGCGGTGCTCGAAGCAGCCTCCGCACACGCGCAGGTGACGCGCATCGGTCGCATCGTTGCCGGCGCCGGCGTCTCCGCCGTGGGCCTACGAGGCGCGGCCTGGCAGCCATCCAGCGCTGGGTTCCAGCACTTCGGGTAAACGCCTGCGTGCATGCCGTGCCGGAGGTCATCCCGACCTCGCGCACTGTGCGTGCCCAAGGGCGACCGTGCAGCTTGGGTGCCACATCCGCGCAGGCAAGGGAACAACGATGGGCAGGAAATTCCTGGTGGGCATGGCGCTGGTGGCGATCCTCGGCGCGGTTGGCGCGAGCGGCTACCAGTTCGGCAAGTTCCTCAAGGAGCGCGAGCGCGCCGAAATGGCACTCGCGCCATGACATGCAGGATCAACGGCCGCGGCCGCCGCGTTCCTGCATCTCCTTGGCCTGCTCGAGCTGACGCTCCTGCATGCCCTTGCCGCGGGCGATGACGTACACGAGCACGCCTAGCCACGGGATGATGATGACGAAGATGATCCAGAACGTCTTGCCGCCGCCCCCGAGGTCCTTGCTGCGGAAGATGTCGCCCAGCACCCAGAACAGGCACATGAACCAGGCGAAGAACAGGAAGAACTCGAACAGGGCCAGCAGGAACGATCCGTTGTCGTTGAACATGGACTACCTCTCTCAATGGGACGGGCTGGTCGACTATGGCACGTCGGTGATCGCGGGTGGGCTCCCTTCCTGCGACGCGACGGGCGCGTCGCCCATGACAAGGCTCACGAGACGCCCGCCGACCGGAACTCATCGACGGCC
>Ga0209812_10002695_pt1 | contig 10371 bp, 10 predicted proteins | sample JI71714BDNA_FD_187502 | JGI IMG/M metagenome (GOLD analysis project Ga0209812, IMG submission 187502) | Wastewater effluent complex algal communities from Wisconsin, to seasonally profile nutrient transformation and Carbon sequestration -... | ecosystem: Engineered > WWTP > Effluent > Algae...
ACCTCAGCAAAGATAAGTACCACTAAGGTTAGCGCTATGGGGGCTATTGCAAGGCCCAAATCGCCATAAAGCCGTTGGCCAATTAGGGTGGTCACTGTTGCCGCTGCAATATTGACTAAATTATTGCCAATTAAAATTAACCCAATTAAACGATCAGGGCGTTTTAGTAATAAACTTACCCGTTTGGCCGCTTTGTTATTTTCGTTTTCTAAGTGTTTTAGCCGATAAGGATTTACCGACATCATGCCGGTTTCTGAGCCGGAAAAGAAAGCAGAAAGTACCAGTAACACACCTAATATGATAAAAAGGGTGCCAGTCGAAATCGCGTCCAAGAATTAAATACCTATATAACCAAACAAAATTAGGGCGTTAAAAACGGTTAAGCAGTACCTCTTTAACAAAACGGCTGCCAAAATAGGCCAGAGTTAATAAAACAGTGCCTGTTAGTGTTAACGTAATGGCCGTTTTACCGCGCCAACCTAAACGCGCATGTCCCCAGCATAAAAGGATAAATACGCCTAATGCCAATGAACTTAACAGACTTTTATGCTCAAGCCAATTAGTTGTGTAAGGAATACCGCTTAACAGCGCAAACGCAAGTAACAGCGTGCCTGCAGCCAGCAGTCGAAATTGTAAGTTTTCGGCTTGCATCAAAGGCGGTAAAAAGCGGCTAACCCCTGAAAAATCTTTATGTTTGAGTTTATAACTAATATAGGCAACCTGAATTGAGTATAACGTTGCCATCAGCAATACCACATAGGCAGTAAAGGCCAGCGTGATATGCGCGATCAACCCTGGGCTATGCTCTAAGTGTTGCATTTGTACTGCGCTCGGCAGGGCTATTGTTATAATTAAGAGTACCGCCGCGAACATGTAAACTAACGGTAACAATAAAATAGCGGGTGTACGCAGCGATGTAAGGGTTATTGAAAGCGTGATTAACCAGCAGACGAGTGAGCTTACATTGCTTAAATTAAAGTTTTGGCCATCAACGGTAAAAATGGCATTCGCTAGGGTAAGCATATGTAATACCACGGCTAACGTTGCCGCACTGAACACCAGTTTGAAGTTAGGCCCCGCGGGATGAAATAAACGCAGCACAATCGCAAGGGTTGCGATTACATAAGCAAGCAGCGCCAGCGCAGGAAACAACGTGGGCATTCTTAACACTCCATTGATGCGATTAGTTTGTTATTGTATACCCAAATAGCGGCAAGATGCGAGCATCCAGCATGCTTTGTCCCTTCAATGTCGCAGTCTTAAGTGGCTGACGAATGAATGGCAAAAGAGTATAATCAATTCAATTTATGAATACGGGTCACTGTTATGTTTGAAAACCTGTCAGATCGTTTAAGCCGCACGCTAAAAAATATTAGCGGTCGTGGTCGTCTCACCGAAGACAACATCAAAGAAACCTTGCGTGAAGTACGCATGGCATTGTTGGAAGCCGATGTTGCATTACCTGTTGTACGGGATTTTATCAATCAGATAAAAGAGCGTTCTGTTGGTTTGGAAGTGAGTAAAAGCTTAACGCCAGGGCAAGAGTTTCTGAAAATTGTGCGTAAAGCATTAGAAGAGGCGATGGGCGAAGCCAATCAGGAATTGGCGTTAAATACGCAGCCTCCAGCAGTAATACTGATGGCCGGTTTACAAGGTGCAGGTAAAACCACCTCTGTAGGCAAGCTGGCGAAGTTTTTAACTGAGCGTAAAAAGAAAAAAGTATTAGTGGTTTCGGCAGACGTTTATCGGCCTGCAGCGATTAAACAATTAGAAACACTGGCTAAAGATATTGGGGTTGAGTTTTTCCCAAGCGATATTTCACAAGCGCCAGTGGCCATTGTTAATGCGGCCATTACTCATGCCAAAACGCGGATGTTTGACGTGCTCCTGGTTGATACGGCGGGTCGTTTGCACGTTGACAGCGAGATGATGGATGAAATTAAAGCGCTGCATGCGGCAGTAAAACCCATTGAAACCTTGTTTGTGGTAGATGCCATGACCGGGCAAGATGCGGCGAATACGGCAAAAGCTTTTAATGAAGCCTTGCCGCTTACGGGGGTAATCCTTACCAAAGCCGATGGTGATGCTCGGGGCGGTGCGGCACTGTCAATTCGGCATATCACCGGTAAACCGATTAAGTTTATCGGTACTGGTGAGAAAACAGATGCCTTGGAACCGTTTCATCCAGACCGGATTGCGTCACGCATTTTAGGTATGGGGGATATGCTCAGTTTAATTGAAGAACTTGAGCAGAAGGTCGATAAAGAAAAAACCGCGAAAATGGCGCAGAAGATGATGAAAGGCAAAGGCTTTTCATTAGAAGATTTTCGTGAGCAATTGGTGCAAATGCGTAGTATGGGCGGCATGATGTCGTTAATGGATAAGCTGCCAGGGATGAAAAACCTGCCAGCAGGCGCAGCCAGCCAGTTGGATGAAAAGCAATTTGTGAAAATGGAAGCCATCATTAATTCCATGACGCCAAAAGAGCGTGAATTTCCTGATTTGCTTAAAGGCTCACGTAAAAAACGTATTGCGGCAGGTTCTGGCACTGAAGTGCAAGATATCAATAAACTGCTTAAGCAATTTACCCAAATGCAAAAAATGATGAAGCAGATGCAGGGTAAAGGTGGACTAATGAAAATGATGCGAGGCATGGGTGGGAAGCTCCCTCCTGGTATGTTGCCACCTCGCTAAGCAAAGCGGGTTCTCAGGTGTGTAGTCTGAGTTTGCCTGCGGTAAGTTTGGCGTTATGGGTTGCCAAGCCGCGAAATGCCTTGCATTCATGGTAAAAATCCGTACAATGCAGCAGCCTCCAGCCCGTCTGGGGGCTTTGTTATTTTTTAAAACCTGAACGATTAAAATTAGAGGACGGTATGGTAACTATTCGTTTACAACGTGGTGGCGCGAAAAAGCGTCCATTTTACCAAGTTGTGGTAGCGGACAGCCGTTTTGCTCGTGATGGCCGTTTTATTGAGCGTGTGGGTTTCTTTAACCCAATCGCCAGCGGTACTGAAGAGAAACTGCGTCTGGACCTGGATCGCGTTGAACACTGGGTAGCACAAGGTGCTGCATTAAGTGATCGCGTAGCCAATCTGGTAAAAAATGCTAAGAAAGTTGCGGCTTAATTAGCAAAGCGTGTGGAGTTGTCACTGTTGAGTGAAAAAGATTTTATTGTGCTCGGTAAGTTTGGTGCGGTTTATGGCATCAATGGCTGGCTAAAAATTAACTCCTACACGGATATCCCGGAAGGGATTTTTGATTACACACCCTGGCAAGTTAATTTTCAGGGTAACTGGCGGCAAGTGCAAATCAGTAGCTGGAAACGGCACAGTAATAGCTTAATTGCGAAACTGACTGATATTAATGATCGTGATCTTGCACAATTGTATGTTAATGCCGATATCGCTGTTCCGGCTACTGCCTTACCGGCTTTAGATGAAGGCGATTTCTATTGGAAAGACCTTATGGGTTTAACCGTAGTAAACGAGCAAGGCTACAATTTAGGTGAAGTGACCGATTTAATGGAAACCGGATCTAACGACGTGTTAGTGGTGAAAGCCAACCGGACCGATGCATTTGGTAAGAGTGAGCGGTTGATTCCGTATCTTAACGATACCGTTGTAAAAAACGTGGATTTAACAGCAAAGCAAATCTTAGTAGATTGGGACCCTGCGTTTTAATGCAGGAACAGCAAAGGTGGGTGGGCGTTGTCTCACTGTTTCCGGAAATGTTTCAGGCAATTACGCAATATGGCGTCACTGGCCGAGCAGTAAAGCAAGGTTTAATACAGCTACAGTGTTGGAACCCGCGGGATTTTACCTCGGATAAGCACCGTACTGTGGATGACCGGCCTTATGGTGGCGGCCCTGGTATGCTAATGATGGTTCAGCCGTTAACCGATGCCATCCATGCAGCAAAACAGGCTGCAGGCTCTGGTGTTTTTACGGTGTACTTATCGCCGCAAGGTCGTAAATTAGACCAACAAGGCGTGGCTGAACTGGCAAAACACTCGAAGCTACTGTTAGTAGCTGGCCGTTACGAGGGAATTGACGAGCGCGTAATCGAATCAGAAATTGATGCTGAATGGTCAATTGGTGATTATGTATTAAGTGGTGGCGAATTGCCGGCGATGGTGTTAATAGATGCCGTATCGCGCCTAGTGCCTGGTGTACTAGGGCATGATTTATCCGCAGAGCAAGATTCGTTTGCAACTGGCTTGTTGGATTGCCCACACTACACGCGTCCTGAGGTGTTAGCAAACAAACAGGTACCGGCAGTTTTACTGAGCGGGCACCATGAAGAAATTAGACGCTGGCGTCTGAAACAGGCTCTTGGTAGAACCTGGTTAAGACGGCCGGATATGTTAAATTCCCTGGCTCTGACTAAGGAGCAACGCACATTACTGGCTGAATTCCAACAGGAACACCAGGCGTTGCAGCTGCAACAAGATAGTTAATTCCAGGTAAAGTGAGATTGTTATGAGCAAAGTTAGCCAAAACATCATCAAACAACTTGAACAGGAACAAATGAAGCAAGACGTTCCTGCATTCGCTCCAGGTGATACTGTAGTGGTTCAAGTTAAAGTTAAAGAAGGCGACAAAAGCCGTCTGCAGGCATACGAAGGCGTAGTTATCGCTAAACGTAACCGTGGTCTGCACTCAGCCTTCACCGTCCGTAAAATCTCTAATGGCGAAGGTGTTGAGCGTGTATTCCAAACGCACAGCCCACTGATTGACAGTATTACTGTTAAACGCCGTGGTGCGGTTCGCCGTGCTAAGCTTTACTACTTACGCGATCGTTCAGGTAAATCAGCGCGTATCCGCGAAAAGCTTAACTAAGCACTGTGAGGCCGGCAAAATTGCCGGCCTTGTTTTATATGCCGCTAACCTCATCGCTTTTGCCACCGCTTTCCGCTCAAGCATTAGCACAGCTCGAACATCAGCTGGAGACACTTTTGTTGCGCCGTTTTGGTGAATTAACGGAACAGCAAGTCTTAAGTTTGTTACCTATAAAATCGTTGAGTCAGATCACTGAAGGGCAACATGCCTTATTTCAGCGCCACTTTGTGTTATATCATCTACTCTATCGGCTGGCAGAACGTTGGCATCTTGCTGAAGTTGCCCATTTAGAGATTGGTCTCGCGCGGATTAACATCTTGCCTTGGCAGGCTGATTTACCTAGATTGATGGATAGCAAGGCCGCGTATTATGCCGATTGGCAAAATTACTGGCGCATGACACCCTTAGCCTTGAGTGAGCGATTGCAGCAGTTTTGGCAATCGTATCAGCATCGTTATGGTGACGCGACACCCATAAATCTCACTGATGACGAGGCACTTCAGCTATTACAGCTTGACTGGCCGTGTTCGTTGCAAGAGCTCAAAAAAGCTTTTCGTAAACAATCATTAAAGCATCATCCCGATCGAGGCGGTGATAAACACAGTTTTGTCCGACTTTCTTTAGCCTATAAAAAAATCCTACGCCGGTTTTAATTTGTCCCATGACTTCGTTGTTGCGGCATAGTGTTCAACATGCTGCAAGACTACGCTTGGGTAAGCTTTAGTCTTTTCTGCACCTGTTGTAATAAAAAATGTACAGCATGATTTTTGTTGCAGTTAGCAGTAAACCCTGCTTTTATTGGTTTTCAGGGTTGACGCTGTAGCCGTCTATCCGTAAACTGCGTCTAAATGTAATTTATAGATTACGTGCTGTAAGTTTAAGTTTACATAAAAAGTGCTGTTAACATCGTTCGCAATTTTTATCTATGCTTTACTCCTGCAGCACAGCAATAGGAGCAGGTTAAATGAGTATGATTGTTGAAGATTTGCGTATAGTGGCGCAAAAGCCGTTAAGTTCACCGGCGGTATTAAAAAAAGTGCTACCGCTATCTGAGCAAGGCTCAGAGTTTGTTGCAAAAGCGCGTGCCGATATTGCTAATATCATTCATGGTAAAGATAAGCGTTTATTAGTCGTTACTGGACCATGCTCTATTCATGATCCTATCGCGGCTATCGAATATGCCCAAAAGTTGAAAGCGTTGCAGCTAGCCTACAACGACAGTTTATACATTGTGATGCGCGTGTATTTTGAAAAGCCGCGGACCACGGTGGGCTGGAAAGGGTTTATTAATGATCCACATTTAGATGATTCATTTGATTTAGAAACCGGTTTAACCTGGGGACGTGAGTTATTGTTAAAGATGGTTGAACTTGAATTGCCGGTGGCAACCGAGGCCCTAGATCCGATCAGTCCACAATACATGTCTGATTTAATTAGTTGGGCGGCCATTGGTGCGCGCACCGTAGAATCGCAAACGCATCGTGAAATGGCCAGTGGTTTATCGATGCCCGTTGGATTTAAAAACGGCACCGACGGTAGTTTGAGTGTGGCATTAAATGCGCTACAGTCAGCTGCCAGCGGACACACATTTTTTGGTATAAATCAAAAAGGTGAAGTAAGTTTAGTACAAACGGCGGGCAATCCCGATGGGCATATCATATTGCGTGGCGGTGTTAAGCCTAATTATGATGCTGATAGTATCAATGCGGCGCTGGCGCAATTAGACGCTTTACGCTTGCCACGTGGCATAGTTGTAGACTGTAGCCATGGTAATTCGAGCAAAGATCATAATCGTCAACCTGCAGTTGCAGAAGCAGTATTAGCGCAGCGTTTAGCCGGCAACGAGGCTATTATTGGTATAATGCTAGAAAGTCATTTAAAAGCGGGTAATCAAAAATTGATTAATGGAAAAGCCGAGCATTATGGCGTATCTATTACTGATGCATGTATTGATTGGGAAACAACTACACAATTATTGGCGCGCTTGCATCAGCAAATGTTGCCTTTACAAGCGGTGGCTTAAGCGATGACAGTAGACCAAGCCCAACAGGCTTTACAGCCACTGCGCGCTGAGATTGATGCGATTGATAGCGAACTGGTCAGGTTATTAGCCGCACGCGCTAAGATCACCGCGCAAGTTGGGCAAGTGAAGCAACAGCATGCTTTACCTGTATATGTCCCTGAGCGTGAGCAATGTTTGTTGCAGGCGCGTCGTCAGCAAGCGGTACACGCTGGCGTGTCACCGGAGTTAGTTGATGATGTCTTACGGCGCATTATGCGTGAGTCTTATGCTACCCAAGATAATCATTTTGTCTGTTGTCGCCCTGCTGGAGGTAAAGTGGTGGTGGTGGGGGGCGCGGGAGCTTTAGGTGCGCGGTTTGTCAGTTTGTTTCAGCGCTCTGGTTATACGGTGGTGGTGCTGGAGCAGGAGGATTGGCTGCATGCGGCACACTTGTGTGAAAATGCCGTACTGGTGTTATTGGCGGTGCCCATTACGCTGACTGAGCAGATTATTGCTCAGTTACCCCCTTTAGCTCCACATTGTGTGCTAGCCGATCTGACCAGTGTAAAGGCTAGACCCTTACATGCGATGCTGGCGCAACATCAGGGGCCGGTGGTGGGGTTGCATCCCATGTTTGGACCCGACATTAATAATTTGATTAAGCAAGTCGTCGTGGTGTGCCATGGTCGCGGTGCTGCAGAATACCAGTGGTTGCTAAAACAATTAGTGATTTGGGGTGCCGAATTAGCCGAAAAAGCCGCAGATGAGCATGATCATGCCATGCAATTAATTCAAGCGATGCGCCATTTTTCATCTTTGGTATATGGCGTACATTTAGCAGAAGAGCAGGCTGATTTGTCTGAGCTGTTAACGTTAAGTTCCCCCATTTATCGACTTGAGCTGGCTATGGTAGGGCGCTTGTTTGCCCAAAATGCCGAGTTATATGCTGATATTATGCTGTCATCCAGTGATGTAGCTGAGTTACTTGAACGTTATCAACAACGCTTTACCCAGTTACTGCACATATTACAAACGCAAGATAAAGCGGGCCTTATGGCCGAATTTGCAAAAGGACAGCACTTTTTTGGTGAGCTAGCAGGGCAATTCTTACAAGAAAGTAAGCAGTTACTGCAAAAAGCGGCTGATGGGCGCAGTTAGCGCCCATCGCAATTACTCAGATAGCCTAGCGCACTTTAGCAAAGGCGTGCGCATGTATTGTTGTTCATTGCGCACTTCTGTCAAATCGGGATTTAGGCGCCTTTCCCTAATTGATAAAAATCATAAATAATCTGCCAAGCCTGTTCTGGAGTGTCTACATACTGGATCAGATCGATATCTTGAGGGCTAATCAGTCCTTCTTCAGCCAGCATCTCAAGGTTAATTAATTTTTGCCAAAATGCTCTATCGTAGAGAATCACTGGGACACGTTCCGCTTTTTTTGTTTGAATCAATGTTAGCGTTTCGAAAAGCTCGTCAAGGGTACCAAAGCCCCCGGGAAAGGCGACTAACGCGCGAGCGCGTTGTAAGAAGTGCATTTTACGAATAGCAAAATAGTGAAATTGAAAACAAAATTCTGGTGTGATGTAAGGATTGGGGTGTTGTTCTTTTGGCAGCACAATATTTAAACCAATACTTTTACCATTCGCGTCCATTGCTCCCCGATTCGCTGCTTCCATTATACCCGGTCCCCCGCCACTGATAATCATCAGTGCGGACTCGGGATGTTTGCTGCTATGCGCTGTTACCAGATGGGAAAAAGTTTGTGATGCAGCATAATACTGACTGTTACGACAATCACGTTGCGCCTTCTTAAGGGCACTGATTGTGCTAGGGTTATCGGGTTCAGTATTAAAAAGTTGTTGCACTTGTTGAAGTTGTAGCTGAGCTTGCTCAGGCGATAAGAAGCGCGCACTGCCAAACACCACCACTGTAGCATTAACATTATGCTGATCTAATACCAATTGCGGTTTTAGATACTCTAATTGTAAACGAACGTGCCGCAATTCATCTTGCATCAGAAAGCGACTATCTGCAAAAGCCAGTTTGTAGGAATCGTGATCTTGCAAACGCGTTATGGCGTCTAGAGATTCTTGCGCAGTGGCAAAGTGGCGTTGATAAAGGGTATTGTGTTCAGACATTCATAAAGCTCCACGCAGGTAATTTTCTGCACTGTTGTTTGATACAGCGCAGGAAACTTTTCTAGGGTTGGGTTATAACAGATAAGTGCGTATTCGCTCAAGTTGGCGTAAGCCAATCTGCTGATGACATTTGCAGGGGGCAAGCTGATAGCTCAAACTTTAAATCAAGCAATAAGGACGATCAATATGCCAGTTAATGCGAGTTTAACGTTTATCGGGGCGGCCCAGCAGGTTACCGGCTCATGCTATTTGTTGCAGTTGAATCAGCAAAAATTTTTACTGGATTGCGGCATGGTGCAGGGCGCGGATCAGGTGCGAGAATGGCATTCGTTTCGTTTCCCCTTTAAACCCAAAGACATCAATGCCGTGATTTTATCGCATGCCCATATCGATCATAGTGGGTTACTGCCATTACTGGTCGCGAAAGGATTTAAAGGTAAAATTTATTGCACCCCTGGAACCGCAGAATTACTCCCGGTGTTACTCAAAGATTCGGTCAGTTTATATTTAAAAGATTTAGAGTGGCAAAATAAAAAAGCGGCTCGTGCAGGTAAAAAAATACATGAACCGGTAATGGCTCTGAATGATGTTGAACGGGTATCCGAGCTGGTGCAAGCACTTAGCTACAATAAACGCAGCTTTCCTTTGCCAGGTGTAGAACTAGAGTTTGCAGATGCTGGCCATATTTTAGGTTCAGCTATCGTGCAGCTCTGGCTCAAAGGCAAGCAGGCGATGCGTAAGTTGGTGTTCTCCGGCGATTTGGGAAATCCTGCTACGGTGTTATTACCCGCAGCAACAGTTATCGATCAGGCAGACATTGTGCTAATGGAGAGCACCTATGGCAACCGCGATCATCAGCCATTAGCCAACACAATTGAGGAGTTTGCTTCGGCATTGTCAGAGGCTTTTGACGCGGGAGGAAATGTATTCATCCCTGCATTTGCCTTGGGACGTTCACAGGAAATTTTATATTATCTTGCGTTGCTATACCGCCAAGGACGGTTAAAGCAACGCTTAGTGTTTCTTGATAGCCCGATGGCGATCAGTATTACCAAAATTTATGACGAGTATTTGCATCGGCTAGATCAAATCGATTTAGATCGTATTGGTTATAACAAGGGCATGACGCTAGAACAACTTTTGCCCATGCTAAAATTATCGGAAAGTAACGACGATTCAATGGCTATTAATCGTGTAACACATGGCGCAATAATTATTGCGGGTAGTGGCATGTGTAATGGTGGGCGTATAGTGCATCATTTAAAGCATAATCTTTGGAAAAATACCAATCATCTTATTTTTGTTGGTTTTCAGGCTCGAGGTACTTTAGGGCGGCGGCTGGTGGATGGTGAAAAACGAGTGAAAATGTTTGGTCAGGAGATTGTAGTAAAAG
>Ga0209812_10002698_pt1 | contig 10355 bp, 2 predicted proteins | sample JI71714BDNA_FD_187502 | JGI IMG/M metagenome (GOLD analysis project Ga0209812, IMG submission 187502) | Wastewater effluent complex algal communities from Wisconsin, to seasonally profile nutrient transformation and Carbon sequestration -... | ecosystem: Engineered > WWTP > Effluent > Algae...
TCTGACATGTTAGATTCTCGAAGAAATGTCATGAAACTTGCAGCCATGGTGAGAGAGAAGGAACCAACTTTTTTTTACACCCACACTTGTAATCAAAGTGAGCATTTTGGAATCGCACCATTAAGAGGTTTGCTAAATTTCCGTTTGGAATTGTTAGAGTTACGGCGAGATGAGTACACGGGAGCAGATTTTGAAGAGCTTCGGACTTCGTACCATCATATGGTGTCAACACAGATTATTCGGACCTGGTTTAAGGTAGGCAAGATGTTTATGAACTACATTTTGACTTCACACGAGAAGCCGCTGGGAACAATTGAAAGGCATTGGTGGCGTTGGGAGTATCAAGATGCAAATGGAAATTTGCCACATATCCATTGCTTGTTGTGGACGAAAGAAAACAAACACAATGCAGAAGATTTGAGGGTTCTCCAAGAGAAGATTTGTTGTTCTGTTGGATCTTTTTTTGCAAGTCCACAGGAAGCCGAATGCTATGCAGCAGAAGGTTTGTTACCTAATGCTGACACTGATACAATTAGTGACATGCTTGATACGGTGAAGCGTATCCAAACGCATTCTTGCGCAGCTGGTAATTATCGATGTATGCGCCGTGTTGGTGCTGGAGATGCAGATTTGCAGTGTCGAGTGGTTGATTATTTCAAAGAGAATCCATATCCGGCCTTTTATGGATACAAAAAGATAAATCCACGCCATCGTGATGAGGCAGTTGAACTTTTTAAGTCTCTCGGGCTTTACAATGAGGCTGGTGAACCTGTTGACCGTCGTTTTGCCGCAGGACGTTATGTCTATCCGGCTTGTCCACAAGAACATTTTAGTCCATGCAATGCTCGGTTGTTTTTGGCGCATCGATCATCTGATAACCTGGTTCTTACGGATACCTATTTTAGTTGTCGGTATTTAGCCAAGTACATACAAGGAGTAGATGAAAACTGTCGAGTTGACATAAAGGCGGGAAAGGAAAAGGATGAAATTGTCCTGGAACCCCAAAAAGTTGCGAACACGAAAATTGCCACTGGGAATATTATGGAGAACAAAAGAAAGCAGACCAAGCGGCATAACCCAAACTTTAGTGGCAGAGCTCTTGGACTGTCAGAAGCAGTCGGTTTGTTGTTGCAAGAACCACAGGTGTTTACCAATGCATCATTCGTATCAATTCCCACAGTACCCTTGGAGCAAAGGCCAGCACATGAAAAGGTCAGTCGAACTCAGTGGTGCACAGATATCCGAGAAGAAGCTGAGCGCCAGACAAAGCAACAGCAGATTCCCATTGGTAGGGGCAAAGAGAACTTTATTGGGCGCCATGTGAGGTGCTCACTCAATTTACCAGCACACAGACAGTTCTCTGATATGGAGGAAATCATCATTCGTGATGCACTGGGAAGCCCGCTTTCATTAGACGGAATTACTTTGTTTGCATGTCGCCCTCCCGAGTTGCGTTTCATTAATCAGCCATCCATGTATTTGGTATGTTTCACTCGGCTGAGACACTGTAATCCTAACCGGCTGACTGGTAAAACCACAACGGAAGAATTGCTTAAAACCAATCTGTTTGACTGTGGTTGGGTGGATGGTTTGGATTGCCAGGTTCTCGTGAAACCAAAAGCAATTCCCTTTTTATTAGAACAGGGAAATTTTGATGGAGAAACAAGAGACTTATTTCAATGCTTGAACTATATAGTCTATGGCACCATTGTGAATGACAACCGTTACGTCAACATTGCATCAACAGAGTTGGAAAACATCAAACATCGATTTGTTGATGTGCGTTTTGGATATGAAACGATGCTGCCTTTGCCGTTGTATGGTGTTGTTCGACCAACTCAGGGGAGCAGATTTCTAATTTTTCTTTTGTTGAGCTTGGGAAAGTACAACAATGAAGGTGAACTGTTTAGTGGGTCTTCCATGAATGATTTTTTTGTGAATGCCCAGCTGTTGCCACATCAACAGTCCGTTACTGAAGCCGATATTCGGTTGCTGACGAAGAGATTCATCTTGGAACAATTGCTTTTTGTACCGGGGGGGACAATGGCTTTTGACCGTATGAGTGTTGCTGCCTACAATTTAATTCGATCTGCATTGCTTGAAAATTGTGTGGGTTCCACTGAGGTACCCTCTTACCTGTATACTTCATTGGTGTCGGAGGCTACACAAACAGCCCTTTCATTCCACAACACAATGAGAAAAAGTCTAGCTACAGTTCTATCCGAGAATCTTCCGAATGTTCCAGGTTGGAAGGAATTAGATGGAGCAAGCAAAGCTAGTCATGCTGTTTGGGTTCCAAAAATAGAAAAAATTCCAGGTCAGCTTGAGGAGTCATACAAAGAGTGTTGTCAGGTGTTTCAAAGAACTCGCAGTGCCATCGATGTTTACACTAAGGCAGATTCAAATAGACCTGCCCGTCCTCTGATTATTTGTGGTGGACCAGGAATGGGTAAGACATTCCAGTTACAGATGGCGGCAGCATATGGTATGTCGAAAGGTTTGTCTGTTGCTATAACAGCAGCAATGTCTGAGAGGGCCATCACTTTGGGTGGACGACACATTCATTACTTATTTTGTCTACCAGGTGACAACACCAACAATGTTCATCGCATAATTGACAAATCCCTCAGAGGACTGAGCACAAATCCAGATCGGTTGCAATTTCTTCGTACTCTGGATATTTTATGTTTGGATGAAATGGGTTATTTATCGGCTGAAATTTTGAATGTCATGGACACAGTCTTGCGCAGTATTCGCTGCAAGTCATCCTTTATGGGTGGGGTATTAATGTTTGCAACACTAGACCACAAGCAACTTCCACCCATAAGAGCTCGTCCAGCACTTCTATCTACCCTAGTGATAACCAACTTTGAAATGATCAAGATGGAACACTCCATTCGGGCTCGAACAGACTCAAAGCTTCAAACATTAATTTCCATCCCAAGAATGGATTCAGTGGATTCCGACACAATGAATACCTTTCGTGAAATTATCGTTAATTCCTGCAAGCATGTGATGACCTGGGAGGACAATATGATAACTACGGACATGGTTCGTGTGCTTGGAACTAGGAAAGGCGTCATCGAGGCAGAATCTGAGTATTTGAAAAAAGTGAAAAAGGAAGGGCTTCTTTTGGTATCAAGGGAAGCTGAAACTGTCCAGAGTGTCTCTTCTTCTCATGGGAATTGGAAAAGAGCGGAAAAACAAATTGTTGAAAAGATGAACAGGGTGGTAAATGAGGTTCAAGTGTTGCACCTACACAAGAACATGGTTGTGGAATGTACATACAACAAAGATGGATGTTGGTCGAACTCCCAAATGGGAGTATTACTAGATTTGCCCGGACAAATCCATTTAGATCTGTGGAAGCCTATCTGTATTATGCTAGCTCCAGTTGGGACAAGAATGTTGCCTGATGTTCCCTTGACAAAGTTCAACTTACAAGAGCGGGGATGGAAAGAAGTGAATATTGGGACTGCACCAGAAATGGAGCATAGTTTGTCAAGAGGAATAATGGCCAAGCGAAAACAATATGGAATCCGGCCCCGAATTGCAATGACTATTCATAGAGCCATGGGCGGGGATTTTGGAAAGGTGGTCACCTCCGTGGGTGGCTGCAGTGATGGACACAAACTATGGCTGAAGGAGCAGGTTATTGTATTGATATCACGAACACACACAGCATCTGATTTAATGTTTGTAGGGAAATCACCCGAACAGACAGCTCAAACTTTGGTGGATTTATTATTCAAGGTGACTCCATTTTCAGCATACATGCTACATGTGGTTGGACAAATGTGCAATCAAAACTTGGAATCCATACCAGTAATACGTCCGTTGCAGCATTTACCTTACAATGTTCGTGATGCTATCATTCCAACAAACACAAACGCATTTGTCTACTTGTTGATGAGTTTAAAGGATTTTTCAAGTACTTACATTGGTCAGACAAAAAACTTGGCCAGAAGAATAGAACAACACAACTCGGGGTTGGGAGCAGCATCCACTGCCAATCGGGCATTGCGTCCCTGGCATTGCATAGCTTTTGTTACCGGCTTCGATGAAACAGATGCTGGAGATCGCAGAAAATTTGAAGGTATGTGGCAACACGGAAGGAATAAAGGAGGGCATTATGTGCTGGATCCATGGGATGTGATGGAGGTGGGAAAGAACCTGGTTGGACAATGCAATACAGCCTGTGGATCTAATCAGCTAAGGTTCACGCAATGCATGGAGTTCCAGCAACAACCAATTGAGAACCAAATTGTGTCTACAATGAACTTTTTGTCAGCACAGTCCCCGTTGGCAACCGTCGAAGCCTTACCTTCACGTCTTGCCAACAATGGTGTTCATGGTGGTGTAAATCCTTATTCAACTTCAGCCGCACTCAAGAAAAAGGGTTATGTCAGGAAGAAACAAGACACATATAGCAATGACTTAAAAGTCGTAACAGAAGTGTCTTTGTTGAAAGACAACTCGAAATCTTCAAGAAGATTATTTATTGAATATCCCAAGCGGAAGTCAACGGATGGAAGTACAAGAGAATATATTTGTTTGCCGGAAGTACCCCAAAACAATGGAAGTATTCGGTTGGATTTATTTGCTGAGGTTAAAGTCGTTAAGAGCAGTCAGAAAACTCTGAATCGGGTTGGCAACAGCACCGCTGAAAGGATACAATCCAAATCTGAAGTTCGGAGCACTTTTCCATCCGGTCATATGCAATGGAACGAAATTCGAGAAGCCATGGTTGGAGATCAGAGTTTCGTTTTTTTCAAATTGAACTCATACACAATACGGCGACAATCCCTGCAGAATCTGCTACCGCAGCAATGGTTGTCGGATGACATCATTGATTTTTATGGAGCCATACTAAATTCAAGACAAAATGCTCAAACACAAACAACGGGAGAAGGTGTGCTCATTTTATCGGTCTTTTTTGTTACATTGTTCGTACCATCACCCGGTGTAATAAACTACAATGCTATTCGAAGATGGATTCCGGCGTGGACTCAAAGGGGGTTGTTCCAGCTGAAAAAGTTGTTATTGCCCTTGAACAGAGAGGGCACTCATTGGGCTTTGTTGGAGATAAATTTTGAGGAACATACCTTTGCATACTACGATTCACTCGGTTATGAATCTTCGACATGGATAGAAGCCTGCAAGCAGCTGTTGCGGTATGAACACAGCATAGGGCACTTTGCCCAGCCGAATACACCCATGCCTGATTTTGATGCGTGGCAAATTGTCGACACTAGTCACTGTGTCGTGCAACGTAATTCCTATGATTGTGGAATTTTTGTTATTGCCTTCATGGATCATTTGTGGAATAATCGGAGAGTAAGTGTTACTCAAGATGAAATGATTTCATGGCGCTATCACATATGGGAAATGTTTCAGGCATACCGAACAACATAATATTATTACTAAGTGAAGCTTAAAGGTTATGGTAGTAGTATTCCTCATCTTTATCGGCGTATGTCATGTCCCAGTCGACATCACCCAGAGCTGTCGGAATGTAAAAGTGTATCCTTTTGTATGATGGACCTGCTTTTAATTCGTCCGGCAAGCCGCCAGCATGTACCGTATCGCCTCGTAAGAATAACATGTAGCCATAAGGAATGTGGATCAATGATTCTGGTTTCCCTGGTGCATCCCAAACAAACAAATAAGACCCTTCCATCGATAATGGGATTAGCGCGATCCAAGGATATTTTCCCGGGCTTTGCTTTTTCTGAAGAACTGTCGGACTGTAATCCCGATGTGGATTTTGGGGTGGCTTGTACTCCGGTCTGGTTTGCATGAATGTCGGAACCACATCTTCACACAGCACAGCATTAATGTCGGATAAACCATCTTCAATTTGCTGAACAAGCAGTTTCCACTGTTTTTCTTTGTAGTGCTGCCGATCGGCAATTGAATCCAACTCCTGCGGAATAAAAAACAAGTCTTTCTTGTCGGCCCCCTCCCTACGAACCTGCTCTAGGTTAGAATTGGTGATGTGATGTACTTTAGAGCGTTTGGAAAACAACGCTTGTGCTTGAAGGGCCATACTTTCCAGTAATTCGGTCGGTAAGTTGGAAATGATGCGAGCACAACTCAATCGGAACGGGGGAACTGTATCACGTCGTAGTAACCTCTGAATACTCCTTTTGCTGTTGTCGTAGTAATGCTTATTGCCATAGGCGGACAGATTAATAAAGTCGTTACCACCATGAATGACTTGTCTGTAAAAATGGCAATATCGCACCAAAATCGGATGTAAGCTACAATGTTTTTGAAATGTATCCAAGGACATCGAAAGGTATTGTTACTCACCGATGCGTCAGCACGTAAGCCGAATAGCAAAAAACCAACCCTGCTTCCATCAAAATCTCCAAAGTTTGCCCAGTTGTAATGGCAAATTCGAATCTGACGTCTTGACCGTTATTATTCGCTTCATTCGGAGAGTAAATCATGGTGTAGGAACAATCTTTCTCGCTGTGGAGCACTTGTGTAGCAGCATTTACGTTTAAGAAGAAACTTTGAAAGTAGATAGCTTTCTTCTTGTCACCATATGTTGATTGACGGCGAACTAATGGTTCGAGGTGCGGATTCTTTTTGGCACAATCAGCGATAGACCTCAATGGGGATGTAATGGAACGTATGAATCCGGGAAGTTTGTCGTCCAACGTGCTCACAGCTTCCGCTATTGCTGTGCCGCAAATGTTTTCCGCTTCGTCGATCTTGTCGGACAGATCCTGCGAATTGGGTTTTGAGGCATACTGCCCGACACTAACCTGATTCGACCGCGTCAACTTCTCATATCCTCCCCTAAGGCCAAACCCATAAGCTTCCCCCTGAGATCCAAAGTGCGAAGCGCCATCGGGCTTTACCAAGTTTGGTTTTCCGGCTCGTACAGTTGTTATTATGGATGACCAGTCAACGGGGGAAGATCCATTTCCTTTTGCATTTTGAGGAACCTTGGCGACAATCAGCAACAGTGCAAAGTCAGACTGTTTGTTCACCGGACCTCCGTTTTCACGGATCAACTCTATAACTGAATCCTCATCTAGATCACCCACCGGACACATCACGGTGAAAACATCGTCATCACATAAGTCTGTCGCGCCGATTTCCAGGCGTTCCGTGGCTTCATCAGACCATGTTGCTTTTCGCCGAATTCTACTCCCGATGTGGTTGATTAGACAAAACGACGTAACCCAGTTTGTTAGAGATATTCTCGTGCGATGATATCCTTGAAGCACGATGGATGTATCCCAGAACTGTTCTGCTAGCTGTTGGCTGATAACACAGACGGGATGAATTAAACCACTTCCATTAAGCAAAAGTTGATTGGTTCGCTTCCGGTCTCCCCGTCTTTTACGTCTCTGAACATGTCTCCGACGTTGTTTCGAAGAGGAGCTGTTTGACGCGGAAGTTCCCTCACCGGATGAAGCCATATTGTCATTGGTAATTGTTGATGCAACGTCGACTTGCTTTTTTACATTACTGTCACGCGTTTCACTGCCTCCGGTTTTTGTTCGGGTACCTCGAGTTCGAGTAGGAGAATAATTAATTGGAACGGGTGACACGGGCGGTGTGGAGTTCCAAATGGAATTTGCTTTTGCCTTTCTCGAGGGTCGTTTTGTAGTTGCTTCGGTTCCTGATACGGTGTTGGTAATCCCTGCGGGGATTGTCTTTCGGCGACTCACATTGCTATCACTTGTAGTCTTTGATCGCAAGTTATAGTATCGTATCCTTGTAAAATCGTCCAAGGAATCTTTTGCCTCAATTATTCGATTGTGTGACATCATGCCAACACGTTGCATCTTGGTCTGTTTGTGTAGATTCGACGTTTGCTTCGTTCGCTTACGCTTCAGGCCATGCATAGCGATGTTGGAGGCGTCTACATCTTCACCCGTATCATTTGTCGATGCTGCCTGATTCGGTGTGTCATCCTTACCCGTCACCCCTGTACAATCAACTGAAGGCATGTCGCTCTGATTTTTCGTGGCGGTGGTTGAAAGGTGAATCCGGGGATGAATCTCTTCTACTTCTTGCTGTTTGGCGTTTGCAAGGGTACGGTTCTGTATATCCGTGGTTTCGCCTCCAGGTGTCTTTTCAGAAATGAAGACCTTTTTGATAACGCCACCTGTTACGGACTCCAATTGTTTTGCTTTCATCTCAGTATTCTCTAGTGCCGGCAGATTGGATGTAGAGCCTCCAAACTCATGGGATCCCTCCAACATCTGTTCACCGGCAACAACAGAACCGTCGAGTAAGCACGCATCGGGTTGTGTTTGCCTAACCGCAACTGAATTGTTGAGCGGAATATCAAAATGGCATACTGGTTGCTGTGCGACAATCTTGGGAGTGCAGAGGGGTGTCTCTAAAGTCTCGCCTCCAATCTGTTGGGATTCAATGACTTTTGCAACACCCCCAGCTGTTTCCGAATTGAAACAAGCTATCGTTTTCGTGAGAACGTCAGGCGCTGATGAGGAAAGTGGCATGCCTCCATCTCGGGATTCCTTTGACACTTCTTCCTCGCATGCAGCCATGGCGCTGTCCACTAAACTTTCTCTCCTTTCAATTGGGCTCAGAACAACTAAATTGTCCATTCGACAGTCCCCCGGTTCAGACAAATGCTCCGCGCTAAGCGCTAATCTGTCCCGCTCTGATGCCCCGGATTGGAACGTTTCAACATTGGACCGGAGGGAAACGGATTTATTGTGTGTTTCTTGAAGAACACTTCTCGCTGAGTAGTTGGTGGCGGGTGACGAATCGACTTCATCCTTATTGGCAAATTGCCGGTCGGACCTTAACACCTCCGCTCCCGGTGCTTTGGTAGCTTCGGATTCCTGATTTCGCACCAATGTAATGATATCCTCGGCGCTTGACTTCTCCTGATGTTGTTTACGTTCCACTGATGTCGGAGCAAGGGCTGCGGAGAAAACTTCAGCACGATTCTGATTTCTTCTGTTCGAGGCGTCAATGGAAGATGCTGCCGCATCAGCCGGTGTATCGGAACCCGCAATATCTTCCGGACGTCCGGGCGAGGCCTGATTTCGCTCCATTGTAATGATGTCCGCGCTTGACCTCCCATGATGTTGAGTACTTTCAATTGATGTCGGGCCACCGGCTGCAGAGAAAAGTTCAGCACCATGTTGATTGGTTGTGTCCGGTTTTGCATTGGAAGAAGTTGTTGAATCGGCCGGTGAAACGGCACCTGTAATATTCACCAGGTGTCGAGGTATTGCCTGATTTTGCTCCATTGTACTGATGTGGGCGCTTGTTATCGTCGGATGTTGTACATTTCCAACTGATGCGGCAACAGAAATGAGTATGCTTCCGTCTCCCGGTGGAACATCGCTGTCGGTACTTCGTATTGGTTTGTTTCCGAGTGATTCTTGAGGTTGTCCAGTCATGTTGCGACGCCGGTTGATTGATTTAGTATTTTCCAATTGGCGGAATCTGTAGCTTTTGTGGTATTGTTAGTGCCGGTTCTCTCCAACGTTCCGCATTGCTGTTGGACGATAAATAATGTACGTACTTATCCACAGTACTTAGGCCTTAGTTACACGCATTGCACGGCTCCAGCACGTTATGCGCGGGAAACTATAATATATTCCTCCCCGTAGAGTAGAAGCGGTACGTAATTGCCCACCCATCATAAAGTGAATCCACGTCAGATATGAAGTTAATACTACTACGGTGTAGTTACCAAACACATAGCTACGAATTGCCGAAGCGTATAACACACCCAATCGTATATTGCGTATGTACGTATAGTGTGATATCGCTCGTTACGAGTGGCACAAAACGGCATTGCGGTGTTTCGTTGCTGAATGTCTACTCCTGCAGTGTTCAACATACAACCTCAGAAAGCTGTGACATCCGAAGTGCATTTCAGTCGAATCCGTCATACCTTATGACATACCAGAACACCCATTCGTCAGAATGTTCCAACCGTGCTGTTCCGAGTATATCCATACGGTAGCGCTGATATGATTGGACAAGATATTTACAGCCGCACACGCAGCCGCGATAATGATTAATCAACGAGCGAACTCGTCAGTCGCGAAAGAAGTAAACCCTCTTCGCTGTTCCTTCTCCACAACTCTATACGCTACCGGAATATATTTATAGCAACTTCACCATGAACGCCACCACTAGAAACACCACCGAGTTAGGCTATGTAAATCGTTATATTGACGGACGACTGCTGTTATTATTCCTCCCGATTGAAGTCACTCCTGCATCACCCGCCGTCCAACGACAAATACCGGGAACAGGCGACCACTTGTTGCGCACCTATGACATAGTTTTTCCTTTGGTGAACCACCGCCCGGTGTCCGTTGCTCGAATGAAAACAGGAA
>Ga0209812_10002699_pt1 | contig 10350 bp, 8 predicted proteins | sample JI71714BDNA_FD_187502 | JGI IMG/M metagenome (GOLD analysis project Ga0209812, IMG submission 187502) | Wastewater effluent complex algal communities from Wisconsin, to seasonally profile nutrient transformation and Carbon sequestration -... | ecosystem: Engineered > WWTP > Effluent > Algae...
AATTATTCAACCTGCTAGTATAGCTCCTGCTCAAAATGTTCCTTTGGCTTTAAATTATACTGCTGGTGTAAATGATGTGGTGCGTCATCGTCCTGCAATGGGCTTAGAAGTTGGTTTAGCTGCATTGTATAATATTAATTCTAGACTAAAATTCAAAACAGGTATCCAAGTAAATATTCGTCAATACCATATTGAAACTTTTAGGGCTAATACAGGCTTGGCAACGGTTTCTTTAATCAACAATGGTAGTGTAGAAAACCTAAACAGGTTCTCTAATTATAATAATGCTGGAGGTTTTAAAAATGAACAACTAGACAATAAAAGTTTTCAAGTTGCATTACCTGTAGGGGTGCAGTGGGATATTATCAAAGGAAAACAATTTGGTATAAGTGCAGAAGCTACTGTACAACCCACTTATTCTTTTAACTCCAATGTGTTCTTACTTTCTACCGATTTTAAAAATTACACCGATGGCAATGATTTTGTTCGTAGGTGGAATATTAATACCAGTGCTGGCATTCATGTAAACTTTAAGTCGGGCTCTAATCTTTGGCAGTTAGGTCCTCAAATTAGGTACCAGCATTTACCTACTTACACCAATCGCTATCCAATTAAAGAATACCTAATGGATTATGGTATTCGCTTGGCATTTACTAAGCAACGCTAATTGCTTGTTTTTGGATAGTTTTGCTACATGAATATTTTATTTCGCATTGGTTTATGCAGTTTTTTATGTTGGGGGATTTTAGCTTGTAATAATAACAAGCCCGCTGATACTTTGAGCAATAAAGAAGTAGCAGATACGGCCAAGTTCTACCCCATCGATCGTTTTATATCAGATGAAATAAAATACGTAGACTTAAGAAATTTCAGCATTGTAGAAAAAATTTCTACTAGCAAAGATTCTAGTTCTCGTGTGATTAGTAAAGAGGATTTTTTAGCTGCATCCGCTGCTGTACTAAAGCAAGCTCAATGGTTCATGGCCAACAAATCTTTATTTACTGAGTCTATTTTTCAAGACCTTGGTACAGAAAGTTATACCATCAATTACAGTAGTACCAATACCCCAATTAAAAACATAGATCTCCTCTTACACCAGCAAACCAATTTGCCCAAAAGATTGTTTATTAGAGTAGTTCAACAGTCCGGAGATACAACCATTACTGAGCAATACAGTTGGGTGGTGAATAAGCAGTTCGTTATTAGCAGTGCCAAAAAAACAAATCAAGGTTTTAATGAAAGCAGCAGCACAGAAATTAGTTGGAAAAACCAAGACCAATAATGACGCAAGAAGATTTTCAACAAATAGCCCATACCATTCCTTTACAACCAGGTATTTATAAATACTATGATAAAGAGCATTCGCTATTGTATGTTGGTAAAGCCAAAAGTTTGCGTAAAAGAGTCAGCTCTTATTTTAGTAAAAGTTTTGTTGGATATAAAACCCATGAATTAGTTAAACGTATTCATCAAATTGAATTCACCATTGTAGATTCTGAACAAGATGCTTTTTTATTAGAGAATGCTTTAATTAAAGAATACAAACCCAAGTACAATATTGAATTAAAGGACGACAAAACCTATCCTTTTATCGTGGTAAAGCGGGAAGCTTTTCCTAGAATATTTTTAACACGCAGAAAAATCAATGATGGTTCAGAATATATTGGACCATTCACTTCTGCAGGAAAAGTAAGAGAGCTGATTGATTTTGTAAAACAATATATTCCTCTAAGAAGTTGCAAACTCAACTTAAGTAAAGAAAATATTGCAGCAGGAAAATTTAAAGTTTGTTTAGAATACCATTTAGGTAATTGTAAAGGGCCATGTGAAGGATTACAATCCCTAGAAGACTACCAAAATGGCATTCAACAAATGCGCAATATTCTGAAGGGTAATCTAGGATCGGTTATTGCTCAGTTTAAAGAAGAAATGCAGCAATACGCCATGGGGCTTGAGTTTGAAAAAGCTGAAATGATTCGTAAGAAGATTGATCACTTAGAAAACTATCAATCCTCTTCGGTAGTGGTAAGCAAGCATTTAACCAATATAGACGTATTTAGTATAGCCAAAGACGACAACAAAGCCTATGTGAACTATTTAATGGTTCAGAATGGTACCATTGTACAAACGCATTCAGTTCCCATTGAAACCAAATTAGAAGAAACCGAAGAAGAAGTATTGGTTTGGGTAATTGGTGAATTACGCAATACGTTTAATAGCATGGCCAAAGAACTCATTGTTCCCTTCCCCATTGAATATCCCGATACTTCTTTGATGGTGACCATACCTAAAGCGGGTGATAAAAGAAAACTGTTAGACCTCTCCTTAAAAAATGTAGCTTATTTTAAAGAAGAGTTGCGAAAGAAAAAAATGTTGCAACTAGAAGGCAAAACAGATGCGGAGCAAAAAAAGGTCTTGTACGAGTTGCAACAATACTTGCAATTAAATGAAGTGCCCTTGCATATTGAATGTTTTGATAACTCCAATTTTCAAGGAGCTTATCCAGTAAGTGCAATGGTCTGTTTTAAAAATGGCATCCCATCCAAAAACGACTATCGCAGGTTCAATGTAAAAACAGTGGAAGGCATCAATGATTTTGCTACCATGAAAGAAGTGGTTTATAGGCGCTACAAAAGATTGAAAGAAGAAGAGCTGTCATTTCCCCAGTTGGTTATTATAGATGGCGGAAAAGGGCAATTAAGCTCTGCAATGGAAGCTTTTAAAGAACTCAACTTAGTGGGTGTAACTACAGTAGTTGGCTTAGCAAAAAATGAAGAAGAAATATTTTTCCCTGGCGATTCCGAATCTTTTAAACTACCTATGAGCAGCGACTCATTAAAGCTTGTTAGAAGAATTAGAGATGAAGTGCATCGTTTTGGTATCACGTTTCATCGAAATCAACGATCAAAGGGAACTTTTAAAAATGAATTGGAGCAAGTGCCTGGTATTGGAAAAGCAACCATTGATGAATTATTACGAAATTTTAAATCGGTAAAAAATATCAAGCAACAATCTGAACAGGCATTGGCAACTGTGGTTGGAGCTCATAGAGCAGTCATTCTAAGGAAGTATTTTGAGGGGAAAGCATAAAAAAAGGGCCAGGATAGAAATCCAGCCCCGTTTTTAAAATCCAATATCCTATGAAAAACCGAAGTGAAATTACAGTTTCCTAGATAAAATATAAAAAAAACTTTACCCATTTAAGGTGAATCAGCTTTTCAAATACAAAAAGGGGCTTTTGGCCCCTTTTTGTAGAATCATATGATATTAAATAGACTTAATAAGCCCACAAATCTTGTTCGTAGTTCATGATTTTTGCTTTGATATTCTCTCCTTCTAATAATCTGAACAAAGGATCTTTTATAAAAGCACTTAAAGATTTATCGCCTGGGTTGTTGATGGTACTCTTGATGATATAGCTACTGAAGAAGCGGCTTTCAAACAATTCTTCCCAAGTCATTCTAGCTGCAATATTCTTTGGATTGTACACATCAAATTTGGTTAATGATGCTCTGATATCTGGATAATATACCCAGAATAAAACCCTTGGTAAAGACTTACCAGCAACAACTTGCTTAGCAATAGGAGCAATTCCTAAAATACGCGTAAACATTCTGCTGCTTTCTTTGTCAAAAATAATCTGCTCTTTAATTCGGAAAGTATACACTGAGTCAGGACTAAATTTTGGCTTTTTGGTAATGACTTTTTCTACCGCTCCTGTTGCAGGATCAACTACATCTACAGTATCTAATGCACCACTTACCATCGACAATACTTGAGAAGTGGTTAATGGTGTAGTGAAACGATCATTGTCTGCTGAAAACGCGGTTACGCTATCATTTTTAATTGCACTTAACAATAAAGAGAAAAAGCGCTGATCACCATTATCATCTTTACCTGGATACATAAAAGATTGATTGATTTTTTCTCTTGCATCAATCTCTCTCCAAATAAAATGACTGAACACCGCATCATCTTCACGTAGGTCTTCGTATTCCAAAGGCTTACGGTCTCTAATTTGTGTTCTCAGCATTGCGTAGTTGTTTCTTAATGAAACTTCAGGCTTTGCATCAAAACCACCTTGAACAGTTGTATCAAAACTAAAAGTAACTGGGGCGGTAGGATTGTTGGTAGTGGTACCTGTTCCTAATGCAGTATTGTTATTAGTAGTTCTGTATCTAGAAGTTCCAGAAACGGGTTCAGATGGAGTAATAGTAGTATCAGCAGCAGGGTTTACCTGATTGATTTTATTTTTTGCTGCTGCATATTTAGAAGTTGGTTTTTTTGTGGCAGGCTTAGCCCCTGTTGCTGCAGGTTTTGCAGTAGTGGTAGCCGGCTTGGCCCCTGTTGTGGCAGGCTTTTTATATTTAGACTGCGCCATTGCACCCATTGCTACTACCAAAGCAGCAGTCATTAATAATCCGGAATAAACAATCTTTTTCATACGCACAGTTATTGTAGAGTAAATGAAATATTTTGATCCAATAATCTTGTTCCACCAGGACCGCTCACTTTAATTTCGTCAATTACCACAGTTGATCCAGCCTGACATTTATTTAATAAAGCTTTTGCTTCAGCACTAAAATATTGACCAGCAACTTCAGCAATACCAAATCCACTTTCTTCAAAGCCGCGACCAGTGCAAATAAGTGTGAAGGATACTACTTCATATCTAACCCCTTCAAACACGAAATCTTTTAATTCTGCTGCCACCCCTTTTTGTACCCTGAATACATTGGCAGCAATTGGTCCGCCTGCTTTACCACCCACTGTTGCCAATGGATTGGGAACACGTTTAATTGGGATAACAATCTTCTGGGTATTCTTACCATCTGTTGCATTCACAGTTGCAGAACCCAATGCAGAAGCTGTAACAATGTATTGTCCAGGACCCGCTTTACGGAAACCAATTCCAGCTCCATCTATGGATACATTTACTTTCTCGTCTCCACTTCCTCCAGTAACACTCAATGGATTGTCTAAGCCTTGATAAAACACGCGGGTCTTATCGGTAGATACTACTAATCCTGAAGGAACACCCACAGTGTATTTAATTTCTTTGGTAACTGATGCTGTTGTACCATCTGGTTTTACAAATGAAATGGTCACATTTTTAGAACCACTACCAGTAGGTCTAAACTTGTATTCGAATGAACCATCGGGTGTAGGCGTTGCGGTTGCACCATCTACAGAGACCCTTGGTTGAGAAGCACTATTGAAAGCTCCCACACCCGCATTAATAATAATTTCTTCGCCTGGCATTACATAGCTGGCATTGGCATTGGCAATTGCCTGGAATTGATCATACACCAATTCTACTTCACCAATTTCTTTATGACAATATTCAACAGCTTGTGATTCACTGTTTTTAATATCGTTTTGAAACTTACTTAACATGGTGATACCTGCAACAGTAGGTGTCATATGAAAGAAAGTATAAGCCCATTCTTCTTTGTCTTTTTCGTTTTTAACTGCTGGTAAACTCAAAGGCAAGTTGGCACCAATAGCAGCAGCCATTTCAGGGTCAATGGCTAATAATTGTTTTTTGAAATTATCTAACTTATCAAATAATTCTTTTCCCTTTCCTTTTCCAGATGGGGGTGCAGATACAAATAAGCGAGTGGCAGCGTCTAAATCATCTTCTTTAAAATCTTCTTTACCATCCACCATTTTAAGGCCCGCTTCTCTTTTTAATTCTGCTTTTAAAGATTCAATAAAATTGTACACTTCATCAGACAATGCTTTTGCTTTTTGGGCTTTAGGCAACCAAATTTCAGCCTTGTCTCTAGTAGTAGGGTCTTCAATTTTTTTCTGGAACGATTTAAAAATCTCTGAATTCTTTTTTTCCGCAACACCAGTAGCCGTCATCAGGCTCTTGTCTACAGTTTTAAAAGCATTCAATATTTCTGAAGAAACGTTCAAAGCAAGCAAAGCCGTTAACACGAGATACATCATGTTAATCATCTTCTGCCGCGGTTCCTTGGGTAATGACATACTATCTTTTGTTTATCTAAATACGTTTGATCAATTCAGTTTACTATTCAGCTTATCTACCCTGCATTGCAGTTAGCATATTACCATATACCTGGTTCAACTTGGTAAGATTGGTAGCTAATGCTGCAATTTGTTCTTTTGCTCTATTTGCGTCGTCAGCAGTACTATTCATTGCTTCTGAAGCAGCGGCTAGTTTACCATAAAACTGATTCAATGCTTTAAGGTGATTATTGCTTTCTTGTAACTCTAACTCGTAAATAGTATTTAAAGAAGATAAGTTTTTAGTTAACCCTTGAACCTGCATATGAAACTGCTTATTGCTTTCTGCTGCTGCTTCAAAACTAGACAAAGAATGTACGGCACCATTTACTGCAGTGGCTACAGAACCCAATGCTGCTGCGGCTGCATTTGAGTTAGCGGTAAAGTCACCAGTAGATTTGATTACATCGCTGATTTCGCCCATTTTGTCTACAGTGGTTCCTAATTTCTTAAAGCCTTCGCTTAATTTTCCTAAGTTGGCAGGTGTAATATCTGCTTCAGCCAACATTTTTTCCATGCTTTTTAATGCAGGATTACCAGCATCTGCAACAACAGTTGGCGCACCCATATCTGGAGGAGGTAAAATGGCATAGATAATAAATATCAAAGCCTCGGTGGTTAAACCAATTTTTAATGCCCAGTCTGCCCAAGAAAGGTGAAGTATTTTTGCCATTGCACCAAAGATCACCACGGCTGCACCAAGAGATACAACAACGTTTACCGCGCGATTAACTGTAGGAGAAACACCTGAAGCCATAATTGTATTTTTTGTAGTTTATTTTTACTTTTTCATTTTTGGAGCCAAATCAATTACACAACGGAAACCTATATAAGATTTTGCAGTGTCTTGGTATTCGTAGTTTCGAGTACTCACTTGAATTTGGTATTGCGTATCTTTCCAAGAACCACCTCTGATTACTTTGCGTTTTTCGCGTGGGCGGTCTGAATCTTTAGCATCATAACGAACATCAGGGCTCATGTCTGAAAGGAAATTGTAAGATCCCTCATAAAAATATGAACCCGTCCATTCTGCAACGTTTCCGCTCATATTATATAAGCCATAATCGTTGGGCCAGTATGCATCGGCTTTTACAGTATAAAATCCTCCATCTTCTGCATAATTACCTCTGCCTGGCTTAAAGTTAGCCAATAAGCAACCCTTTTTGTTTCTGGTATAATAGTTACCCCAAGGGAACATTGAATTGGTTCTTCCACCACGTGCAGCATATTCCCACTCAGCTTCAGAAGGTAAACGATAGTCTCCATCAAATGCCAAGTTCCTTTTGCCTAAGTGTGCATTTTGATAATGCGTTCTCCAGCTACAAAAAGCCATCGCTTGTTTCCAAGTAACACCCACTACTGGATAATTTCCAAAAGATGGATGAGAATAATATCTTTTAGTCATTGGCTCGTTATAAGAATAAGAGAAATCTCTCATCCATACCAATGTATCTGGATATACTTTCTGGTTGCGTTTTATAATAAAGTTTTTACGTGGCTGTCCTGCATTTTCTCTTTTGGCAGCTTCTGCTAAATCAAAGTATTCTACTCGGTAAATTAATTTGTCGGGATCAATTTCTGGCTTACCATATAAACGGTTATCAGGAGCTAGGTTTAATTCATTTAACTGCTCTACTGTTTTCCTATCCCACTTAATGGTTTTTACCTTGGCCCAATCAACTGCCATGGTATCATCATCTTTATTGATTCCTTGTCCAAAAAGTATTTTGAAAGAAAGAGAGTCTCTCACCCAGTTTACAAACTGGCGATATTCGTCGTTGGTGATTTCAGTTCTATCCATCCAAAAACCAGGAATAGATACTTGTCTGTTTCTGGTAGTATATTGATAGCTGATATCTTCGTCGCTAGGCCCCATATGGAAAGTACCTGGTTGTATATATACCATATTCCTGGGTGGATTCATATTTTGCTTAGCATTAGGTGCAACCCCATGAAGTTGGCCATCATCTGGCAATCCCTTCTTGGCACCCTTCCCTTTGATTAAGCCACACGAAGTAACAGTTAACGCACAAAACGCCGTAATTACCAAATAAAAATGTCTTTTCATGACCACAATTGATTTTGACAGGAGCAAATATATGTTTCAAATGAGTTGGTACTATTAAAAGTGCCTCGTCTTATTGGTTTTTAAGTAAAATTTACAATCAATAGTAACTAATTAATTTCTAGTAAAATAGGTTTATTCATAGGGCCTGTCCAAAGCAAATTACTTATAAAGTTGTTACATAATTGCTAAAGATAGTTTAGAACGGAAAAAAAGCCCAAATGTTGCCTGTTGGTAAAAAGAAACCCCTCATTTGAGGGGTTCTTCTTAAACAATTATTTGGTTGCTTTTGCTGCTTTTTTGACTGGCGCTTTGCTTGCTGCTTTTTTCGGTGCTTTTGAAGGGGCTTTTGCTGCAACTTTAGATGTAGTTTTTGGTGCGGCCTTGGTAGCAACTTTAGCTGCTGCCTTATTTACAATAGGCTTTGCTAAAAATTGGTCTAATGCAGCCACCATACTTGGGCGTTGCGGGCTGGGCACTTGAATTTCCAAATTGAAACCAGCATCTACAACCGCTTTTGAAGTGTTGCTGCCAAACGCGGTTAAAACGGTTCCATTTTGCTTGAAGTCAGGAAAATTGTCCAATAAACTTTTTACACCGCTTGGGGTAAAAAAGCAAATCATATCATAATCGTTCTTCTGCAAAACGGGCTTGATATCATTGCTGATGGTGCGATACATATATGCCAACTGAAAATCGCATTTATTGTTCTTTAACCAACTACAGATTTCACTGTCTTGTTGATTCTCGCTGCATACATATAGAAACTTTTCGGCTTCTTTATGTTTATTAATCACATCTAGCATGCTTTTATTGGTACCATCGGCACCATAAAATACTTTGCGTTTGCGATAAAGAATGAATTTTTGAAGATAGAGGGCCACCGCTTCTGTAATGCAGAAATACTTGGTATCCTGGGCAATACTCAATTTTAATTCTTCGCTCATTCTAAAGAAATGATCGATGGCATTGCGGCTGGTGAAAATGATGCCAGAATATTGCTGTACATCAATTTTTTGTTTGCGAAAATCTCTAGCAGGAATTCCTTCTAACACAATGAATGGATGAAATACCAATTCCACATTGTGCTTTCTTTCTAAGTCAAAGTAAGGAGATCTTTCACTCTCTGGCTTTGGCTGTGAAATAAGAATCTTTCTGGCTGTTTTCGAATTTACTTCTTGCTTAGACCCGTTTTTGCTCATTGCTTGCTCTTGTGTTTTGCAAATGTAAAATATCAGCCTATATTTTCTACCAAAAGCTTATAAATCAGGGCCATTGGTAAAATTTCCACGGCGCAAAGGTAAAGGAAAAAATGAAAAGGATTAAGCTGAAGATCAGTTCTAAGAAGGCCAAAAGACACTAAATACCTGTAAATAAATAACAATGTTACAACACCGAAAGAAATGGTGGCTACTACGCTCCCAATCGTTGGATCTGCAAAAGCCAATAATACAGTTAGGGGGAGCAAAACGACTCCCATGATACGGTTAACCACTGCAACCAAAAACAAGTAGGAAGCTGCAGATGCACTATTGTTAAACACCCATCCTGCAAATGATATAAAAAAGTATTTTCCTAAATAAATAATTCCTAAAACAGCAGTTACATATGCATATAACAACCAAAATTGCAAATTGGTCCATTGATTGGATTCTATAACCAATGTGATAAACAATCCTGTTGAAAGCAAAAAAAGCAGGTTAATGAGTAAAGAGGCAAAACTATCTTGCGCGAGCTGTTCTTTTGTTTGCTTTTGTCTTAAAGAAGTCTGAAAAAACAGTTTAAATAAATTTTGAAAATATTTGGGAAAGGCTGTCTTAATAAACCCTAGTAAGAACACTAATAAAGCAAGTGTGTAAAAAAGCACATCTTTCGACTCTTTTTCATGATATTCTACCAACATATAAATAGCTGGCTTTTGCAATGGTAAATACGGATGTGCAGCAATTTTTTTGTAGGTCCCAGTATCGATAACTGGAGCACTTGCAAGTGCATTAATGCTATCCGCGGCAATACTATCTGCAACAGAAGCTTTATCAGCAGCTATGCGCAGTGTATCGAGGAAGCTTGAATCCTGCTGAGCAGCAACCAATAGCTTCATTGTTGAAAAAAATAAAAACAAAAAAATCCGCATTCGCATTCCCACAAAATTATTGATTGGTAATGATTAAACGTTCATGTTAGCAGAACAATGCTAATTTTAATTTTTAAATAGCTGATGGCCGGAATTTATATTCATATCCCTTTTTGTA
>Ga0209812_10002701_pt1 | contig 10344 bp, 6 predicted proteins | sample JI71714BDNA_FD_187502 | JGI IMG/M metagenome (GOLD analysis project Ga0209812, IMG submission 187502) | Wastewater effluent complex algal communities from Wisconsin, to seasonally profile nutrient transformation and Carbon sequestration -... | ecosystem: Engineered > WWTP > Effluent > Algae...
ACTTCTTCTAAACGGTCTCTTGTAGCCATCATAATTTTTCTTGGGCTCAATAATTTACCGGTAATATTTGCTGGACACTCAGCTGTGCATCTTCCACACTCAGTACAACTATAGGCATCCATTAAGTTCTTCCAACTTAAATCAAAAATATCTTTGGCGCCAAAGCTTGCAGGAGGCGCAGCATTAGTTGGTGCTAATTCTGGTTGCATTGCATACAAAACCTCATTTTGCACTTCAGGCATATTGTTGAATTTGCCAGGGGAGTCTAACTTAGCATAATAAGCATTTGGGAATGCTAGGGCAATATGTAAATGTTTAGAATAAGGGAGATAGTTTAAAAAAGCAAATATTCCCGCTATATGAATCCACCATGCCGTTCTTTCAATGACTACTAATGTGTTGGAACTAAATCCTTCAAATAAAGGAATCATTTGTGCAGAAATTAAGAATCCGCCCGTGTTTGCATAATGTGCTTGACCTCTATCCTGCAATATTTGATCTGTTGCATTCATGATTAAGAACAAACTCATTAAAACAATTTCTGTTACCAAAATAAAGTTGGCATCCGTTCTAGGCCATCCATTTAAATCTTTACTAATAAACCTTTTTATTTTTAACCAATTTCTTCTAGCTAAGAATATTACACAAACAACTAAAACACCCAATGCTAAAAATTCAAAAATATTAATCAGCCAATTGTATAAGCCGCTTAAGACTGGTAAAAATAATCGATGGGTACCTAAAATACCATCTAAGACAATTTCTAGTACTTCTATGTTGATAATTATAAAACCGGCATAAATGATAAAATGCATCAATGCTACAGGAATGTTTTTGAACATTTTTTTCTGCCCCAATGCAAGTAGCAGCAGATTTTTCCACCTTATTGCAGCATTGTCTGAAAGGTCAAGTTTTTTGCCTAAAAAGATGTTCCTTCTAATTTCACCTACTTTTTTGGTAAATATATAAATGGCAGAAATGGCCAATAGCACAAAAAGGATTTGTTGTAAATACTGCATAAACTAAGTTATACGCTAAGATAATAGTTTTAATAGCAGTTGAATGCAATTGTGTAATGCAATTTATTGTTGTTAATTTGGGGTACAAATCATTTTATGGCAGAAAAAAAATATATTCTAAGTGCAGCCGAAGCGCAACAAAAATTGAAGCGCATGAGCTTGGAAATTGCTGAAAGTTTGAGTGGGCACGAAGGGCCAGTTTTGTTGATTGGCGTTCAACAAAGCGGAATAGTTATTGCAGAAGCACTGGGGGGCTTATTGAGGCCTTTTTTAGATAAAAAAATAGATATCATTTCAGTAAGGTTAAACAAGCACCATCCAGAAAAAGTAGAATTAAGTGAAATGGTGCCATTAAATGGAGTGAATATCATTTTAATTGATGATGTAACCAATAGTGGTAAAACCTTATTATATGCTTTAAAGCCATTACTCGATTGGCACCCAAGAACCATACAAACCCTGGTTATGGTAGAAAGGATGCACAAATTGTATCCGGTTAAACCCGATTTTGTTGGCTTGTCTATTTCAACAACGCTGGAAGAACATATTCAGGTTGAAACCATTGATGGAAAAATTGTTGGGGCGTATGTTGTATAAATAAATCACCTAATTTTCTTATATTGAATTGATTTTCTAAACATTATAAAAGCAAATAAATCATATGGACGCAGCTATTCATGAAAGAGTAAATATTTGGCTAAACGGAAATTATGACCAAGCAACCAAGGATACTATTAAAGACTTACAAGATAATAATCCTGAGGAATTAGCCGACGCTTTTTATCGGAACTTAGAGTTTGGAACAGGTGGTTTAAGAGGGTTAATGGGAGTTGGTACCAATAGGGTAAATAAATATACAATTGGAATGGCCACCCAGGGTTTTGCCAATTATTTAAAGAAAACCTACCCAGGCGTTGAAATCAAGTTGGCCATTGCGCACGATAGCAGAAATAATAGCCGGTTTTTAGCAGAAACTACTGCCCATGTTTTTGCTTCAAATGGTATTCAGGTTTTTCTTTTTGAAGCGTTAAGACCAACTCCAGAACTGAGTTTTGCAATAAGACATTTAGGCTGTAAAGCAGGAGTAGTATGCACCGCATCTCACAATCCTAAAGAATACAATGGGTATAAAGCTTATTGGAACGATGGAGGTCAATTAGTACCCCCGCATGATAAAAATGTGATTATTGAAGTAGAAGCCATACAAAGTGTAGATGAAGTAAAGTGGAATGGGGGAGAAGCAAATATTACCATACTAGGTAAAGATCTAGATGAAGCCTATTTAGAAATGGTGAAAGGCTTAAGTGTTTATCCGGATGTAATTGCCGCTCAGAAAGATTTAAAAATAGTTTATACGCCCATTCACGGAACTGGTATCATGTTGGTTCCGCAGGTATTGGAAAAATTTGGATTTAATAATGTTCATATTGTAGAAGAGCAATCTAATCCTGATGGCAATTTTCCAACTGTAAAATATCCTAATCCAGAAGAAAGCGAAACAATGAGTATTGGGTTAAAAAAAGCCCAACAACTAGACGCCGATATTTTGTTAGGTACAGACCCAGATGCTGACCGTGTTGGTATTGGTGTTAAAAACCACAAAGGGGAGTGGGTGTTGATGAACGGGAATCAAACGGCGGTATTGGCTTTTGCATATATGATGGAAGCAAGAAAGGCCAAAGGGATTGCACAGCCCAATGATATGGTTATATCTACCATTGTAACAACAGAAATGATCAATGAAGTTGCAAAGCAAAATAATGTTGCTTGTTACAATGTATTGACCGGATTTAAATGGATAGCCGAGAAGATCAAAGAATTAGAGGGCAAAGAAAACTATGTGATTGGTGGTGAAGAAAGTTTTGGATTAATGATTGGTGATCAAATCAGAGATAAAGATGCAGTAAGTGCTGTTGCATTGATGTGTGAGATGGCTGCATACGAGAAGAATAAGGGGAAAACCTTATTTGATAAAATGATTGAATTGTATATTCAGTATGGGTTTTACTACGAGAACTTAATTAGTATCACCAAAAAAGGAATGAATGGTCAAAAAGAAATTGCGGCTATGATGGAAGGCTATAGAACTAGCCCTCCAGCTGAAATTAATGAATCAGCTGTAGTAACATTATTAGACTACCAATTACAAATTGGAAAGAATTTACAAACAGGAGAAACTTGGACTATTCAACTTCCCAAAAGCAATGTCCTACAATTTATTACTGCAGACGGAAGTAAGATTTCAGCAAGACCTTCAGGCACAGAGCCGAAAATTAAGTTTTATTTTAGTGTAAAAACCAATTTGAATAGCAAGTCAGAATTTGATGCTAAGCAGTTGGAATTAGAGAACAGAATTAATGGAATTATCAGTAGTATGAACCTAAAATAGAGTGCTATATTCGCAATATGCGAAAGGATAGAGATTACAATGATGGTTTTACCCATAAAGGGATGCGCAAGATTTTAGTAGATACATTGCGCGATAAGGGAATAACGGATGAATCGGTTTTAGATGCTATTAATACCGTTCCAAGACATTTTTTTCTTGAATCGGCATTTGAAAAAATTGCTTATGAAAATCGTGCTTTCCCTATTTCTGCAGACCAAACAATTTCTCATCCCTATACGGTAGCCTACCAAACTCAATTGCTACAAATAAAAAAAGGGGATAAAGTACTTGAAATTGGAACTGGAAGTATTTATCAAACTACCATTCTTGCTGCATTGGGTGCTCAATGGGTTTATACAATTGAAAGGCAGAAAAAATTATTTGACGAACAAAAGGAATACTATCATTTTAGAAAACAGTATCCGAATATCAAATTTTTTTATGGGGATGGATTTAAAGGGCTGCCAACTTATGGCCCCTTTGATAAAATTTTAATTACAGCTGCTGCACCATTTGTTCCTCCATTATTGGTAGAGCAATTAAAGCCAGGGGGTATAATGGTCATCCCAGTAGATGAAGGAGAAATCCAAAGAATGATGCGGATTACCAAAAACAGTGATGGTACGCTCAATGAGGAGTTGTTTGAAGAATTCTCATTTGTTCCTATGCTCCAAGGAAAAAATGTATAAAAAAAGGGCCCCGATTATTGAATCGAGGCCCCACTCTTAAACTAAAACTAAATTATTGTTGCATCATATCCATTCCACCACTTTGGTCGGCTTTGGTATTCTTTCTCTTGAATAAGCTTGCATCAAATTTTCCGAAACGGTAACTAAAGTTTAATCTTAAAACTTGAGGATCTCTTCTTCTTTGATTGGTTTGATTAAAGAAAGAGCTTTCAGAATAACTTTGGAATAATTGAGTTCTGAATATATCATTCATGCTTAATGTTAGGTTTCCAGAACGGCCATTTTTCCAAGTAAACTCCTTGCGAATAGCTAGGTCAAATCCATATCTAGGCAAGTTGAATCCTTGCGCACCAGATTGTGGACCACCACCAAACATCATTCCACCGCCGCCGCCTCTGCCGCCACCGCCGCTACTCTGAGGTAACACAGTCTTTGCTTGGTAATCTCCACTCAACTGTATAGATAAGCCTTTAGCCACTTTAAATGTGTTGTTCATTTTTGTAAACCAGCTCCACTGCTCTTGAACTAAATCTGGTTGACCAGGAACAGTTGCATTGATTTTTGAATTAAAAATATTCAAGTTCACCGTCATTTCCCACCAAGGAGTAACAGACATTTTATTGGTTAATTCTAATCCAAAAGACCTTGCACTATTGGCATTGATAAATGTGCTAAAGAAAGCACTATCACCAGGAATCAGTGCATTGACATCTCTATATACATATCTAGTAATCAAATTAGTCGAGTGTTTATAGAATGCAGTTGCAAGAAAATTAGCTCCTTTTTTATAAGCATTGTTCCAACTCATTTCGAAAGAATTGGTAAATTCAGGACTTAGACCCGCGTTACCCACGTTGATGTTTTGTGGATCAGAGTAATCCGGGAAAGGCATCAACTGGAAGAAATTGGGTCTGTTAACTCTTCTAGAGTAGTTGATTTGAAAATCTTGTTTTTCATCAATTTTATAGGTGATGAAAGCACTGGGGAATAAACTCAATGGAAATTTAACAGAGAAAGTAGCAGAATCAGCTCCTTTTGAATTCAATAGCGTACCAGTATAATTAGAACTTTCTGCTCTTAAACCCAATTGGTAGCTCCATTTGTTTACTCTAAAACTATAGGTGGTATATGCTGCATAAACTGCGTCCGTATACTTATATCTGCTGCTGATTAATGGAACCAATTGATACTGCCCAGTTAAACTATTGAATCTGAATTGATCTAATTTATTGTTGAAATCTCTAATAGCAGCCCTTGCGCCAGCTTCGAATTTTTTATCGTCAGTGAGCGGGTTTTCATAATCAATTTGGAAAGTATGATTGGTAGTACTTCCTTCACCTATACCTCTTTGTAAAATAGGTGTGCCCTTTTGCGTACCATCTAAGTTGTAAGTATAGTTATTGATGTTAGATAAGTTGTCGTTACTACTCTTATTGTAGTTATAATCAGAAGAAATATTATGGCCATTCTTCATGAAATTATGTTTATAGCTCAACTGAGTTCCCAAGTTTTTGAAATTACTAGTAGACTGAGTCCCGATATTAGAGTAGGAGCTTTTAATCCCTTTAATAGTAGAATCTACTCTTTGGGTTTGGTCATTATCAAACTGTCCTCTATTATAGTTAGCAGTAACAGATATGGTATTTCTGTTGTCTACAAAGTAGTCAACACCGGCTCTTACAAATGCAAAATATCCGGTATTAGTAGAATTCTGCAAATTGTATATATTACTAGGTACGGCTAGGATATTATTTCTATCAGTAATTCCTTCAGAAATTGATTTTCTTTGGTTAATCACCCCACTTCCAGTAAAGTTTAATTTATTTTGACGGATATTAATATCTCCACCACCATTTATCATACCACGTGAATCAACACCCATTCTTAAGCCTCCATTGTATCCTACTTTCTTATTCTTTTTTAGAACAATATTTAAGATACCAGCATTCCCACCTGAAGCATCAAATTTTGCAGAAGGGTTGGTGATTAATTCAACTCTATCTATAATATCGGAAGGAATTTGATCTAAAGTGATTGTAGTAGGTCTTCCGTCAATAAATAATGTTGGCGCTGCGTTTCTAAGCGTAACATTTCCGTCAATATCTACATTTAACGCAGGGATATTTCTCATTAATTCAGTGGCTGTTTGACCTGAACCCATTAAGTTTTTATCTACATTAAATATTTTTCTGTCTATACCTAATTCAAACTGAGGTTTAGTTGAAGCAGTAACGGTGACATTGCCTAGGTTGGTTGCATCTTCCTCCATTTTTATATTACCTAAATCTTTATCTGCCATGCCAATCATTTGTTGCATGTTACCACCGTTAGCACCAGCTGTTGGCATTTTTATGCCGAAACTGATGGTCTGGTCAACAGTTTTATAAGCAATTGCCGTTGCGTTTAATTTGAAATTGCCAAATAATGAAAGGTTTTCAAAACTAAAATCTCCGTTTGCCTTGGTAATAATAGTACCCAAGATAGCTTCTTTCATTTTTTTGGTTACCGTATCAAATCGATTTCCTCTCAATTGAACTGTAACGCCTTCAATACCCTTGTTTGTTTTGCTATCAACAATTTTTCCATAAAAATGGCCAATATTCATGTTTTGTCCTGCACCTGCAGCACCTCCACGACCACCTGTCATTGCTGGCATTTGAGCCGAGGTAGTAGCAACACAAAGGGCTAAAAATCCAATTAATCCTAAAAATTTACGCATATTCATCTTTATTAATAAGTGCAAAGTTGGCTTACGCTATGCTCGAATGGTTATTGCATTTTATAAGCGGTAATATGACAAGCCTGAGTGGATAAAGTTTAAGAAAATCGGCGAATAGGCTGTTTAATCCGTCGGTGACTAAGATATAAGTGTAAGAATAACCTGAATGATACCAATAATAAAGCCCAGTACCCCACCAATAATTTCTACAAATCGGAATTCTTTTGCCATGATATCATTTAAGATTTGTTCTAGTTTATCTGTAGAAAATCCTTTTACTTTTTCAATAACTATTTTCTCTAAATCTAAATCCTTTTGTAAATTAACCATATACGATTTCATGATTCCAGGGAACAATTCAGTTAATTCGGTCATGAAAACCGACTTCATTTGTTGTATGGTTTTATCTCCTATGAACATACTGATCACAGGCATTTGATCCGCCAGCTTCACTCTTAAAAAGTGATCTATATGGGCATCAATCTGAGGCATCAATTGATTAATATTGTCTGGATTGGTAATTTTTGACTCAATGTCTTGGAAGGATAGAAGTTCGGCACTAACCAGCTTACCCAATTTTTCTGCGAATTGTGCTTGTCTTTTAGGAAAGATGCCAATAAAAGTGATCCCTAGAATTTTTACTGGCTTTTTAGGATGAAACAGCATTTTGATGGCTATCCAATTGGTAAACCAACCAATAAAAGCGGAAATGATAGGGATTAGATATAAAAGCTTCATGTATTTAAGTTAAAAAACCTATAAAACATACGCTTTATAGGTTTTGAGTGGGAGAACGAGGGGTCTCGAACCCCCGGCCTTCAGTGCCACAAACTGACGCTCTAACCAACTGAGCTACGCCCTCCGTTTTTGTGGATGGCAAAAGTAGTAAATATTTTTTAAAAAAACTTCATCCAAACCTTTGTTAATTGGTTTTATAGATGTGATTCAAAACTATTTTTAGATTATTTTTGAAAAGATCATGCAAAAATTCAAGCAATTTATGAAGAGTAGAAAAGGATTAGTGCTAACGGCCTTGGTATTATTTGGTTCATTATTTATTGCATTTCGCAGTATCAATGGGGCAGATTCTAATGAAAAAATAGCCCAACAACAAAAACTATTGAATACAGTGGGGGCATTACTAGAGCAGCAACATTACAGCCCCCAAAAAATCAATGATGATTTTTCAAAGAAAATTTTTAAAGCATATTTGAATCAGCTTGATGGCGATAAAAGTATTTTCACTTCTGCTGATGTAAATGGGGTGAAAAAATTTGAAACCACCATTGACGATGAAATTCATGGTGCAACTATTCAATTTCAACCTGCAGTAAGTACCATTTACGAGAAGAGAGTAACTGAGACCATGCTTTTTTATAAGGATATTTTATCTAAGCCTTTTGATTACAGTATTAATGAGACTGTTCAATTAGATGGCGACCAATTAGGATATACCAACACCGAGGCGGAAAGAAAAGATCGTTGGAGAAAAAAGCTAAAATATTATTCTTTAGAGCGGTTTATAGATTTACAAGAAGAGAGAGAAAAAAATAAAGGGAAAGATAGTTTCAAAGTTTTACCAGATGATAGTTTAGAATTGGCTGCAAGAACCAGCGTGTTAAAAATGATGGATAGAACGTTTAATCGTATTAAAACCACTTTTACCGAAGAACAGCGATTTAACTCTTTTATCAATGTGATTACGAACACAATGGATCCGCATACCGATTATTATCCACCCATAGAAAAAAGAGCATTTGATGAAAGAATGAGTAATCAGTTTTACGGTATTGGTGCGCAACTTCAACAGGATGATAATGGAATTAAAATTGCAAGTGTTGTCACAGGTGGACCAGCCTGGAAATCGGGTGCAATTGTAGCTGGAGATGTAATTATAAAAGTTGCACAAGGGGCTAATGAGCCAGTGGATGTGAGTGGATATGGCACTGAAGACGCTGTTAAATTAATCAGAGGAGATAAGGGTACAGAGGTAAGAATTACTTTTAAAAAACAAGATGGAACCACTAAAACAGTTTCATTATTAAGAGAAAAAATTGAGCAGGATGAAGGATTGGCAAGAAGTGCAGTCATTATGAAAGGGAAAGATAAAATAGGATATATAGCCCTGCCTGATTTCTATGCCAATTTTGAAGACAAAAATGGATTTAAATGTTCAGAAGATGTTGCTACTGAAGTAAAGAAACTTAAAGCTGAAAATGTAAAAGGCATTGTTATTGATTTGAGAAATAATGGAGGGGGCTCTTTACTTGAAGTAGTAAAAATGGTGGGATTATTTATTAAAACTGGGCCAGTTGTTCAGGTGAAAGAAAGGGATGGAAGAGTTGACCAACAAACATGGAGAGACAATGATGAGTCTGTTTTATATGATGGCCCTTTAACAGTCATGGTGAATGAGCTGAGTGCTTCTGCAAGTGAAATATTTGCAGCTGCTATACAAGATTATAAAAGAGGGATTGTAATTGGAAGCAGTTCCACATATGGTAAAGGAACCGTTCAAAGGCCCATTCCTTTTGGGAGACCAATTGATTTTTACAGCAGTAGAACTGAATTTGGAGCAGTTAGTTTAACCTTTCAGAAATTTTATAGAGTAAATGGAGGAAGTACCCAATTAAAAGGAGTTGTTCCAGACATTATCATGCCAGACTCTTACGAGTTTTTAAAAATAAGGGAAAAGGATAATCCCAACTCTTTACCTTGGGATGCTATTCCTCAAACGGCTTACCAACCTTGGCAGGGTATCCCTACCAACAATTTGACTGAAATAATCAAGAAAGAACAAACTAGAATTTCTTCTGATGCCAATTTATTATTACTTCAAGACAACTTGAAATGGTTGTCTAAGAATAATGATAATCCCATCAACTTAAAGATTGATCAGTTTAAACAAATGCAAAAACAAATCACCAACACGGTCAATCAAAATAATACTTTGTTGAAACTCAAAACTGAATTGAGTGTTCAAACGCTTGAGGCAGATAAGGATAAATTTTTCAATAACCCTGATAAAAATAAAGGGATCAGATATCAGGAATGGTTAAAGTTATTGAAGCAAGACTTGCAAATTGACGCAAGTACAACCATCATTCAAGAGTTGGCAATGCAGCAGTATAATACTGCAAAAAATTAAAACTGCTTTTTTATATTGAACGATCACCAGCGCATTATGGAAAAGAAGTTAGAAAAAAAATGGTATGCGGTATATACCAAGCCAAGATGGGAGAAAAAGATAGATTCAGTTCTTGTTAGAAAAGGAATTGAAAGTTGGTGTCCGCTTCAAAAGGTAGAAAGACAGTGGACAGATCGAAAAAAAATAATTGAAGAGCCGCTCTTTAAATCTTATGTATTCGTTCATATAGATGAAACGGAACGATCTAAGGTTTTAATGACTGATGGAGCATTAAACTTCGTGTATTATTTGGGCAAACCTGCTGTTATTAAAGAAGATGAAATCAACAATATAAAAGCTTATTTATCCGAGAAAGATGCAAGAATTACCATTATTTCTGA
>Ga0209812_10002705_pt1 | contig 10329 bp, 12 predicted proteins | sample JI71714BDNA_FD_187502 | JGI IMG/M metagenome (GOLD analysis project Ga0209812, IMG submission 187502) | Wastewater effluent complex algal communities from Wisconsin, to seasonally profile nutrient transformation and Carbon sequestration -... | ecosystem: Engineered > WWTP > Effluent > Algae...
CCAACTGGTTGCCGGACCTGCCGTCGAACGGCAGGAAGATTTACAAACGCTGGCCGAATTAGTGAATGTTGGCAAGTTTACCCCTGTCATTGATCGGACCTATTCATTCTTAGAACTGAATGAGGCTCACCATTACGTCGACCTTGGTCACAAGAAAGGAAATGTGGTGATTGTTCTGGCACATGATAGTTGAGCCGAAACGCTAGCCTGGGCAATCAACACAAGAAGGTTTTTTATGGATTTGTCAGAAGTTTTAGCGGTACAGCAGCGATTTTCTACTGCGCAGAATATGGCGCAACTGAAGGAAATTTTTCTGGAGGCAAGTAAGAAGCTTCAGTTTGATAGTTTCATTTATGCACTTCGTACACCAACCAATTTCTCAAATGCGCAAGTGATTATGCTGGATGGGTACCCGGAAGGCTGGGTAAAGCACTATTTTGAGGCGGCTTATTATGAAACAGACCCCGTAGTGACTTGGTGTATTCATGAAATATTGCCTATTCGGTGGAGCGACCTTGTGCTGGAATCAGGCAGCTCAGCAGAGGCGATGATGCGTGATGCAGCCGAATATGGCTTACGTGACGGGGTAACCATGCCGGTTCACACGCCACAGGGGGAGCTTGGAATATTAAGCCTGTCCGTCGATGCACAGCCTGAACAAGCTCGCGTCATAACAGAAGCTGCGCTCAGCATTGTTCCATTGTTAGCAACTCACCTTCATCAAGCGGTGCGTCGTCTCGGCAATTTTTCCACAGAAGTACATTCAAACTTAACGATCAGAGAGCGTGAATGTTTGACATGGGCCGCTGATGGAAAAACTTCTGGTGAAATCGCGATGCTGTTAGGCATCTCGGATAACACCGTCAATTTCCACCTGAATAATGCCATGCAGAAACTCGATGTTGTCAGCCGGCAGCATGCAATCGGCAAAGCCTCGTTCCAAAGGCTGATTAAACCAAAGCCATTCTAAGCTGGGGTTTGGCCGGACGACAAAAGGTGTTTACGCACTTTGCCAGACTACTCGTCATTTGCTTGCGATCGACTGTTGCGCAACGGGATGAGGGGGCTGTACCTACCAGATCTATCAGTAGATATGGAAATTGAATCCTTGAATAATAAAACACACCGCAGATTTAAATTTGCCTTTATTCAGTATATGGCACCATCAGTTGAGGAAGCGTTATGAAGTATTTGATGAAAATAGTGTTGCTGGCAGCGTCTTTGTTTGGCGCGGCTGAAGTAAGCGCTACCCGGATTGTGGTTGATTTTGAGGGGCTTCCTTCTACGACTCTGGACGATGGCTACGGCGGGCTGTCAGGCTGGTACGGGCAGGTGGCAACACACTATTTTGATTTCATTACGCCGCCGCCGGAAGTCGGTGATTATGGTTTCCAGGGCAGTGGCACATTGAGTTTCAATCGCGCCCCGGTGATATTTGAGGGCATGTTTTACAATTATTGGGGCGATGATACTGCTGTCAGTTATTCACTCTACTATAAAGGCCAACTAGTTTTCAGCCAGCTGCTAGATGCAATAAATCAACCGCGTGACATCTACTGGTTAGCGTCCGGCTATGCCGGCTTGATTGATAAAATCCAGTTCCATGGCCTAAACACGCACGTTATTGACAACCTCACTTATTCAACAACAACAACAGTTCCTTTGCCTGGTTCAATATTTTTAATCGGTACTGGGTTATTAGGTTTGTTGATTCAACGACATAAATATCTGTCGTAACTCAGTGTTCCATATCGCAGTCTATTGGCATTATTCGCAAGAATGTGTCGTGTAAATGTTTTTATCTTAGTAGTAAATTTAAATTGATGGAGAATCGTTCGAATGGTTTCATTTTTTAAATTGATAGCAGCTGCAGCAATTTCGAGCACAATAGTTGGGTGTTCTTCGATTGCTCAGAGCACAAATATGCTGAGCGACGATGATATAATCTCAAAATCAGCAGGAGGTTTAGGTTTTTCACCTAGTGATCTGCAAATTTTGGAGAAACGGGTTAGCGGTACTGATACTTATGCGACTTTAAAAGCTCGGGATGGTAAAGAATATACCTGCACTATTAATGGTGGCAATTTGCTTAGTTTTGGTATGACAAATCCCGCAGTGTGCCAGCCTAAAAATTAATTTACGGTTGCCAGCTTCATGCCGGTTTTGTTCAGTGTTATATTTTTTCAAAAATTCTGTCATTGCTTTTATTGAAGGTGGTGGCGGAATTTTTTTTACATTGTTGCTGTGGGTAATCATTTTAATTTGTTATTTTCCTTGGCTATTGTCAGTAGTTATATTTACGCAAGCAGCACAAAATTTTACATTGCCAGTATTTATTTTGAATAAAATTGAATCTCCATTAATTATTGTTTTGGAGGGCTGGTATGAAATTGAGTGGTTGCTTACTGTTGTCTTTATGCTCCGTCTTGCTGCTGATTGGTTGTGATAATGAATCAAAACCAGGGAATAACACGGATGTGATAAATTTTGATTTTCGATATGGACAACAAAACTGGACTGCAGGTTTTAGCGATTATCTGATCAGGCATGAACCTCTTTATGAATTGGCAAGCGGCATCCGTAACTTGCCTGCTGGCTTTCAGGGAACCGGGTACATGCTTAGTGGTAACAATCGCAGTGCTGACCTTTTTATGTTCTTAAAACGCAAGATCAGTGGACTTTCACCATCCAGTAAATACAGAGTCGAACTGAAGGTCACTTTTCTTAGTAATGCCAGTAAAGATTGTGTTGGTATAGGTCTTGGCGGCTCACCCGGTGAATCGGTATGGTTAAAGTTTGGTTATGCTGACAAAGAACCGTTGCAGGATGGGTTTACTCTCAACGTGCCCAAAGGCGATCAGTCGCAGGACGGGACTCAGGCAAAAGTGCAGGGGAATATTGCGACAGCGGGTGGTCGATGTGATAGCAGCGTTTATCAGACAAAGACGTTAAAAAACGCGGAAAAAGCCCTCGATTTAACCACGAATGCAGACGGATCTGTCTGGCTATTTGTTGGCACTGATTCTGGTTTTGAAGGCAAAACGACATTGTATTACCAACAGATTGAAGTGAAATTTACGCCGAAATAAATGAGCTGTGTGCTGGAGGCTGGCAGTAGCGTGATTGCTCACCAGCCCCGGCAAAATGTCGATGTATCTGCCTGAGCGCACGCTTCAATATGACTCATGTGCATAGATCCGCCGCTCGCATTTCATCATCCGAATGGTATTTGGAGTCACTATGAATGGAATTTCGTCAGTTCTCATCGCTAGCAGTGCATGCATTGTCCTGATGCTGGGAGCTATTCATCTTTTTTATACCTTTGTCGGTAGGAAGCTACATCCCCGCGATGCGGAACTGAAAACACGGCTTGATCAAGCGCCGTTGATGCTAACTCGGGAAACCAATATGTGGGCGGCGTGGCTTGGATTTAACGCCAGTCATAGTTTAGGCGCTTTGCTATTTGGCGCTCTTTATGGGTATCTGGCTTTGATGCAAAGTGACTTGCTGTTTCAGTCCGGCTTTCTGCTGGTGCTGGGTCTGATAACGCTGATCGGCTACGTGTTTTTAGCGAAGTGTTATTGGTTTAGTATCCCTTTTCGCGGTTTTTCCCTATCTTTTGTTTTATACGTCAGCGCAATAATCTTTGAATGTATCTGATTATTGAATAATCCTGAGAATGAAAAATATTTGAATTGATATTTATTAGAGCGGTGTTGTGTCTGGCGTGGGGTGTGTCAGGTAAATGCTATTTAATTTTCGCTCATAATGTCAGTTTGAGTTGGTGCTCATCAAATGGTAATTTTATATTTTTTCAGGTTTTTGATGATTTGTCTTTGAGCATGCTATGCTTTTACATCTATTGTTTCAGGCATCTTCATACCATCCAGTTTTTTAATTTTTTCAAGGAAATTATCCAGAGATTGATCTCTCCTTCCAATGCTTTTTTCAAACTCAATGTATCCTTCGATTTGTGCGATAAAGTCGATTTTTATATCAGAATAATCTTCTTGATTTTTCGAATACCCAGAGCCATTTAGGTTAATGGTTGCTAGCCCGGGAATATTTGGTACAACGTCAAGCAACTCGGTAAAACCAGCTCGAATTAGATGGTTTACCTCATTAAGTGAGATGTTTTTCATATCTATAGTCTTCGCATTTGAAATATCTTTAGCAGTCTTTGCATTGTGGTCGATTGGATTGTTTTTAAAGCCTGGAAATTCATTTTGGTTTGTTTTTGATTTAACAATTGGCGACGAATTTGATATTTGCATAATCGGCTCCTGTGTTTTTTGATTATATTTCGTTATATTTGTTCGGTGTTTTTGTATATTCAATATGCTATCATTGCGGCATGCTGTTCATGTAATTTTGTGTAATTGAGTTGTCGTTATTTTTATTTTTTTCTTTCTGTAGAATATTTCATATGGAGCAGGTATTCATTATTGAATGTTGGGCAGTAGTCAGGATGTGAACTGCGCCATTGCTGCCATGTCACCGGTCCGGGGATTCACTCGTTTCTTGCTTATTGCCTGCTAATCCTCGCGATACTCATATAAATCAATTAGTTAAACTAGATTTCAGTGGTTGTTGTGCTCTTGCAGATACCTTAAAAAGCCTTTGGCGGCGGCTGATAAGGGTTGATCGCTGCGCCAGACGACCAGCCATTGCCGTACCAGCGGAAAACCTTCGACGGCGAGTTTGGTCCAGGGCGTGTCTTGCTCTGTCGCGGATATATCGTTGCGGGCCAGCCAGCGTGGTGTGTCGACGGCTAATGAGGATAAGACGGCAATGCCAAGGCCTGCGGCGACCGAATGTTTAATCGCTTCGTTGCTGCCGAGGCTCATCACCACGTTTGGTCGGAAATTCAGGCTGGCAAAATGCTGCTCTGCCGCCATCCGGGTGCCGCTGCCGGGCTCGCGCATTAGCCAGCGCTCATTGGCTAAGTCGGTCAATTGCAGCGATTGGCCCTGTTTGGGGTGATTGGCCGGCGCAATGATTTCAAGCGGGTTGGGCGCAAATGCCAGGCTTTGCAGCGGTAAATGGTCCGGTGGCATCATCATGACGGCCAGCTCGTCACCGCCTTGGCTTAAGCGGCGCACGACCCGGTCACGGTTTTCAATCGCCAAATCAATTTCCACGCCTGGATGCGCGGCGGCAAATGGTCCGAGCAAATCCGGTACAAAGTATTCGGCGGTTGTGACCGCACACAGGCGCAGGCGGCCACTGACCAGCCCATTCAGTTCGGCCAAGCGGCTTTCAAAGCTTTGCCAGCACCGCGCGATGTCGCGGATCGCTTGTGCCAGTTCCACGCCGGCCTGGGTCAGGCGCAGTTGGCGGCCCTGAGTTTCAAACAGCCGTTCACCGAGCGTATTGGATAATTCCCGCAGCTGCACCGAAATGGTCGGCTGACTGACAAACAACTCCTGTGCGGCTTTCGTCACTGACAATAACCGGGCGGTGGCTTCGAAGGCCCGCAGTTGTTGTGGCGTGATCCGCAGCATACGGGCAAGGGTAGTGGCAGGCATCATCAGCTCCTGAGCTAGCACGACAGTCGATGGTGCTGCTCAATCTATAGCTTTTAATCTATGCATTCAATTAAAACTAAGTATTATTATTTATGATTCAAAGCTCGTAGATTGAGCGCGTCAATAACACAGGAGATGACGCGATGTCTGATTTCAATGTGAGTACAGGGTTTGATGAAGCCGCGGTGAGCACTGAACTGGCCGATGTGAGTACGCAACAAGCTGTTGCCGTGACCGTGGCGCTTGGCGACGGGATTGGCCCGGAGATTATGCAAGCGACGCTGCGGGTACTAACGGCAGCCGGTGCGCGGATCGCGCCTGAATTTATCGAGATTGGCGAGCAAGTCTACCTGCAGGGCCACAGCGCGGGGATCACCAACGAAGCCTGGGACAGTTTGCGTCGTACCAAAGTGTTTCTGAAAGCGCCGGTCACCACGCCAAGCGGTGGCGGCTACAAAAGTTTGAACGTCACCATTCGCAAAACGCTGGGTCTGTACGCCAATGTGCGGCCTTGTATCAGCTACGCGCCTTATGTGCAGTGCCTGCATCCGAAGATGGACCTGGTCATCATCCGCGAAAACGAAGAAGACTTATACGCCGGCATCGAACACCGGCAAACCGACGAGGTGTTTCAGTGCCTGAAGCTGATCACCCGCCCGGGCTGTGAAAAAATCATCCGCTACGCATTTGAGTACGCCCGCAGCCATGGCCGCAAAAAAGTCACTTGCATGGTCAAAGATAACATTATGAAGATGACCGACGGCTTGTTTTATCAGGTGTTCCAAGAAATTGCCGCACAATACCCCGATATCGAGCAAGATCGCTACATTATCGACATCGGCAGTGCGCGCTTGGCGACCCGCCCAGAGCTGTTTGACGTGGTGGTCACGCCTAATCTGTACGGCGATATCATCAGCGACATCGCAGCGGAAGTGTCCGGCAGTATCGGCCTCGCCGGCAGTGCCAACATCGGTGAGCACGTCGCGATGTTTGAAGCCATCCACGGTAGTGCGCCGGATATTGCCGGCCAAAATATTGCCAACCCTAGTGGCCTGTTGCTGGCCGCGGTGATGATGCTGGTGCATATCCGCCAGGCCGATGTCGCCAACCGTATTCACAATGCCTGGTTGCGTGCACTGGAAGATGGTCAGCACACCCGCGATTTATTCAGCGCACATAGCCAACACAACCTTACGACGGACCAGTTTGCCGATGCGGTGATCGCGCGTCTTGGCCAGTCGCCGCAGCAATTTAGCCCGGTGCAGTACCAAAACCCGCCGCTAAAAACCAAGCAAGCCGTTGAGCCGGCGCTGTATCAGCGCAAGCCCGCTTTACCCAAAGTGCTGGTCGGCGTGGACGTGTTTGTCCATCAAACGGCGCTGAGCCCGCAAGATTTGGCGGCGCTGCTGAAGCGGGCGCAAACGGCGCAATTGCAGCTGGAAATGATCACCAATCGCGGGGTGAAAGTGTGGCCTAACGGCTTTCCGGAAACCTTTTGCACCGACCACTGGCGTTGCCGGTTTGGCTGTCAGGAAGGCTCGGCCGTCGATTATCAACAGGTGTTGAATTTGCTGACGGCGTTGCATCGGCTCGGGCTTGACGTCATCAAAACCGAAAACCTCTGTACCTTCGCCGGCGAGCGCGGTTTTGCGCTGGGCCAAGGTCAGTAACCTGAGGGATTAAAGCGTCGGGACGTCGCAGAACACGACGCACCGGCGCTGCAACCCATGCCAGTCAGACTGGCATGGGTATTCTTGCTGGTACAAACCGCTTAGTAATACTTCAAACCATCGGCTTTACCGCGAAACGCATAATAAGCGACGGCGGTGTAAGCGGCGATGATCGGAATGACCACCACAGCCCCAAAGAAAATAATGGTCAGCGATTCTTTCGAGCTGGCGGCTTCATACAGCGTGAGCTGGTTGGGCACCACAAAGGGATAAAAACTCAGCGCTAAGCCAATGAAGCTACAGATAAAAATCACCGTACAGACACAAAACGGCAACCAGGCGCCGCGATCATCCGGCAAAGGCAAACGCCGTAAGGTCAGATAACCGAGCGCAAACATGGCGAAACACAGCAACGGAATGGCGGCAAAGAAGTAGGCGAGCGGTGGCTCGGTCCACACCTGATACACGTTGGCATTGATCAGCGGGTTGATGGCGCTCACTGCCAGAATACCGGCAAAGGTCAGCGCACCGGCTCTTTTGCATTGGCGCACCGCGTGTAGCTGTAACTCACCGCTGGTTTTACCAATCAGCCAGGCGTTGCCAATCATGGCATAGGCGGCGGTGACGCACAGACCGCTAAAGCAAGCAAACAGGATGCTGCCGCCGGTATATTCCAGCCCCATCACGTAGATGCCCAACATAAAGCCCTGGCTAAAAGTGGCTAAAATCGAGCCGAACTTAAAGGTCCAGTCCCAGCGAATTTTACGCTGCGGTTTCACTTTGGCCCGAAAGTCAAAGGCGACACCGCGTAAAATCAAGCCAATCAGCAGCAGCGCGGCGGGTAAATACAGCGCATGTAAAATGGCGCTGTGCGCGACCGGGAAGGCCACCAGCAGTAAGCCGACAGCCAGCACCAACCAGGTTTCGTTGGCGTCCCAAAAGGGGCCAATCGACGCAATACCGGTATCGCGCCAGGCTTCGTTGTCCATCGGCAACGTGATGCCCACGCCCAAATCATAGCCATCGAGAATGGCATACAACAACACGGCGAGCGCGGTCAGGCCGGCGAACACCAATGCCAGATTTTCAGGAGTTAACCAGCTCATTGTTCACCTCCTGCGCTCGCCAAAGTCGATTTTTGTTCCGGTAAACCTGGTAATGACAGGTCATATTCTTCCACTTCGATCGCGCGATTCGCCAGCCAGAACAAGGTTTTGACATAAGCGATCAGTAACACCACATACAGCACCAGATACATGACCAGCGTCAGCGCGACTTGCTCGCTGGCCACTGTGGTGACCGCATCGCGGGTTTTTAACACGCCATAAATCAGATAAGGTTGGCGGCCAATCTCAGTGACATACCAGCCGGCCAAAGTGGCGACCCAGCCTGAGAAGGACATCCCAATCAACACCTTATATTGCAGCGTACTCAGCTCACCGGTGCGGTATAAACGGATACTGCACCACCAGGCGGTCACCAGCATCAGGATGCCAATGCCGACCATCACGCGGAAGCTGTAAAACACCGGGGCGACAGGCGGGTGCGCATCCGGGAACTCGTTGATGCCCTTGAGCTCACCGTCTAATTCGTGGGTTAGGATCAGACTCGCCAGGTTAGGAATTTCCAGCGCGTAGCGGTTGGTTTGCGTTTCCGCATCCGGAATGGCGAACAACACCAACGGCGCCCCGCGTTCGGTATGCCAAATGCCTTCCATCGCGGCAATTTTTTGCGGTTGATGTTCCAGCGTATTTAACCCATGCAAATCACCGACAAACGCCTGCAACGGCGCCAGCAGCGCCGCACTGAACAGCGCAGTTTTTAAGGTAAGCCGCGGCGCCTTTTTGTTATCGCCACGGTATAAGCGGTACGCCGAGATGCCTGCCACTAAAAAGCACACGGTCAGCGCAGAGGCGAGCATCGTATGGGTAAAGCGATACGGGAAGGACGGATTAAAAATAATGGCCAGCCAGTCGGTGGCATGGGCGACGCCGTCGCGCATTTCAAAGCCGGCCGGCGTTTGCATCCAGGAGTTCAGCACTAAAATCCAGAACGCCGACATCGTAGTACCAATGGCCACCAACAAAGTGGCTAGCGTATGCAGCCAGCGCGGCACTTTGTGAAAGCCAAACAGCATAATCCCCAGCATGGTGGCTTCGAGGAAAAACGCCGTGAGAATTTCGTAGGCCAGCAGCGGCCCGGCAATGTTGCCGACGGTTTCCATAAAGCCGGGCCAGTTGGTACCAAACTGGAACGACATGGTAATACCGCTGACCACGCCGAGAGCGAAGGTCAGCGCAAAGACTTTGACCCAAAAGCGATAAGCCCGCATCCACACCGGATGTTGCGACAAATCGAAGCGGATTTTGAAATACACCAACAGCCAGCCAAGGGCGATGGTGATGGTTGGGAATAAAATGTGGAAACTAATATTCGCAGCGAACTGGATGCGCGAGAGCAACAGCGTATCTAACATGGCAACCTCACTACAGCAGATAAATAGTGCGAAACAGACTAAGCCTCTTTCGCCGGATCTTTTTTACCTAAAAACTTGTCGGTAAACTCTAAAACCTTGCCGACGCCAGAGCCTAACTTCATCAAAGTATTCAGCTTTTCGGGCGACAAAGACTGCAAGCTTTGGGTCCATTCGGTAATGTTTTCCAATAAATCGTGGATCTCAGCAATACGTTGTTGGGCATACACCTCCTGCGCGTTCGCCGCTTCATCCATCATGATGTCGCGGAGCAAGGTGAGCGTCGGGTCCATTTCGCGCTTGCGGCGCTCTTCAAACACCCGGTTGGCCATATCCCAGATGCTGCCGCGGGTATGATAAAACTCCCGGCGCTCGCCCGGGCGGTGCTGCACCTGCACCAACTGCCAGCTGCCCAGCTCTTTTAATCCCATACTGACATTGCCGCGGGAGATCCCGAGCAAGTCACCAATTTCATTGGCGCAGAGGGGCTCTTCGCTGATCACCAGCAACGCGTAGATTTGGCCGACGGTGCGGTTAAAGCCCCAGCGGCTGCCCATTTCACCAAAGTGATAGACGAAAGATTCGATCATCGGAGTCATTTGCATAACTGTTCCTTTTTGAACTTTCAGAAATTTCTGAAAGCAGAATATGCTTAAAG
>Ga0209812_10002706_pt1 | contig 10326 bp, 12 predicted proteins | sample JI71714BDNA_FD_187502 | JGI IMG/M metagenome (GOLD analysis project Ga0209812, IMG submission 187502) | Wastewater effluent complex algal communities from Wisconsin, to seasonally profile nutrient transformation and Carbon sequestration -... | ecosystem: Engineered > WWTP > Effluent > Algae...
CGATAAAGGCAAAGAATTATTGGCCAGTCTAAATGTAGAAGCCGATCATTTAAAAGAGGATGCACAAGAAGGTTATGGTCATGTTAAAGAAGGGGTAGACGAACTCTTGGCTAAAGCAAAAAACTTGGTAAAAGAATTAGAACAAAAAATTGCAGAGGCTTAAGCCTCTCATAAAGAACTGACATATGTCTGAATCGGATGATTTTTTTGGAAACGCCAAGAAGGAATTGGAAGCTTATTTAGCCAATCGAATTCTTTTGGCCAAAATGGAATTGACGCAAAAACTGACTCATAAAATGGCTTCGGTGGTGGTGATCAGCCTATTGGCTACCATTTTTGCTTTTGCAATGGTTTTTGGGGGGATTATGGCCGCCTATTATTTGACCGATCTAACTGGTAGCTTGGTCAAAGGCTTTGGTTATGTGGCTGCTTTTTTTCTCGGTCTCTTATTTATAATAGTCTTATTCCGTAAAAAATTGGCTGCTGTGGTGGTGGATGCCCTCATTAAAAATTTATTTAAGTAATGCCCCGTTATACCCAACCTCCTATTAAGAACCAAGCCGACCTGCTCCATGCCATGGAACAACTAAAAGGGCATGTGTCGGAACAAGAAAAAGAACTGGCTAATTTAGCCGGAAAAGTACCCGGACAGCTGTTTAAACAGGCTTCTGGCGCTATTGTCCCCGCCATTCTAAACACCGCCACCCTCAGCGGCGCTTGGAATATTTTGAAACTGGTTCCGGTGGCTCAATCCCTGTTTTCGCTCTTCAAGAAAAAAAAGGACTAGTTCCCTCGCTTTTTTTTGCTCCTTACCCTTACCTTTGCGGCCAAATCAACCATTTATGGCAACAACAGGGAAGATTAAACAAATTATTGGTGCGGTTGTAGACGTTCATTTTCAGGACAGCACTTTGCCTGAAATCTACAATGCCTTAGAGATAACCAAAGAAAACGGCGATAAGCTGGTATTAGAAGTGCAACAGCACTTAGGTGAAGACAGTGTGCGTACCATTGCGATGGACGGTACAGAAGGTCTTGTAAGAGGTATGGCTGTAGTAGATACAGGTATTCCAATTGCAATGCCAGTAGGTGAAGGTATCAATGGTCGTTTGTTTAACGTAACTGGAGACGCTATTGATGGTCTTCCTCAATTAAGTAAAGTAAACGGCAGACCTATTCACAATAAGCCACCATTATTCGAAAACTTAAGTACTGCAACAGAAATCTTGTTCACTGGTATTAAAGTAATTGACTTGATTGAACCATACGCAAAGGGTGGTAAGATTGGTTTGTTTGGTGGTGCGGGTGTAGGTAAAACCGTATTGATTCAAGAATTGATCAACAATATCGCTAAAGGCCACGGTGGTCTTTCTGTATTTGCTGGTGTGGGTGAGCGTACTCGTGAGGGTAACGACTTGTTGCGTGAGATGATTGAAGCTGGTATCATGAAATATGGTGATGCTTTCAAACACAGCATGGAAGAAGGTGGATGGGATTTGTCTAAAGTAGACATGGAAGGATTGAAAGATTCTAAAGCTACTTTCGTATTTGGTCAAATGAATGAACCTCCAGGTGCACGTGCTCGTGTGGCTTTGAGTGGTTTAACTATTGCGGAATATTTCCGTGATGGAGATGGTACTGGAAAAGGTAAGGACATTTTGTTCTTCGTAGATAATATCTTCCGTTTCACTCAAGCTGGTTCTGAGGTATCTGCCTTGTTAGGTCGTATGCCTTCTGCGGTAGGTTACCAACCAACCCTTGCTACTGAAATGGGATTGATGCAAGAGCGTATTACTTCAACTAAGAACGGATCTATCACTTCTGTACAGGCGGTTTATGTACCTGCGGATGACTTGACTGACCCGGCTCCTGCAACTACTTTTGCGCACTTAGATGCTACAACTGTATTAAGCCGTAAGATTGCCGACTTAGGTATCTATCCTGCGGTGGATCCATTGGATTCTACTTCTCGTATCTTAACTCCTGCAATTGTAGGTGATGCGCACTACGATACTGCTAACCGTGTTAAATTAATTCTTCAGCGTTACAAGGAACTTCAAGATATCATTGCAATCCTTGGTATGGATGAATTAAGCGACGAAGATAAAATGACTGTACAGCGTGCTCGTAAAGTACAACGTTTCTTATCTCAGCCTTTCCACGTTGCTGAACAGTTCACTGGTTTAAAAGGGGTGTTCGTTAGTATTGAAGATACCATCAAAGGTTTCAACTCTATCATGGACGGAGAAGTAGATGAGTATCCAGAAGCTGCATTCAACTTAGTAGGTACACTAGATGATGCAATTGAAAAGGGTAAGAAAATGATGGAAGCTGCAAAAGGATAATTTATGATTTTAGAAATATTAACTCCGGAGAAAAAACTATACAGTGGTGAAGTGTACGGTGTACAATTGCCTGGTATTAGTGGTTTATTCGAAATACTCGACAAGCACGCACCAATGGTAAGTGCCTTGGGTAAGGGTAACCTAAAAATTTTGAAGGATAAAAAAGAAGTAGAAAGCTATTCTATCCAAAGTGGTTTTGTTGAAGTAATCAACAACAAAGCAACTGTGTTGGTAGAGGGTGCTGTGGAACTCTAAGCGCTCTTCGATTGCGCGGCTGCTATAATCCCCACAGCCTACGTTTTTTTAAATAGTTTAAACAGTCTCGATTTTTTCGGGACTGTTTTTTTTATGTGCATGTTTGAACTTTACCAATATCCAGCTTATCTACTTTGTGTCTAGCCCTTTCTGGCCTTGCCCGCTCCTGCGGTACTGCGAAAATAAAAAAGGGGCGAAAAAATATACTAAAAGTATATCGAGCAAAAAGACAGAGGCCTTTAAATGATTGAAATAGCGAGATTTTGCAGGTTACAGATGGTTTATATTTCGCCAAATCGTCCTTTTTTTCATTGATTTGGCAGAATATAGTTGTTTTATATCTCGCCAAATCGACTAAAATTTCATAGATTTGGCAGAATATAGATTATCTGATAATTTAAATTTTAACCAATGGAAAAAATTATAGGTAGGGAAATAGAACAAAAGCAATTAAAAAATATCATTGAATCAAATGATGCGGAGCTGCTTGCGATATATGGACGCCGTAGAATTGGTAAAACTTATTTAATCAGGAATGCCTATGAGAAGCAACTGATATTTGAACTATCAGGAGTACATAATGCTACATTAAATCAACAATTGGAAGTATTTGGTAATGCAATGTCTCGAGCAACGGGTTTCCCAATCGCTAGTCCTAGAAATTGGTCACAAGCGTTCATGCTTCTAATTGAGTATATAAAGCCATTGATCAAAAATGAAAAGAAAGTAATATTCATTGATGAGTTCCCCTGGCTTCATACTCCTCGATCTGGATTTATGCAAGCTTTCGAAAATTTTTGGAATATATGGGCTTCAAAAGAAAAAAACTTGGTAGTAGTCATTTGTGGGTCAGCCGCAGCATGGATGATCAGGAACATCATTTATAATAAAGGGGGGCTTCATAACAGAGTTACTAGAAAGATACGCCTCATGCCATTTACTTTAGGTGAATCAGAAGAATTTTTGAAAGAAAGAAAAATCATACTTGATAGGTATCAATTAATTCAACTCTATATGGTGATGGGGGGAGTGCCTCAATATTTGAAAATGATAGAAAGAGGGGAGAGCTCAATGTTGGCAATTGACAGAATTTGCTTTACGAAAGATGGATTTTTAAATGATGAGTTTAGAAATTTATTTAGCTCCTTATTTGATGATGCCGCTGTGCATGTGAATATTATTAAAACATTAGCAAAAAAAGGGAAAGGTCTTACAAGGAATGAAATTATTGAATCATGTAAATTGAAATCTGGGGGAGGAACTTCTCAAATATTAGATGAGCTTGCTGAATCTGGATTTATAGGAATATTTACTCCTTATGGCAAAACGGCAAAGGATAGTGTTTATAAATTGGTAGATGAGTATACACTGTTTTATACAAAATTCATTGAGCATGGAAAACTAAAAGGAGCTGGTAGTTGGGCAAAATATTCAAGAACACAATCTTGGACAAGTTGGAGCGGCTATGCATTCGAAAATATTTGTTTGAAGCATATAGCGCAATTAAAAAGTGCATTGGGTATTGCGAGTGTGCATACTGAGAATTATATGTGGCGTTACACACCCCAAAAGGATGATATAGGTGCTCAGATTGATCTATTAATTGATAGGCAAGACATGTGTATTAATTTATGTGAGATGAAATTCTCTAATACTGAGTTTGAGATAACTAAATCGTATGCAAAAGAGCTTCAAACAAAAATGAATGTCTTTATCGAAAAAACTAAAACACGTAAAACCCTCTTTTTAACGCTGGTTACAACGAATGGTGTTAAAAACACTGGAAATTATATTGGGCTAATCCAAAATGAGGTTAAAATGGATGCTTTGTTTAAATAACCTTCAAATAAAATACTTCTTAACCGTTAAAAAACGGTGCTTCTACGTATTTCTACTCTTTTATATTTGGTAATAATGATTTTAATTGGGAGGGCGAAAATGATTTTTTACTCCCGTTAAATAACCATGATATTTTGTTACAACTGCCTTACCGTTTCGCTTTTGTTAGCCGTTCCTTCGTCTTGTTCAGAACAAATCTTGTTGCAACAAGTAAACCAAACCCGAGTTCACGGTAGCGGGACTTCTGCGTGACGCTGAAATAACCATGGCGAAAGACAGGTCTTTTAAATTTTAAAAAAATGAAAAAAGTATCATTTGAACAACTAGGGTTGGTGAACCTTAGTGCAGAGGAAACTCAGGAAATTAATGGTGGTGAACTAGGGCCGTGGCTCAAAAAAGCTGGCTTAGCTGGCCTAGCTTATGATGTCATTGATAACTGGAGTACCATTAAGAAAGGCTTCTTAGCTGGTTGGAATTCATTGAAATAACCATTTAAATTTTAAAAATGAGAAATCAAACTATTGACCTTTCAAATTTGAAAGGTCTTCAAGAATTAAGTATCGATCAGATGCAGTCAATTGATGGCGGTGGTGAATTTTGGGACATTGTATCTTATGCTGCTGGTGTAACTGCAAAAGTCATTTACACTTTTGCTAAAGATGCAATTACATATCAACAATCTCTACCTCCAAACTTGAAAAAGTAATGTAAAGGGGTTAGTGTTATGACTAACCCCTTTATTAAAAGTCTAGATATTAAAAAAGCAAGTCGGTATTTAAATTAATTCTTTTTACAAAAAATAGTATGCTTTATTTACTTGTTAAACTGAATAATACATATATAAACTCAATAAAAGTACTCTCCAAAATCAGTCTAATTAAATTGATTTTTTTAACTGTTATAGTTGAAATCTCCGTAGGCGTATTATTTACAATTCTATTGTCTTCTAAGAAAATGATAGGGCCAGAGTTTGATACTAAATTTGAAGAATTTTTGCTTGTTGTTTTTTTTGCTCCATTACTTGAGACTTTAATTTTTCAATATTCTATTATTTCTTACATACTAGAAAAAAGGCCTAATGCTTATTTATTTTCTTGCATTTTTTCAGCAATTTTATTTGGACTGTCTCATTTTTATTCACCAGAATACATTTTAAAAACATTTTTTTCTGGTTTATTATTTGGATCACTTTATTTAGTGGTAAAGGATAAAAATAAAAATTCATTTCTTATAGTTGCTGTTACACACTCCATATATAATTTGATAATTTTCTTTTTGCGACTTATTTAATAACCATTTATGTTTCCTGCTACTAGTAATATGATATATTACCCATCAAGACAATATTTATATTGGGTTATAATAAGTATGATAATGGTTGGGTTAGGCGCTTTACCTTTCATCAAAACAACCATATCAATTCGCTCAAGTGGTATTATTAGACCCGCTAATGAACGAACGGATGTAAAGCCAATCATTACGGGTAATCTAGATCAGCTATATGTTCATGAGGGAGATACCGTTCAGCAAGGGCAGCTAATTGCATCAATTAAAGACAATATTAGTCAACCTAAAATAATACTAAATCAAGTTGAGCAAAATCAACGTAAACGTTATGTAGATGATTTAGTGAAATTGACTTCTGAAACTAATTATACTTCCATACAATTAGTAACTCCACTTTATAAAGAGCAATTAAATAGGTTTGTTCATCAGTTTGCAGATCATCAAACAGCTATCAGAAAAGTTACCAATGAGTTACAAATATTTACTTCTTTATTAAAAGACAAAGTAATTGCTCCTAAAGAACATTTTGATAAAGAAATTGAATTGGAAAGATTAAACAATACTTTGAATGCTTTCAAGAATGAGCAACTCGCTCTTTGGCAAAATGATTTGCAAAAATTTCAATTAGATATTTCTCAATTCCAGTCTCAAAAAAATCAGATCAATATTGAACAGAAGAACTATTTTATTCATGCGCCTGTATCTGGCGTAATTCAGCATATCAATACTCGATACATCGGTGGATTTATTGCAGCTGGGGAATCATTGTGTATCATATCTCCCCTTAGTGAATTGTTGGGCGAATGTTATTTATCTACTAAAGATATTGGTTTGCTCAAAATTGGACATTCTGCTCGTTTTCAAGTGGATGCATTCGACTATAATTATTTTGGAATACTGACTGGTAAAGTAGTTTCTATTGAAAATGACTTTTCACTCATCAACAATAATCCTGCTTTCAAAGTGCATTGTAGTTTTGATAAATCCCAGTTATTATTAAAGAACGGGTTTAAAGGAAGTTTAAAAAAGGGACTGAGTTTTCAAGCAAGATTTGTTGTTGCTGAAAGAACGCTTTGGCAACTTTTATTTGATAAAGTGGATGATTGGTTTAATCCTGTTGCGCCGAATCCTATTATAACAGCATCTGTTTATGAAAAATAAAACCTGCATCAAACAGAGAGATATAACTGATTGTGGTGCTGCTTGCTTGGTTTCTGTCGCTATGCATTATCAATTGGAATTGCCAGTTAGCAGGATTAGGCAATATGCCGGTACCGATAAACGCGGAACCAATGTTTTGGGTTTGATTGAAGCCGCCGAAAGATTGGGCTTTCAAGCAAAAGCTGCTAAAGGTACTTTGGAGAGTTTATTAAATATTCCGTTACCTGCAATTGTACATGTAGTTTTGAAAAACGGCTTGCACCATTATTTGGTGGTCTATAAAATTGCTAAGAATTCCATTACTTATATGGATCCGGGTGATGGGGAATTTCATAAAGAATCGTTGAATGCATTTCAAGAAATTTGGTCTGGGGTAATGGTCTTGATTTTACCTGGGGATGATTTTGTTGCTGGCAAACAAAAAACCAGTAATGCCAATCGTTTTTGGCAATTGATTAGACCCCATACTTCTATTATGATTCAAGCTTTAATAGGGGCTTTACTTTACACCATTCTTGGCTTGTCTACTTCAATATATATGCAAAAGATTATAGATTTTGTATTAGTAGAAGGGAATACAAGACTATTGAATCTATTGAGCTTGGGCATGATTTTTATTTTAGTATTTCAATTGGCCATTGGTTCTTTTAAAACTGTTTTTGGTTTGCAAACAGGCCAAATGATTGATGCTAGGTTAATTCTAGGATATTATAAGCATCTATTAAAATTACCCCAACGTTTTTTTGATACCATGCGTGTTGGCGAAATCATTAGTCGGGTGAATGATGCAGTTAAAATAAGAGAGTTTATTAATTCAGTTGCTTTAAGCTTAATCGTTAATGTGCTGATTGTCATTTTTAGTTTGTTGATCATGTTCTTTTATTATTGGAAGTTGGCGCTTATCATGCTTGCAATTATTCCAATTTATGTAATCATTTATTGGATCACTAATAAAGTGAATAAAAAATGGCAAAGGCGGTTAATGGAGGAAAGTGCTGAATTAGAAAGTCAATTAGTGGAAAGCTTAAATGCGGTTGGCACCATTAAAAAGTTCGGTATTGAACAGTTTGCCAATGACAAAACAGAAAGTCGTTTTATTAGTTTGCTCAAAACAATTTATAAGACCAGCATGTACAGTATGTTTATTGGAACAGGTGCTGAATTCTTCACAAGATTATTTACCATTTTGCTCTTATGGATTGGATCTTATTTTGTAATTAATCGAGAGTTATCTCCAGGGGAACTTTTATCCTTTTATGCATTGGTTGGATATTTTACTGGTCCAGCTACCTCTTTGATTGGGGCTAATAAGAATATACAAGATGCGATCATTGCTGCTGATCGCTTATTTGAAATCATTGATTTAGAAACAGAATCAAGTAATGATCAAAAGATTGAACTATCAGCCGATTTAATTGGCGACATTGAATTGAAACATGTTCATTTTAGATATGGTACAAGAACCACCGTATTTGAAGATTTGAATATTCGTTTTGAAAAAGGAAAAAGTACAGCAGTAGTGGGAGAAAGCGGTAGTGGAAAATCAACATTGCTTTCTTTAATGCAAAATCTATATCCATTAAACAATGGCAATATCACGATTGGTCAAATAGACTTACAACATATCAGTAACCGTAGTTTGCGAGAACGCGTGGGAGTAGTGCCCCAAGACATTGACCTCTTCAATGGAACTATAGTAGAAAATATTGCCTTGGGCGACTACGAACCTGACATGCAGAAAATCCTTTTTCTCTCTACTATTTTGGGCACTGATGAATTTATAAATCAATTGCCCAATACTTATAATAGCATGGTTAATGAGCAAGGCGTTAATTTATCTGGTGGTCAAAAACAACGAATAGCAATTGCTCGAGCGCTTTATCGTAACCCAGATATTTTAATTTTAGATGAAGCTACCAGCAGTCTAGATCCTACTAGTGAACAAAAAGTACAAGAGGCGCTCAATTGGTTTAAGGAGCAAGCTAAAACCATTATCATCATAGCTCATCGACTAACCACCATTAAAAATTGCGATACCATTTTAGTGTTAAACAAGGGAAAGTTAGTAGAGCAAGGCTCACACAATTATTTACTATCAATGGACGGTCATTACTCTAAACTTTGGAGATACCATACTGCCAATATTTAAATATCATTCTTATGCAAAAAGAAAATCAGAAACATTCAGGGGTTGTAGTTTTGTTATTTCATGCACTTTTAATCAATCTTGTCATACTTCCTGCTGGATTTCTTTATTCCATTTTATTTAAAGTTGACTATGTTAGCATGGATGAGTGGATAAACAGTATAGGTCTAAATTTAATTACTTGGCAAGTTTTTGAATATGCACTAAAGGAAAACTATTCTCCTAGTGGATTAAAATATGAACTGAAGAAATTCTCTTTCCTTGTTTCACTTGACCAATGGATCCAAAAAAAACTAACAACACCAAAACTCAGATACGCTTTATTTCGAAGTCTATTTTGGTTGTTTATCTTGATCATTTTTGTAATCCCCTCGATTTCAACATTCATTTTTAACTTTCGAATGCCTTACACTTCTTTGCGATTTACTTTTATTTTGCTTCAGCTACTTTGTTTAGTGTACTACTATATCCAAAATAAATATCCAGATGATGCTTTTGTACAAAAAGAACCTATTCCCAGCCCCTGGTTGTTAGAACTGATTTACTTAATGATTTTTAAAAAGAAAAAATTTTAATTCAACTGCGGATCAATGGGGTAGTTGGTCATTTGGGCGTATTCGCCGCCGAGTTGTTGCATGCTGCGTTTCCAAATTTGTTCTGCCTCTAATGAAAAGCTGATGCCTACATCTGGAGTGGTGATGATCCAACTTTTTTCTTCTACTTCTTCTTTTAATTGACCTGAACTCCATCCACTATACCCAATAAAAAATCGGATTTGTGAATCGGTGATTTCTTTGTTGTGCAAAGCAGCGATGGCCACATCAAAATCGCCTCCCCAATAAATTCCTGTAGAAATTTCAATTCCTTCTGTAATGATATCGGGTCTGCGATGTATAAAGTGTAGGGTTTGTTGCTCTACTGGGCCGCCTTCGAATACCGGCAATGTTAATCCATCTGCTATCTCTACTACATCTCCTAAAATCTGATCGGTTTTTTTGTTTAGGATAAATCCGATATCGCCTTCTTCATTGTGATCACATATTAACACAGCTGTCCTGATAAAATTGGGGTCCTTCAAAAATGGGTCGGACAATAATAATATTCCTTTGTTTAGTTCCATATTGGTCAAAAAGATAAGAATAATATTTATTTTTCGTGTTAATTCTAAAAAATCTAGTTAAAAAAAGCCCTTGGTTGCTTTGCTGCTATTGGCTAGGATGAAATAAATCTATATTTGTTGCGCATGAAGAGAACTTTCCCCATCATTGTCATACTGATTTCACTTTCGCTGCT
>Ga0209812_10002709_pt1 | contig 10317 bp, 7 predicted proteins | sample JI71714BDNA_FD_187502 | JGI IMG/M metagenome (GOLD analysis project Ga0209812, IMG submission 187502) | Wastewater effluent complex algal communities from Wisconsin, to seasonally profile nutrient transformation and Carbon sequestration -... | ecosystem: Engineered > WWTP > Effluent > Algae...
TCCTTGCGCGTCAACACCAAACTCGGTTTCTGGTATGAACTAGGACAATTGATGAAACAAGGCCTTGTCGCTCCAATTCCCGCAGGCTATCAAATGTCTCCCGAAGCCACTAAAGTCCTTGAAACCCTCAAAAAACTCGATCCCGGTCAGCAAATTACCGTACTGCGTAATACCGTAGTTCACATGGGCTATGACCCAGATTTCAGCCAAGAGTACGGCAAACGCTCAGCTCCTCGCAGCACTCCCACCGCTCCTGAACAGCGCATTAAAACCCAGATTGAAGGTATCAGCGAGCAGACTGTGCTCAGCTACATCGACAACATGAATGCCTTTGACTTTACCCCTGCTGTGGCTTTATTTTCCGAAGAAGGCGCTCTGCAACCACCTTTCCAAAAGCCGATTGTGGGTCGTGAAGCCATCCTCAACTATATGCGGGAAGAGTGTGTCGGACTCAAAATGATGCCGGAGCGAGGTGTATCGGAACCCGCAGAAGATGGCTACCGCCAAGTGAAAGTGACTGGTAAAGTCGAAACTCCCTGGTTTGGCTCCAATGTGGGTATGAACATTGCGTGGCGCTTTTTGCTCGATCCCCAAGGTCAAATTTTCTTTGTGGCGATCGATTTGTTGGCATCTCCGAAAGAATTGCTGAACTTGATTCGTAAGTAGAATATTTCAGTTTTGTTACTCAAAACTGAAACCCTATTGCACTTCCATCCCATTCTTCTGACTTCTATGGCACTTTCCCCCTTTGGGGGGAAGTTATTTTTCGTATATCCGTATTATGGGTCAGAGATAGGTCATATCTTTTGATGGAGTTGCTGCCACAAACAGAATGACTATATTAGATAAATTAATCTAAAATTCTGATTTTTATGATGGCAAGCACTCCATTTATTTTAACTGAAGCGATCGGGTTGAGCGGTATTCCTGAGCCAGCGGTTGTGGGATATTTTGCAACTTTCAACAGCGGAGATTTTGAAGCAACGGCTAGTTTGTTTGATGCTGAGGGCGTTCTCCATGCACCCTTTACAGATCCGATTATCGGCCAAAGTGCGATCGCCACCTACTTAAAAACAGAAGCCCTAGGAATGAAGCTCGATCCGCAGCAGGGTATGAGTCAAACCTTAGAGGACGGCAACATTCAAGTTCAAGTTAACGGGCTGGTACAAACTCCTGTATTTAGCGTCAATGTAGGATGGTTGTTTATCGTCAATTCTCAACCAGCCATTCTTTCTGCGACGGTCAAGCTCTTAGCTTCTCCTCAAGAATTGCTAAACCTGCGCCCCTTCACCAAGTTGTAGGCTCCATATCCTCAGTAAATCCACTTAATTAAGCCTAATCTACAGATAGCCCAAAAGCTTATACCAATTTTAAAAAAGAATGCAACAGTAGTCTTGTCCCTCCCCTTTATAAGGGGGGGTTATATCAATTCCGTTAGCATCGGAATTATTAATCTTTCTCTTCTCTTCCTTTGCGTCCTTTGCGCCTTCGCGGTTAAATCATTCCGATGCAACCGGAAACGATATTAGGGGGGTCAAAGATTGTTGCACGATTTTAGAGAAATGGTATTACTGTAGCAATAGTCTTCCTTCTTTTTTCTACTTAAATAATTCAGAACCCAGACTTTTTTAAGAAGTCCGGGCGCTGGGTATTCGGCTGACCAACTAATCTAAAAAGTAGTAGTCACTAATCATTTGTTATTGGTTAGTTTTGATTTTTTACTTGTTGATTGTTGGTTCCTAGTTGTGATGTGTTAGTCGTTAGTTGTTGATTATTACCAATAACCTGTTATCAATAACTTACGATCGATAACCTGTTACCAATTAAACCAATTAAGATTTGTCAGGCAAACTCGCTTCCAATTTCAAACAGTTGCGACCATCTATTTGCAAAGTGTAGTCCACCCGGTCCATTAGTCTGCTCATAATCAGCCAGCCGTAGCCGCTTTCCTGTTTAGCTTCTGGACGTGGGGGATTGTAAGTATTCATGGCGTAACCTTTACCGTAATCCCAAATTTCTAAACCAATGTCTCGATTTTTTAAATTTAAGCGAATTAACACTGGCAACTCAGGTTGGTCTTTGTGAGCATGGCGGATGACGTTGGAATAGGCTTCTGCTAGCACCAAGCGCAAACGATTCGATTGACGTGGCCAATCGACGTGCTCACCTAGCTCAACTTCCAAACTGCTCAGCAGCCAGTTTTCAACAATTGTCAAAAACCGCAAGTCGCTTGGTACGTGAAGCTCAGTATTCATAAAAAAATCCTGTAAGTTTAGAAATCCTGTGTCTTCAGACCAGGGATGAAATACGACGCGCCTGATTTATTTGGCGTGAATATTTACTGGTACATGGAGGATACTAGATACCGGGCGATCGAGGCAATACACTTTCTGTGAAAACATTCATCAAAAAGTATCAGTTAAGAGTTAGGCGTTGACGCACTACTTCTATAACTCTCGCCTCTGGCCCAGTAAAGAGTCTGTAATCTGTAAGCCGTCAACGGAGGGCTTCAGTGGTCGAGCCCTGAAGTCCCCGACGGATGGTCGGGGTAGTTGACAGATTCACAGAACCTCCAGAGAGAGTATAGTTTGGTCATCTTCCTGAACTGGATTGTCTGCTCGGATGTGAGCCAACAAATTGTCCAAGTTAAAAGAACCAGGCTCCTGAATCAAGAGTTGCCAAAGCCCCTCTTGTTGTAGCATAGAACGAGTTTGTTCTCCCCCAGGAACAGCCTCAGTCATGACTGTAGCCTCTGTAATCCCATCACTCGTCAGCAGAAATACATCTCCTGACTTTAATTGGATCGTACCCGCTTTGCCCTTCCAAACTGGCAGTATCCCCAAGGGAATGCCACGAGCTTTGAGGAAATTGGGTTCTACTGGTGTGGAACCGCTAGCGGCTTGAGCTTTCACCTCTGAGTGAGACCAAACTATCGGATAAATGTGACCGGCATTAGCAAAAGCCAGGTGTCCCGTGGAGGGTGTGTAACGAGCCACAACCATTGTAATGAAATGGTTGTTGCCGATCAGGTCATCTGACATACTACTATTCATGTTCTGCATGACTTGGCTTGGTTCAGGAGAAATTTCTTGGCTGAGTTCCCGTCGCATCACCGAAATAGCACTAGCCATAAATAGAGCAGCCGGAACACCTTTACCAGAAACATCTCCCACGGCTATCCAAATATCCCCTTGAGAGTGGACGTAGACCTCAAAAAAGTCACCTCCTACTTCGCGGGCGGGATAGCAACAAGCTTGCACCCTGACAGTTTCAAAATCCGGCCAACTTTGACGCAATAAGTTTGTTTGGATTTGGCGAGCCACCTCCAACTCATTTTGCATCTGCTTGGCCAAATCTAGAGTCCGCTGATATAGTTTTGCTTGAGACAGGGCCAGAGCAGCTTGAGCCGCCACACCTTCTATTAACTCTATATCTTCCGACGACCAAGGATTAGTACCCCCCTGCTGGTACAGGGCCAGTACCGCTAAGATTTCTTGCTGGTAAGTCAGTGGCACCGCCATCTGAACTGAATTGCCCTGATTTTGACTGCTTTGGTGCAGTTGAGTTTGACGGCTGGCTACGGCTTGGACCAGTAAATTTTCATCAAAAGAAAAAATGCTGGGTTCGGCTGTTTGGGATTGGTAGGGGAAGGTGCTCGGCAATAGTCGATCGCCCTCTACCGGCCGTAGCATACAGTAGTTTGCCTCAAAAGTTTGACCTACAGTTTGGACAATAGTTTGTACCATACTAGAGTAATCTAGCGACCCACGAATCACGCTCATCACCTCATTAAACAGAGATTCTTTGCGTAAAGCGCGACGGAGTTCGACACTTCGTTGCTTATAGTATTTGTAAGTTTCCGAGGCTTGATTGATGACTAATTTCAGATCTTCAGGATTCCAAGGTTTGGTGATGTATTTGAAAACTTGACCTGAGTTGATTGCCTCTACCAAGTCTTCAACATCGGTGTATCCCGTTAGCAGAATCCGAATCGTATCAGGAAAACGCTCGACAGTTTTCCCCAAAAACTCGGTGCCATTCATTTCTGGCATCCTTTGGTCTGAGATAATCACCGCCATTTCGCCCTGTGCGTCTAAAACTTCCAGGGCGCTGAGGGCGCTATCTGCTTTGTAAACCTGAAAGTCGCGTCGAAACGTCCGGTACAGCAAATCCAAGTTGTCGGGTTCGTCATCGACTACCATTAGTTTCAGTTTGCTTCCATCTCCCCGACTCATGCTATTCCCTACTCCTAGGCGAATTAATCAGGTCTAAAACTAGCTGTTTGTGAAATACCCTGGGCTGATGCGACGGAGGCGAATCAGTTATGGGGCTTCGGTTTTCATAGGTCAGTGCCATGTTAGTGATACCACAAGGATATTCGGAACTTAAATCCGGTCGTGGTCTTACCTGACCTCGCCTTAATTTGGAACTTGTCCTGTACTGCTATACAAAACCTGGTTAAACTTATCTCAGCTTCACCATTCAACTAGAACTAAATTCTAGAGGGTCTGCTTCCTGCTTCAACCAAGGGAGTCGGCTCGCAACTTGTCCACAGGCGTAAATTCGGGCCCAGCAGCGCCCTATTTTTCCAGCCAGTCTCACTATTTAACTATTGTTTGTGAAGCTGTTGGCTCTTGTTTAACCATTACTAATTTGCGTTCTGCACGCCCCTTACTGCCGTATCAAGTTAATTTTTCTGCCAGTCTGAGCTTAGCAGAACGAGAGCGGGGATTTCTAGAGATTTCTTCAGATTGTGGTCCGATCGGCTTTTTTGTCAGTACCTGCAAACAGTCTGTGCCTCGGAGTTGGTGTTTGACAGGTCTATCTTCCAGACTGTGAAAAGTAATAATTCCGAGCCTTCCACCGGGTTTTAACCACCTGGGCGCTTGAGAGAGGAAAGTGTCTAGAGCCGCGAGTTCGGAGTTAACAGCTATCCTTAAAGCTTGGAAAGTACGAGTAGCTGGATGGATTCTGCCATTGCGCTGCTTGGCTGGGAAACAGCTAGCGATCGCACTAGCAAGTTCTGTTGTAGTTTCAAAGGGACGCCCTTGCACAATCCGCCTCGCGATCCGTCGCGACAGTCGCTCCTCGCCATATTTATAAATAATATCTGCTAGCTTAACTTCGTCCCAGTGATTGATAATCTCTTCTGCGGTCAAAGATTGCTGCTGGTTCATACGCATATCTAACTGAGCTGGATGGCGAAAACTAAAGCCACGTTCCGGTGTATCGAACTGAGCCGAGCTAACGCCTAAGTCTGCTATTATACCATCAAATATGGCATCAGGCGACTGATATTCGGCAAAATTGCCGTGCCAAAACTCTACCGGAGCATGAGCAAATCGAGTTTGGCAAAAACGGATAGCCTGTTCATCGCGGTCGATCGCCACCACTGTCACATCAGCCGCCGCCGCCAAAATCAAACCAGTGTGTCCGCCACCCCCAAGCGTCGCGTCCAAATAGCGGCCGCCGGGGCGCACCCCCAAACCAGCAATTAACTCAGGACCCAAAACTGGAACGTGATAGGTGTCAATACTGACATCTAATCCCAGGGTGTCCTTCTCAGAGAGCTCGATATCCTTCATAATCTATAAAAGCGAAACAAAAATCAATAATAGTCAGCAGTCAGTAGTCATTAGTTATGAGTTCTCAGTCCTCAGTCCTCAGTCCAAAGTTAGAAAATTTGTTGCTACTGACTAATGACTAATGACCAATTACCAATTAGCAATTACCAATCCCCAATTACCAATTATGTCAAGAATTGAGACTAGAACCGAACCAATGGTGCTCAACATGGGGCCGCACCACCCATCCATGCACGGGGTACTCAGGTTAATCGTCACCCTAGACGGGGAAGACGTAGTTGATTGCGAGCCTGTTTTGGGGTATCTGCACCGGGGGATGGAAAAGATTGCCGAAAATCGCACCAACGTGATGTACGTGCCCTACGTGAGCCGTTGGGACTACGCTGCGGGGATGTTTAACGAAGCGGTGACAGTCAATGCACCGGAAAAATTGGCAAATATTGCTGTCCCCAAACGGGCTAGTTATATTCGGGTAATTATGCTGGAATTGAACCGGATTGCCAACCACTTGATGTGGGTGGGGCCGTTTTTAGCAGACGTAGGAGCCCAAACACCTTTTTTCTATACTATGCGCGATCGCGAACCAATTCTCGACTTATGGGAAGCAGCCACAGGCTATCGCATGGTTAACAACAATTACTTCCGCATTGGCGGAGTTGCGGCTGATTTACCCTACGGTTGGGTAGATAAGTGCCAAGATTTCTGCGATTACTTCCTGCCGAAAATTGACGAGTACGAACGTTTAATTACCAACAACCCAATTTTCCGCCGCCGGATTGAAGGCCTAGGTACCATATCTCGCGCCGAAGCGATTAACTGGGGACTATCCGGCCCCATGTTGCGCGGTTCCGGCGTGAATTGGGATTTGCGGAAAGTTGACCATTACGAATGTTATGACGACTTCGAGTGGGAAGTGTGTACAGAAGAAGCCGGCGATTGTTTAGCCAGGTATTTGGTAAGAATTCGGGAGATGCGCGAGTCAGTTAAGATTATCTATCAAGCCTTAAAAGGACTCCCCGGCGGTCCTTACGAAAATTTGGAAGCGAAGCGACTAGAAAGCGGGCCAAAATCCGAATGGAATAGTTTTGAATATCAATTCATTGGCAAAAAAGTCGCCCCGACTTTTAAAATTCCCAAGGGCGAACATTATGTCCGCGTTGAAAGTGGCAAAGGTGAGTTAGGGATTTATATTATCGGCGATGATAGTACATTCCCTTGGCGCTGGAAGATTCGGGCTGCGGACTTTAATAATTTGCAGATTTTGCCTCACATTGTACGCGGTGTAAAGATTGCCGATTTAGTGGCAATTTTAGGAAGCATCGACATTATTATGGGTTCAGTAGATAGGTAGATTTCGACTGTTTTGGATACGAGCATCTAACTAAAAAAACCCGGTTTATACTAACCGGGTTCTTTATTTCTCTCTTATCTCTTCCTCTGCGTCCTCTGCGCCCTCTGCGGTTAAAAAAATCTTTATTTCATCTTTGATTCCATACAATATGACATTCCATAAATCAGATATCAATGACAGTAACCCCCAACTCTGCGACTTAATCTGCGCCAGAATCGCCGGCACTCCGCAGCAGCGAATTACCTTTGCTGAATATATGGATTTAGCATTGTATCATCCGCAGTATGGTTACTATAATCGCGATCGCCCGTCGATCGGCAAACAAGGCGATTTTATCACATCCTCTGATTGGGGGCCAGATTTTGCCGAGGTTTTGGCAGAGCAATTTGTGGAAATGTGGGAATTACTCGATCGCCCTCAAAACTTCACAGCCGTCGAAATGGGAGCTGGGCGAGGAATATTTGCCCAAAATCTCCTGCAATATCTGCAACAGCAACATCCCGACTTATTTAAAACTTTAACATACATAATTATTGAAATTTCACCAATACTGCAAGCAGAACAACAGAAAATTTTAGGTGAATTCCAGAGTATTAAATGGTGCAATTGGGATGAAATAGTTGATAATTCAATTGTCGGTTGTTTTTTTTCCAATGAATTAGTCGATGCTTTCCCCGTGCATCAATTCATTCTGGAACAAGGCAAAGTCACAGAAATTCACATTACCACAGAGATACAAAAAAATCAACAAAACAAAATAAATTTTGTTGAGGTAGTTGGCGAGGTTTCTACACCAAAAATTACCGAATATTTTGAGTTGTTGGGAGTTGATTTGTCGGCGAATGTTTACGAAGATGGATATCGCAGTGAGGTGAATTTAGCAGCCTTAGATTGGATGAGTAGAGTTGGCAAAAAGTTGCAGCAAGGATACTTGTTAACTATTGATTACGGTTATCCGGCACACCGCTATTACAATCCGAGGCGCAGGGAGGGGACGCTACAGTGTTATTATCGCCATCGATATCACAATAATCCTTATATTAATGTGGGGCGACAGGATTTGACGGCTCACGTTAATTTTACAGCTTTGGAAAAGTATGGGGAATTGTGCGGTTTGGATGTGCTAGGGTTTACTCAGCAGGCTTTATTTTTGATGGCGTTGGGTTTGGGCGATCGCATTGCGGCTCTATCAACAAATGTATCGGATGTGGCAACGTTGTTGCGCCGTAGGGAGGCTTTACATAAACTAATCGATCCGATGGGTTTGGGAGGTTTTGGGGTTTTGTTACAGTCTAAGGGGTTGAAGGAGAAGGCGAAAATTTTGAAGGGTTTGATGGTTCCTGATTAATTATGCGATCGATTTGGTTATATCGATTACGCAAGCTTACTCAACGGCGGAAATTCCCATTTGCCTGAATATAAAGTAGATGGCAACTTTAAACAATAGGCAGCAGGAATCACCTCAATCAACCACCAATTAAACATATCTCGTTTGGCCACAGCAAAACCAGAAATGGCATCGCCAGTAATGGCATCATACAGAATATCCAAGATGGCATTATAAGCTGTTTTGGTGTTGAGTGTTTGCAGCAATCCATAGAAAATATTATAAGCTTCGTCAGTAGCTTGATATTTTCCGATTTTGTTGATATTAGGAAACAAGGTATCTGCCCAAGTTTCTGGAATTTCACAACCATCCTTCAGCCAACAAGATATAATTCCTTCAACGATATCAGCCTTGTGTTCTTCAGGAAAGTAATGTTTAATGGTCGGTTTAGCTGCTAATGCTATTCCATAGGCGATGTAAACATATCGCTGATGGGATATTGCATCATTAGGCATTCCAAAGGCCGTCATTACTTCTACAAAGGCTTCTTCTACATCGCTGTTTCCGCCTCTTTCGTATAAATCGCGATACTTTCTGTCCCAAACTGTGTGCAGTGTTTGTTGTAATTGCTCTGGAATATCTGAATTGTTGGGCAACTTGAAATCGGTGTAATGACCTATGTCAAACTGTATCATTGACTTTCCCTCCTGATGTATTTTTCTTAACCGTAAACTAGGAGCAAGGTAATATTAAGCTTCATATCACCTCCATTCTACCTTGCCCAGAGAAGCCAGTAAAACCCTGGTAGGCTATACTGGCTGTCTATCCTGTATGTCTAGGGATAGGGACGTTCGTAGAAGATAATTACTTTAATATTCGGAAACCTCATTTTAAAGTCCTCATCACAAGTAATGTTACAGCCAGAGCACATATCTCTCTCAGTGTAGCTGATGAAAAATATCTTTTAATTCTAGCAATATCGGACAGATAATCATTTCTGAACGAGCTTTTTCTGTATTCAATGCTAGGGCTAGAGGCAGGCGTTTTTCTATAAACTCAGCTAGGGCTGGACTCGGCTGAATCGGGGGCGCTGAAACAATAAAAGTAGGTACTTCTATTAGGCTGAGTTGAAAGTCTTGTTTGACTTTTTTGAGGGTGAATTCGCTATAGGAAATTGCTTTTTTTGGTATTCCGACAGTCCGACAGGGGTTGAAACCCCTGTCTCATAGCTAAAGTCCTCTTAAGAGGACTGAAGAAAAAGACTTACGAATTTTGATTGTTTTGCAAGGGCTTGAGATTCTTCGCTTCACTCAGAATGACATAATTCCCTTGTTAATGCGTAAGTCCTAAATAACTCTTCAGTCCTCTTTCAGAGGACTTTCGCTATCAGCCAGGGAATTCATTCCCTGGCGGGCTAGTAGGATACTAAACCTTAAACTTCTCCACAATCCGTCTCATGGCTTCCTCCACATTCTCCCGACTATTAAATGCCGAAATGCGGAAATAACCCTCGCCCGCCGCACCAAAACCAGAACCGGGTGTTCCCACCACATTGCAAGTTTCTAGCAACTTCTGAAAGAAATCCCAACTCGACAAAACATGAGGGGTTTTCACCCACACGTAGGGTGCATTTTCGCCACCAAAAACCTCAATACCAGCGGCTGTCAATTTCTCACGAATAATCGCAGCATTTTCCATGTAAAAATTGACTAATGTCTGAATTTGTGCCTTGCCAGCATCGGAATAAACCGCCTCAGCACCGCGTTGCACGATGTAAGAAACGCCGTTAAATTTAGTAGATTGACGACGATTCCACAACTTCCAAATTTCGACATCGGAACCATCTGCGGCTTTTCCAGTCAAAGTCTTTGGTACAACGGTTAAGGCACAGCGAGTACCTGTGAAACCGGCATTTTTGGAGAAAGAGCGAAATTCGATCGCACAATCGCGGGCACCTTCAATTTCGTAGATAGAATGCGGCAAACTGGGATCGGTAATATATGCCTCGTAGGCTGCATCGAAGAAGATAATCGAACCGTTCGCCTTAGCATATT
>Ga0209812_10002713_pt1 | contig 10303 bp, 5 predicted proteins | sample JI71714BDNA_FD_187502 | JGI IMG/M metagenome (GOLD analysis project Ga0209812, IMG submission 187502) | Wastewater effluent complex algal communities from Wisconsin, to seasonally profile nutrient transformation and Carbon sequestration -... | ecosystem: Engineered > WWTP > Effluent > Algae...
ATCGGTATTATTTTAATTTTCATATTCTTATACAAAGCTAATATTGACTATCAAAATATTAGGAACGAATACATAGCTTCCTCAAGCGCCAATGCTCGTATATCAGCAACCATTTTCGAAGATTCGCTGCAACAAATTTATCGAAACTTAAGGACCATTAGTCTATTACCCAGTGTGCGTAATGTTTCAAGACATGGAGAAAATTTAAGTATTGATGACTTAATGTCAATCCAGCAAATCTATAATAATCTTGCCTATAGCGTTAATATTTCTGAAGTTTACATAGTGCCGGCAGATTTAAATCCTGACGAGGTTGACCCGGTAACCGGAAGACTACAAGAGCCGATCAAGATGTTTGATGAGTTAATCACTTATTTAAACAAAAATGACAACACAAAAACAGCTGATGGGGAAGAAGATTTTATAGCGCAGCCAGAGGTGGAAATTTATGAATACCATCTATTCGTCAAGCAATTTCAGTGGTATAAAAAAAATTACCCAAGTAGCGATAAAATCTCCGGACTAAATCTACCAATGATAAGCGGCCCGGAAGTTATTACTTGCGATAACTCTGAATATAACAAAACCAAAAACGACGAAGACAGAACGGGATTAATTTTCACTGTGCCCTTTTATGCTCCAGATGGCACGCTCAAAGGTGGTATTAGCACTATTATTCGTAATAATAACATTAAAAAGCTATTTCCAAATACTAACTTTGCTTTCATTAATGTCGATCATAACTATGCTAACAAATCTCCTGACTCCAAACAAGTTGATCTCTCAATGGAATGGGTAAAGAAAGCTCAGAATGATCCTAATTTGATCTATTCTGAAGTTATACCAATAAAAATCAATGACCCTCAAAGTAAGTGGTATTTATGGGTAGGGATACCTAATAAAAAATTTTATGAAAGCGAGATTTATTTATCGATAAGAAATTTCAAATATACCGGCATTGCTTTTACTATTCTAGTAACACTACTAGCCTTATATAGACAAATAGCAGCTAATAGCGTAAAAATTAAAAACGCTCAACTTATAGAGCAAGATAAAGAATTAAAAGAGCTAAACAGTAAGCTGGAAAAGAAAAATATTGATTTAGAGCAAGCAGCTAAATCAGCAGAAGAGGCAAACAAAGCAAAAAGTGATTTTTTAGCTATAATGAGCCACGAAATACGAACACCAATGAATGGTATTATTGGTATTAGCGAACTGCTCCTAGACACTAGTTTAACAGAGCAACAACATAGATATACCGGAAATATACTAAATTCAGCAGAAAATCTATTAGGTATTTTGAATGACATACTAGATTTTTCCAAAATCGAAGCCGGCAAAATGGAATTGGAATATTTGAGGTTTAATTTAAAAAGAGTTGCGGAAGATGCAATAGCTCTTTTATCCGTTAAAGCTCAACAAAAAGGCGTTGATCTTATTCTTGATTTTCAAAACATTCTACCAGAATATTACGTTGGCGATTCAATGCGTATCAGGCAAATACTTCACAATTTGATTGGTAATGCTTTAAAATTTACTGAACATGGCAATGTTAAGATCACCATATCAAAACAAGAAAACGCGAACACTCCTCTTGGTAAGGAGAATATAATGTTCTCAATTTCTGATACTGGTATTGGCATGACTAAAGAGCAGCTCATGATGATTTTTCAAAAGTTTGTGCAAGCTGACAGTAGCACTACCAGAAAATTTGGTGGAACTGGTCTTGGTTTGTCGATATGTCAAATGCTTGTCATTTTAATGCAAGGAGAGATTGGGGTAGAAAGTGAGCCTGATAAAGGCTCTAATTTTTGGTTTGTTGTACCGCTCGAAATAGCAGATAAGCAAGACCATGACCAAGCAGAGTTTGAGTACAAAACTAACAATCTCGTAAGAAGCGATGAAAAAATACGAGTGCTAATGGCGGAAGATAACAGGATTAATTCCGAATTCGCCAAAGAAATGCTAGAAAAAGTTAATTGCGAGGTTATTTTAGCGCGCAATGGCCAGGAAGCTGTCGCTACTTTGGAGAAAGATCGCAACTTTGTGATGATTTTCATGGACTGCCAGATGCCGATTATGGACGGCTTTGCTGCTACTCAAGCTGTAAGAGAAAATGAAAAAAGCAATAATTTATCACCATTAACCATCATTGCCCTTACTGCTAATGCTATGAAGGGAGATAAAGAGAAATGTATAGAAGTCGGCATGGATGATTATCTCTCCAAACCAGTAAAACAAAAAGATTTCGCTGAAATGATCAATAAATGGCTTTCAATGAAAAAACTTCAAAAGTGAAAATCTTAAAGAATGCACATAATTATATAAGTATTAGACATATTATATAATTATTAGTGATATTTAAGCTGCAATTAGCCAAGCGATTACTAAACAAATTCAAAAGAAAAATATTATTTGATTAAATATTTTTTATAACTATGTTAGTTTAACTTTCATGTAAAAGCATAGCTTTGAAATATTTATTCAATTAAAATCTTTTAGGATATCGAAAATGAAAATTATACAAAAATTAAAAATTTCTAAAATTTTGGCAACTTCAATATTAGCCGGCAGTAGCATAATTAGCAACAACGCTTTTGCTGTAAATGAAACAATAACTTATACTGGGGCTGGTTATCGATTGAGCAGCGGTGCTTTGTATGCTAATCTAAGCGACTTAGACGATGCGCTGGAGCCTAGAATTACAGCTGGTGATGTTTTTACTTTTGTCCCGGGTTCGCTTCAAAACTTTTTAGGAGATCTTTTTACTAAAGATGCAGCAAGGAACGAATTTTTAACCGTTTACAATGACGCTAACCCAGACGATAAAATTACAAAAGATGAACTAATTGCTGCTGGAGTTAGTTTAGAAGATTTGATTTTAGTTGAGGATCCAACCATAAAGCAATATATCAGCGATTTAGAGAAACAAAATTATCAATCTGTTGCACAAACTATCGGCTCTACCGTGCATGGAGCGGTATCAGAATTCAGGCTGGAATCTCAAGCTAAAAATGCTTTAACTGCAACAGACACAAGGGAAGGTGATGTTCTAAATGCGAATCCAGATCTTAAGGCAAGATTTGATCAACTTAAGGATCTACAAGCCCAACTCATCGCTGGTAATGCTAGCTTAAAAACTCAAATTGAAGAGTTAACCCAACAATTAGTTGCCACTCAGAAATTTATTGAATTTAGAAATAGCGCTACAACACAAGAAGAGCTGAAAGTAACGTTAAAAGCTATTCAGGAGAATTTAAACAGCAATAACAAATTAGTCAAAGCATCAGCTCTTGAGTTATTAAGTGACCTTAAAAACACACAACTCAGTTATCTTGCTAACCCTTCGAGAGTTGCGGCATCTGACTTGCCACAGGTTCAAAAACCTGATACTCAAGCTACAGGAGCTATGCTTAATTCGTCTTTGACCACCAACACAGTTCTGAGCGAAAGAATAAGCGGTTTTAGTGGTATCGCAGCTGGTGATGATTCCATGCCAACTTATGGTGTTTGGGCTAAAGCGATTTACTCGAAAGGCGAGCAAAAACCTCTTAAGGCAGATCTTGGCTATGATTTTAGCCAAATGGGAGTGTCAATTGGCGTTGATAATGGTGGTTCCGCTAGCGATAATGGGACTTTAATAGGTGTTGCGTATTCTTTCTCTAAGAATGAAGTAAAAAGCAAGAATAATTCTGCTACCAAAGATGATATCGATACTCACGTAGGTAGTATTTACGGTATGTATAGCGCTAGTTCACAAATGTTTATTTCTGGTCAAGCAAGCTATGGTTTTAGCAAAATAAGTAAAAAAAGAGCTACTGGTGATTTAGCTAACAATATCGCTACGGCCAAACCAGATGGAAATAGTCTTTTTGGAAAGGCTGAAGTTGGTTATGCTGTTCAAGTGATTGAAGCAGTTAGTGTTGTTCCAACTTTGGGGTTGAGTTATAGTAATGTTGAGGTAAAGGGATATACAGAGAAAGGCAATGGGCTTAATAGAAAAGTAGCTAAAAGAAAGGCGCAAAGAGCATCTGCTTTAGGTGGTGCAAGTGTTAAGTACTTAGCCGAACTTAATGATATGAAAATAGTGCCTGAATTGCATGTTAATTTTGACTATGCTTTTAAAAGCAAAAATTCTGCAACCACTGTAACTTTGGTTGAAGGGTTAGCTCCTATAGCCACTCCTTCTGAAAAAATATCCAAGCTATACTACAGCGTTGGTACATCAGCTAAGGTTATCGCTTCCGATGCGATAGACGTGTCAGCAGGATATGATTTGGGCTTAAGCAAGAAATTCATGTCTCACACTGCTATGCTTAAATTAAGGGTGAAATTTTAAGTACCCCTTGCTGGATTTCTGCGATCACTTCGTTCCATCGGGGTGATCGCTAATGTCTTATGGTACAAAGGCTTAAAAATTATCCCGAGAAAGTACGAGCGCGCGAAGGGCAGAGCGATCGCGCCTGAAGTTTTGGTTGATAAACATAAAATGACGATAGTATTTTTATGATAAAAAGGTTGTTTATGCATAGTGTGGTTCGGGCGGCTATGTTGTTGATGTTAGCGCTAGTGCTAATTATTACTCTTAGTTCTTATGATCAGAACGATCCATCTTTTAATCTTTCAACCATTAGTGAGCCTAATAATTTGCTTGGTTATTTAGGGTCTTACGTTGCTGATTTATTTTATCAGATTGTCGGTATTGCAGCTTTAATAATTCCTCTTGCTTTCGTTAGTTGGTCTTATGTTATTTTTAGACATGGATCATTGAAATTAAAAGGATTAAGAGCTATTTTTTTGATGTTATCATTAATTTTTACTTCCATTTTATTCAATAATTTATCAACTACTTCATTGCCTGCTGGTGGCGGTGGAGTCATAGGGGTTATAACACTTAATTTAGCAAAAACTTTTTTCCCATGGTTTTACAGTTTGATTAAACCAATAGCATTTTTGTTCATAATACCTTGTTTAATAATGACATTTGGAATAGATGTTTCTGCTTATATGATCTTTATTCGTTCTGTGAAGTATTTTATACAGAAATTACTTTCAAAAACTAATAATGCGTCTGTGGTTTTGCCGGAAAAATTAGTTCTTTCAGAGTCGAATAGGAAACAATTATTCAGATTAAATTTAGACCATCTTAATGGTGTAGTTAATGTTTTCCGTTCGTGGTTTGGAATAAAAATTCTTGATTCAAGTAAAAATAAAAAGGGATTTTTTAAATCTGAACCTATTATTGGCGCTAATGAAGCGCATTTTGATAAGATGAGGAGAAACGATAATTTTGAAAATAATCTCCAGCAAAATGGCTTAAAATCATTAGATGGTATGATTGATGTTGCGCATGTAAGATATGGACAGGACGAAATAGGGGGAGATAATGGGCGCGTAAGGAACGCTGCAAGCTACGGAGATTGCGTGCTAGAAGAGCAAGAAAAATATGTTTTGCCATCGATAGATTTGCTAGATGAAGTTGGAGCAAGCAAGGTTCAGTTTGAATCCCCAGCGGAATTGGAACAAAAAGCATCAGAGCTGCTTAAAGTGCTTGGTGATTTTGGTGTTAAGGGCAAGGTTGTTGACATCAAGCAAGGTCCAGTGGTGACGATGTATGAGTTTGAACCAGCAGCTGGGACAAAATCTTCTAGGGTAATAGGGCTTGCGGATGATATAGCAAGGTCGTTATCTGCGCTTTCTACCCGTATTGCAGTAATTCCTGGACGAAATGCTCTTGGCATTGAATTACCGAATAAGCAACGTATGTTTTTTCGTTTAAAAGAGTTGGTGCAAACTCCCGAATTTTATGATTCCAATGTGATATTACCGCTGATTTTGGGTAAAGATTTAGGGGGAAAACCATTAATAGCGGATCTTGCTAAAATGCCTCATTTACTGGTAGCTGGTACTACTGGTTCTGGTAAATCTGTTGCTATTAATGCGATGATAATGTCTTTATTGTACAGATATACGCCATCTGAGTGCAGAATGATAATGATTGATCCTAAGATGTTGGAATTATCTGCTTATGATAATATACCACATCTTATGACTCCGGTAGTGACTGAACCAGGTAAAGCTGTTGTAGCCTTAAAATGGGCGGTAAAAGAAATGGAAAATAGATACCGGCTTATGTCTTACTTAGGCGTTAGGAATATTGCAAATTTTAATGCTAAAATTTTGGAAGCTATTAAAGAAGGGAGGTCTTTAGAGAGGAAGGCTCAAACTGGTTTTGATCCGGAAACTGGTAAGCCAATTTTTGAATCTGTTCCTATTGAAATGGTTAAAATGCCTTTCATAGTAGTAATAGTAGATGAAATGGCTGACTTGATGCTCGTTGCTGGAAAAGATATTGAAACCTCTATACAGCGTCTAGCGCAGATGGCTAGGGCGGCGGGAATACACATCATTATGGCTACGCAAAGGCCATCGGTAGATGTTATTACTGGTGTAATTAAGGCAAATTTTCCAAGTAGGATCAGTTTTAAAGTCACATCTAAAATTGATAGTAGAACAATTCTTGGCGAGCAAGGGTCAGAGCAGCTTCTTGGGATGGGTGATATGCTTTATATGGGCAATAGCTCTAGAATTCTCAGGGTGCACGGCCCGTTTGTTGATGATAAAGAAGTAGAGAAAATTACTGACTTTTTGAGAAGCACTGGTTTTCCTGAATATATTTCAGCAGTGACCCAATCTGAAGATGAGTCTTTAGAGGATGATTCCATTGATGTAGGTAATGATGATGAAATTTATCGACAAGCTGTGAATATAGTGAAAACCGAAAGAAAATCTTCAATAAGCTACATTCAAAGGGTTCTTCGAATTGGCTATAATAGGGCTGCAAATCTTGTTGAAGAAATGGAAAAAAATGGTATCCTTTCTGAGCCTAATCACTCTGGGAAAAGGGAGATTCTGATTCCCGAAAACTGATTCTTGACAAAATTAAACACTTTTAATTTGAGTATAAATATGATACAATCAGCGGGTTGTATAATTCTATTTATGATGAGGAGGGTTTATATGTCAGATAGTCTCGGGTTTAATATAGGCGAAAGAGTTGTGTATCCATCGCATGGAGTAGGGCAGATTGTTGAAATCGAAACTCAGGTAATAGCTGATACTGAACTAAAAGTCTACGTTATTTCTTTCCCGCAAGAGAAAATGACATTAAGAGTTCCTGTTAATAGAGCTATAGCAATAGGTTTGAGGACTATAGTAAATAAAGGTGCCGTTGAGGAAGTTTACAGTATTCTGCAGGGAAAGCCTAAAAGAGGTAATAAAATGTGGAGTAGGCGAGCTCAAGAATATGAGGCAAAAATTAATTCCGGTGAAATTTCGGCTATTGCTGAGGTGGTTAGGGATTTATACAAAAATGTAGAGAATGATCGTTCATATAGTGAAAGGACTATTTACGAGTCAGCTTTAAGTCGTTTGGCGTCAGAAATAGCTATTTTAGAGAATATATCAATATCTGAAAGTTCGAGCAAATTGATAGATATGCTTCGTGAGAAACTAGTAGCGGCGTAAGTTCTGACTTGTAATTTTTGCACGAGCTTTTCGTTAAACACAATATATAGTGTTTTCTAAGATCCGCGCGCTCGTACTTCGTAGTCAGCTCGGGATGATTTTTAAGCCTTTATACCACAAGGCATAGGTGGTTTGTGCTAGCAATGATGCTTGGGGAGTGAAGAATTACGATGCTGCTAGATAAGGAAGAGACTGGTACCCGGAGAGCAGCAATATGTGTATGGCTAGACAATTTTTAGACAATAAATGAAGAAGATCATTGTCAATTTGTATAAATCAATAATCAAAATGGTAGATCATGACGGAATAGAGCATTCTGGTTACATGTCTTTCATGGTTTTGGTATCTATCTTTCCATTTTTTATTTTTATACTTGCTGTTACAAGTTTTTTTGGAGCTTCTGAGGTTGGAGAAAAGCTCATAGATTTAGCTCTTGAAAATATGCCTTCGCAATCAATAGATTCAATTAGAAGCAGAATTAAGGAATTAACAACCACTCCTCCGCAAGAATTATTAAATTTGGCTATTATTGGCAGTTTGTGGACTGCTTCGTCTTTTGTGGAATGTCTTAGGACTATTTTAAATAGGGTTTATGAGATAACTTCTCCGCCAAATTATCTATCAAGAAGGTTGCTTAGTATCGTTCAGTTTATTGCTATCAGTACGATGATATGTTTAGCAATTTTATTGCTTATTATCATACCAATAGGTATCCAGAAAATGCCTAGTGTTATGAGCATTATAGATGACTATAAAACAGTCTTTGATTTTTCCAGATATGTTCTGATATTTCTATCTTTGTTCTTAACTGTATGTTCTTTATATTACATAATTCCTAATGCAAAACTTAAATTTATCGAAGTTGTACCCGGAGCTTTCTTAACGGTAGTTTTATGGATTTTGAGTGGTTACTTACTATCTAAGTACATTGTATATTATAACCAATTAAATGTGATATATGGTTCTTTGGGAAGTATTATAGTTACCCTAATTTTCTTTTATATAGTTAATATGATTTTTATTCTAGGTGCTGAGTTTAATTATCTTATGAGGCAGCAAATAGGATAGGAATTTAAAAAAAAACTCGTATATAAGCGATTAAAGCTTTCAAAATATATAATCATTATTATATATTGGGGTAGATTTAGCAAAAGGGAGAAAAATGTATAATTATCAAGATGCCTTTAGAGCACATATTAACAACATCAAAGAAGAAGGAAGATACAGAAATTTTATCGGATTACAGAGGGATTCTAAAGAATTTCCGAAAGCTTTTTGGGGTAGTGATAGAAAGCATGTTACGATGTGGTGTATTAATGACTATTTGGGTATGAGTCAGCATCCTGTGGTTCTTGCTGCGGCTCACAAAGCATTAGATGAGAATGGTGTTGGTTCTGGGGGAACCAGGAATATTGGCGGTAATAATTATATGATAGAAGAACTTGAGAGAGAAATTGCTGATCTTCATCATAAAGAGTCCGCGTTGGTTTTCACTTCTGGCTATGTATCTAATGATGCTTCGCTGATGGCTTTAAAAAGGGTTATGCCTGATGTGATTTTTTTCTCAGATGAGATGAATCATGCTTCTATGGTTGCCGGAATTAGGAATTCCAAAGCAGAAAAATACATTTACGACCATTTAGATATTGTGCATTTAGAGGAACTGCTAAAGTCTGTTGATCCCAAAAGGCCAAAAGTGATTGTTTTTGAATCTGCCTATTCGATGGATGGAAAAATCTCTCCAATAAACGAAATTTGTGCGCTTGCCAAGAAATACAATGCTATGACTTATATAGATGAAGTTCATAGTGTTGGGCTTTATGGTGATGGTGGAGCTGGAATAGCGAATATGCTGGGCTGTGAAAGTGGAATAGATATAATTCAAGGCACTCTTGCTAAAGCATATGGGGTAATTGGTGGTTATATAGCAGGTAATGGAGAATTAATTGATGCTATTAGGCTAACTGCCAGCGGATTTATCTTTACTACATCTCTGCCTCCAGTAATTACGGCTGCGGCTAGGGCGAGTATAGTTCACTTAAAAAACTCAGATAAAGAAAGGATAAAGCATCAGGAAGTTGTTTCTAAGGTAAAAAGATCATTTACGCAAGCTGGGATCAATTTTTACCATAATGACAGTCATATTGTACCTATAATTATTGGGGACCCAGAAAAGACCAGAAAAATCTCCCAATTACTAATTGATGAACATAGTATTTTTGTTCAGCATATCAATTTTCCGACTGTTCCAAGGGGTACTGAAAGACTCAGGATTACTCCAACGCCTGCTCATACTGACAAGATGATAAAGGAATTAACAGAAGCTTTGGTTGCAATTTTTACTAAGTTTGAGATAAAGCTTGGTATGGAGGATTTTGCTTAAATTTCGCTGTATTTGATTTTATCTAGCGTGAGATATGCTAGATTTTTATGAAAGCTGGGATAGCAAAAGGAGTTATGGTATTAAGGAATGATGTTATTACAAACAAGGCTGATGCACCAATTTCTTCGAAAATATTGAACGTGCAAATATTGAACGCGAAAATATTGAACGCGAAAATATTGAACGCGCACATGAAAAATCGTAACAATAAAATTACGTAAGAGATTTACCGATTTACCGAAGAAGAGTGGTGGGCCCGGCAGGACTTGAACCTGCGACCACTCCGTTATGAGCGGAGCGCTCTAACCAACTGAGCTACAAGCCCTTGATGTCAAAAAAAATGACAAGAAAAACGGATGACAAAAACAAAAAGCAGAGATGAATACCGCCAAT
>Ga0209812_10002719_pt1 | contig 10293 bp, 24 predicted proteins | sample JI71714BDNA_FD_187502 | JGI IMG/M metagenome (GOLD analysis project Ga0209812, IMG submission 187502) | Wastewater effluent complex algal communities from Wisconsin, to seasonally profile nutrient transformation and Carbon sequestration -... | ecosystem: Engineered > WWTP > Effluent > Algae...
ATCAAACTTAATCCTATGTCTGATAAAAGCAAATCAAGCCCAACAGCAAAAAAAGTACAACGAATCTCAAAAAGAGTATTTACGCGGTCAAGCTTATATCTTGTGCGAGATACTAAAAATTGAAACCGGCAAAGACTTCGCGGGGTGCTTGTCAAAAAGACAAGCTGGAGAAATTTTATTTAGCGAGGAAGAATAGAGAATGACTAAGATAAACAACTTTAGAGACACAATACAAGCATTGCTGGATGGTAAAAAAATCCAGCGCGAAGATTGGAGTGAAGGCGAATTTATACACTTAGATAAAAATGGCTGGCTGATAGACGAAAATGGCAACGGCGGATACATTGAATTCACAACAGACGGATGCTATAAAGTCTGCGAATAGGAAATAAAATGACATACAGAAACATGAAGCTTTATGAATTTATAGAAAAAATAGAATCGGTTGAATCAGAGCTATTCGAATACATTCAAGAAACTGACGATAGCGAAATATTGGAAACAATAGATTTACTTAACTCAGCACTAAAGATATTGCAAAACGCAATAAAAAAAGCTGCTCATATATAGAGTCAAAAACCGGCGAAGGTTGCGCGATAACTAAGCGTCGCCGGTGATATTTCTTGAATAATCTTTAGTCAGATAGATTGCATTATATCACTCTTAAGTTAAAAAACAAAGGAAATTAAATGACAGAAAACAAATCAGACAATAAAGCGTGCATATTTATATCTCAATATCCGCCACCGAATTTCAGGTGCTTGACTCATCATGTGAATTTTGCGGTGGGAATTTACGGAGACAAAGAGGAAAAAGAAAAAATATTAGAGCTTTACTGCCTTTCAGCAAGGGAAACAATGAGAGAGTTTAAAGAGGCGATGAATGAATATTGCAACAAAACAAGTTAACAAAACAAGCTTTTCTTTAACTTAACGTAATATCAAGTTAACTTTTGACCATTTTCCCAGCTTCAGGAATATGGTCAATTTATAACCATTTTGTTGACGTCGACAAAATGGCAACATCTAACAGAGCCTATCAGAGAAACTAGAAAATCCTAGATATTTTATTTAAAAATCAATAAGTTATACCTTTATATTTTTAAGAATAACAAGAATTAACACCACAGTTTACTGTAATAACCATCAATTTGCTTGAAAATATCATAAAGATGATTTGGATGCGTCAACAAGCTGAAATGATTTTTTATCGAGAGGTCTATTTGCAATACCCCAGTCAACACTCAACATTAGCCGCTTATACCTAACTACAAACCGTTTCTTATTCCGAATCTTCCACTTGCAATTACTTCTAAATTTCATACCACCCTCACGCCAACAAATCTAAAAATTTATCTTTGAATACTTCGCTAAAATCAGGTGGGCAATCAACTTGAACCATAGCTTTAACAATAAAATCAGGGATAACGCCATATTCAATGAAATACTTGTAACAAGTATATAACTGTTCGATCTCAATCTGTTTTAATGCAATACCTTCAATCACCCTCAACCCCCTCATGCTTATCAATCAAATCATTAAGCAGCCCTATTGCGTGACTATACGCGTGAGCTTCCCACATAGACCGCTCAATATGTGCTGGGTTTCCAGAGCCGCTAAATGCGCCACATTTAACAGCATTTTCTATTGCCTCACATTTTGCTTTATAAAGCTCATTCACAACAACCCTTAATTCTTCAATCATTTATCCTTCTCCTTACACCTATTACAATAATAATAATAATAATGTTCACACCTTAAAAATACATAATTACCAAGAAAGCTGCCCTCTCGCCGCTCTGTTTCTTGATGAAGCAGAAACTTTTTATTATGTCCAAAAAACCAACATTTAATCTTATTCAGCATCGCAACCCCCCCCCCACTATTCCATTCGTTAATCAGCTCCATTGGCACATTATTTAACACCTTGCCTGACATGGGGACTGAAAGTTGTGCTGTATTTTCGTCAATATCTGCAAGATTAACCTCGTTATCGGTTTTCATGTGCGCAACACAAGACCCATCACAATCAAACGTTTTGCACGCTATCAATCGATATAGGCCGCGAACCCCAAGGAAGGCAGCCCCAATCTCAAAAAAAGGATATTCCCCGCAATTTGGGCAACGATTTAATTTAACTTTACTCATCACCAGCTCTCTTATTCCAAGCATCCATTAACTTCCCCCTATCTTTATACAAAGAATGATTAGAAAATCCGCAACATTCAATCCAAGAAATCGGCTCAAATTGACCAAGTGAAGTTCCATCACAAAATAAATCACCGTAATTTGGCTCGCCTCCGCAAAACGGACACGGCTTAAGCTTAACTTTTTCCATCTTGACCCCCACAAATATTGAATCTCTCATGAAAAAGCTTAAAAGCTTGGCAATCTGTATCATGGAGCTCCGGCAGAGAGGCGTTAAGCAAGCTTATCTCAATTTCACTTAATTTAATATTCTTACGCTTTAGCATAATCGACATAAGCAAAGAACAGGAAAGATAATACTTACCCGATTGTTCTCTAGCCTTGGTTTTTTTGGCTTCATAAAAATCATTAACGTGATTAATCAACTTGGCCATAAAGCCGTGGTCTTCTTCAACCATTTTCGTTATGGCGGCAAGCAAATTTTGTTCTTTAAAAATATCGTTACCCAATTAAACCTCCTCGTATGTTTTTTCAAAAATATCAGGCTTGCATGGGTAGAATTCGCCATTCACGCCCTTAATTATCCAATCCCCAATATTAGCTCGCATAATTCCTTCAAGGGTAGGTATTTCAATATAATCTATTTGCGAGCCTTTAGAGATAAGCTCTTCATCAGAGCAAAGGCTCCACTCAAGCTTAAAGTTAGGATTTGGTTTAAATCTAACCCAAATATCAACACCAAATCCTTTAATTTCGCTCATACTTTCGGGCGTCCCGTCAAATTTTACCGCCCTTACCACAACTGGTTTTTTCCTGTAGCTATTACCTGTGCTCAATTAAACCTCCTCACCAAATATTTAACAAACTCACTAACTACCCACCCTACATACCCACAGCATAATATAGCCGAAACCGAAAACATAATTATAGGATAAGGTGCCCAAGCAAAATTATTCATTATAACCGACATTCATCACCCCAACTTATTTTGTAACCACCTCGATAAAAACAATCCAGAGAAAAGCCATCCCTGCGAAGCCATCCCTGCACTTCGATAGGAATTGAGCCGCCACACTGTAAGCTTGTGTCGCCATTTTTCGCAGCAGAATTAATCTGTTTAATTATATCTTTGTAGCAACTATTGGAATCTCGAGAGATCGTTCTCATTTCTTCAGCAAGATTCATTTCACCTCCTTTCTTAACATAATTTCATTCAACATATCAGGATTTTGATATAAATTACCTACTACCACAGAAGATTTAATGTTTCCATCAAAAAGAGTTTTTATAAATTTTGGAGAAGGCGCCATAACAAAACGACATGACTCGTCAAGATAAGAAATAAGACTTTTACCATGTACCGGCGAATCTGGAAAATGACAATAAATAATATCACCCTCAAAAACAAGGTTTCCTTTTTCATCTTTATGACCAGTGCACCTCCCGATAGTTTCAGGCCTAACTGCATAAGCAAAAGGCATTCCGACTTTGTTTGATATGTAATAACCTGGCTTAACATTAGGAGAAGCTGGAACTTTTAGTATCGCTAAATTACCAATATGCCAATCACCGCTCAAATCCATACCCCTAAACTTAAATCCATCAATATTTATATTTTCTTCAGCAATATTCATTTTTAACACCTTCTTTTTTCAGATTATTCCAACAATTAATAGCGCCATTTTTGTTTTTAAAACTTTTTTTATCCTCAAATGAATAAGAGCAATTCGCACATTCAACATAATATTCAGCACGCAATCCTTTTTCCCAATGAAAACCAACAACAGAATAATGGTCAAAATATTTTAATCTAACAAAAGCGGCTGCCTTTCCGCAGCCTGGGCAATCATTTAACCCTTTACTTTCCATCTAAAAGCCCCTTATTCTCATAGATATTACCCAAAATAGACCAACACTCAGAATCAAATTCGCCATCGCAAAAATCAGAAAGCGGAAATTTACCCTTCGATTTTCTATTTGTTTTAATAATATCTATGTCAAAACCAAACTTTCCAGCGCATATTACCCCGCTAAGATTAACCTCCTCATAATCGCTTTCTGTTGGATGCCAAAAAGTAGTATAAAATTTATTAAAATTGACTACATCCCCCTCATAAATCAACTTACCATTGGAATCCTTAAGACCAGTTGACTGCATAACAATGACATCATCAGCATGGAAAAGTATAAATTGTGTCTTATTATCAACCGTTGTTTTAAGAACTCTATCTTCCCAATAGACCCCAACTGCGTTTTTCCAGAAATCAATCCTATCAGGGTAAATCATAGTAGAGCTTTCTATGTGCCAAACCCTAAACTTAAACCTATCGTTCATTTGCGCCCCTTATACGTTTCCTTAATTCCCGTATCATTTTATTAGCTTCAGGAATTGACATCGGGCAAAGCTCACCACACGTGTACATGCCCAGCATATAAAACGAAATATCACCCCAAAAAGCATAATCACCATTTGCCCCATCACAAGCCATTAGTTTATGATTCTTCAAGTTAATCTTAAAGAAAAGCTCACCCCCGAGAACGTGAAACACATAGCCCTTCAACATCATCGGCAAAATCTTGTTTTCTTTGTATTTCTTGTACTTCATCTAAACCCCCTCAATAAAATTATAATCCGGCCTAACAAAAACCACGGGCACATTAAAAACAGCCCACTTATAGCTTTTCCCGCAAAACTCACAAGTCGAAGTCTTAACATCCCCAACTGCAACGCCCGTTTTATCCGGCTCCGGTATCTCTTGAAAGCAAACAGGGCAATTTATCATCACTTTTATCTCATCAGACATGGGTCTAGCTCCAGCAGTTTTTCATAATCCGCATCTAAAGATTTATTAATTTCTTTAATGTCATGCCTCAATCGCTTAATTTCGCGTTTAGCAAAATTAAGCATCTCAAGATTGCCTTCAATCCGAGATCCCAACCTCCGAATTTGCACCAGCCTTTCCTCACCATAAGCACCAATCATTTCATTCTCCTATAAAAAATAATGTCACCAAATATACGAATATTATGCATTGCAATAAATGATTTGTACATAATTTCATCAATGTTATGATAGAAAAACCAACGATTAATTTCGCTTTTGTCGTACTCACTCATTCAAAAACCCCGCTATTTCGCTTTCTTTCCTCAACTTTAAAGCCTCTTTCGCTTCTTTTCGCATTGCCCATATATCAATATCATCAAACTTAACTTCACGATAAGCGCAGCACCAATGGAAAAAACCTTTAGATTTTACTGTGTGCAGCCTGCAAACAATATCATGCCTGTATGATGACCCATCAAAGTCAAGGCATTTGTTAAGCTCAATACCCTTTTTGTAATATTTAACCGTCACGTCGCTGTCGCCATCCTCCGCAGCATATGCGCGATACTTCAACCAGTAATATCTGCGCACTTTTTTTACAACTGTCGCGACAATTTCACGCCGCCGCTTCCCATCCTGATAAATCTTAATCTTATCGCCAACTTTCAAGCCCATTTTAAGCCTCGCTATTCAATTATTTTTACCAACCCTATACCTACCTATTGATAGGAACCATATCCGCCTCTGTATCGCAATTTTGAGGCCTTATTTTCGATCCTTGGACGTGATTAAACAGACCCTCACCTAGATTTACAGATTTTATTGACTCTAAACGCAAGTTTTCGGCTTTTTCGATAGCTTGTTTTTTGTTCACATCAAGCAATGCAACGCTATTTTCAAGCTCTGCCAATTTCTCCTCCTTAAAATTGTTCAAAAATTTTTCAATAAATTCTTTTCTAGCAAAAGTCAAATTTTGATCAGTCGCCGCGTTATAAGTTTTGTAAGCTCCACCCATACTCCTAATTGATTTTTCTGCAGCCGTAGTTAATTGTGGGATATTTTTAGGTTTATGCATTCCTGATTCAATAAAATATCTATTTGCAAAATTAAATCGCTCAGCTTCATAAATTTCTGCGCAAAGCTCCCATTGTTGCTGCGCTAACACTTCGATATCGCCCGTTTTGCCGATATAACCTTCTTGCGCATAGCCAACAATTACGCCAACACCCGGCAAAATAGCCTTAGCCCTGTCATATTTCTGCTCTTCGCTGCAAATGTACCTACCCACGGCTTGCTCAAGCAGCCTGCCTTCAAATTTTTTAAGAAAATGTTTCCAGAGCTTTTCTTCCTCTTTCGTTATCTTGCTTGTATCAACCCGATTGTTTGACGAAACCAACATAACTGCTTCAAATACTTTCATTCCTTGCCCCTGTTGTGTAAAAATTAATCATCATCTTTAAATCGATTGTAAATCTCGAGCATGTTCCTGTCGTGCTTCTCCTGCTCTGTCATTTCCTGCTCTCTCAAAGCCCTGGGCTTCTCGATAAAATCGCCCTCGCCGTTTGCTTCATCAAGATATTTGTGAAAGTTTGAATCGCGGAAAAGCGTAGCCGGGTTTAAGTTGTCACTAAACCCGGGCAGATGCAGCCACTTGCGAGACTTAAAAGTAATCACTTTTTTCATGTCGTCGACAGAGACCCCATCCCGAACCCTTTTCGCTATCTGTTCATAATGGCTTTCTATCAGCCCAAATTTCTTCTTTGTAGTGTCAACTAAGAACTGAACAATCTCTGCACCTATCTCAAGTTCTTTTTGAGAAAATTTTGGCTTGCGTTTTTTTGGAACAGGTTTAGATTTGGTGCTGCTTGCAGCGCGGGATATATCGTTAGATATATCTGTATTATTGTTTATATGTTTACTGTTTACTGTATTACTGGCTTCATAAGCCCCTTCCACACCCCCTTCCTTACCCCCTTCTGAAGGGGCTTGGCAAGGGGCTTGGCAACCCCCTTCTGAAGCCCCTTCAATATTTACGAACTTAGCAATGGAATCTTTTTTAAACCACATAACCGACTGATATTTATTGATTAAATCTTTTGTAAAAGAAAGCTTTGGTAATGACGTTAAAACTTCATTCATGGCTTTTACGCGATTATCTTTTTCAGCTAACCGCAAGTTGCAATAATCTTTTTTATCTTCGCCTGGAAATGTTTGCTCAAACGCGAGATCGACAACCCACACATACTGATATCTTTCGTCATACATTATATATCCATTTATGCATAATATATCAAATGCGCGCAAAACATTATCATCACCCAGATTTACTCGGCGGCACATTGTTTCTTTTGCTATGTGATAAACGCCTAGCATGTTTGTAAATTGATTTGTTCTTAAGTAATTCAGCAGTGCGTTTCCTACGCCATTTCCGCAAAGTTCATCAATTCTCATTGCTTCTTCGACCCAAAATTCACAATTTATAGTGCCGTATCTCATTGCTATTAAAGCTCCTTTTCAAGATTTACATATAGTAAGATATTTATGCTAGCATGTCAACATATTGCAGTAAATTTTATTGAAAGTTATGTAAAAATTTATATTGACAAGCGAATATCAGTTAATGTATAGTTACTGGACAAACACAGGAGACATCATGAAAGATACACAAAGAAAATCTGGGAAAAAATTAAAGCGCATCGTAAAAAAAACAAAACCAAGGGAGAAGAAATATATCAACTCACCGGAATCACTCGCTGAGTTGCAAAAGTTTATTGTTTTTTGTGGGTCTATAAGGATGGCAGCCGTTAAGCTGGATGTTCACACGCAAAGTGTTTATGCGTGGAAATTAAATGACGTCCTTATTCCCGAATCCAGAGCTGAATTAATGTCACAGATTGCGTCACTTGACAAGCAAATTCTGATAAAAAGGGCTTTTTCTGAAAACTACAACATATTCACAAGCTTAAGAGAGCTTATCTTAAGGGAGAATATGGCAAAAAAAGTAGAGATAAGCGACATGCCGGCAGAGGATATTTTAGACGCGTGCCTAAGTGATGAGCTTTTGGGTTACATTAACGACGTAAATACAATTGACAGCGAAGAAAAAATAAAGCGAGCATCTAAAATGTTATCAGCTATTTTTGCTAGCAGACCTTCAAAATGGGTTAAGGATATAAGAAGTTTAATATTATTAAAATAATTGTTGACAAGTAAATAATTTGTGTTATTATAGTATCGTTAAACAGTAATAAACGGAGGTTAATTATGGAAATTGATTTAAAAAAAGAATCGCTGCTAATCATATTCCCAAGCTTAAAGCCGGAAAATGGGCGTTTTCTTTTGTTAAGCTCAGATAAAAAATATGTGGATAAAATTCATGAAGCAATAACTGATGAGACGATAGACATAACAGAAGAAATAAATTCTTTTGATGATAAATTTTCTATTCAGTTCTTAAGTCGTCAGGATTATGACGAAGTGGTAAAAAATTCAACAGAAAGTTTTAAGTATGTGTACGTGGAAAGCGCAGAAGGGGTTGGGTTATGCTAATAAAAGTTAACGATGTTCAATATAGCGAGCTGCCAGGGGTCAGAAAATCCCAGCTAGACTTGCTTAATATAAGCCCAGCCCTGGTTAAAAAGCCAGTCCATTTTGACACTCAAGCCATGGTTTTGGGTTCGGCAGTTCATTGCATGGTTTTGACGCCAGATTTATTTGATGAGCTTTACTGCGTTGCGCCAGACGTTGACTTAAGAACTAAAGTTGGCAAAGAACAGTACGCGGAATTTTTGCTATCAGTAGATGGGAAAAACGTACTTACCGAATCACTATACGGCCAAGCGTTGGGGATGAAAGAAAGCGTTATAACGGTTATCGGTGATTATTTAGATACCCCGGATGCTGAATTTGAAACCGCCGCAATTTGGAAAGACGCAGATACCGGCGTTAACTGTAAATGCCGCGTGGATTGCTATATCCCCTCGCTGGGGCTAGCTATTGACTTAAAAACAACCGGCGGCGCATCCACGGCAGATGATTTTGGTAAATCTGTTAAAGCATACCGTTATCATGTTCAGCAATCATTCTATACGCAGGGATTGCGCGCAAATGGGTACCCAGTAATGAACTTTCTGTTTGTTACAGTATCAAAGCAACCTGGCAATGTATGCCGCGCGTTTATGCTGGATGATGAAATGGTATCTGTTGCAGACTCTATCGTAAAGGCTGATTTAGACTTGTGGCGACATTGCGAAGAGTCAGGAAGCTGGGAAAGAAAACCAAGCCAAATTGAGCGAATAAAGTTTAAACCATGGGAGATTACAGAAAATGAGTTCTAATTTAACAGCAAGAAGTAGTGCGCGTTCGGAAGAAGACAAGATAAAAGAAAATAACATCGTAATTCACAAGATGTTTGAAAAGCTAAAACCACAGCTGGCTTTGGCTGTTCCGGATGTTATGAATTCAGAAAGGGTTGCACGAGTTGCATTGACTGAGCTTAGAAAGAATCCAAAGCTTGCGGAAGCGGTGGTATCAAGCCCTGAAACATTCATGGCATCAATGCTGACAGCGGCAGCGTTGGGATTAGAGGTTGGCAATGGCCTTGGGCAAGCTTATCTCGTCCCTAATTTCAACAGAAAAACCGGAAAAACAGAAATTAGGCTAGATACTAGTTATAGAGGCATGCTTGACTTGGCGCGGCGTAGCGGTGAAATTGAATCTGTATCGGCTATCCCAGTTTATGCTGGCGAGAAATTCAAGGTAACGCTAGGGCTTGAGCCAAATATTGAACATGAGCGGTGTTTTGATGATTCTGTTTCCATGAATGATAACGACATCATCGCGGTTTATGTGGTGGTAAAAATAAAAGGGGGCGGCTTTCAGTTTGAGGTTATGACAAGGCAGCAGATAGAAAAAATACGCTTACAAAGCCCTGCGGGTTCCAGTGGGCCATGGTCTAATTACTGGGCGGAGATGGCAAAGAAAACCGTGTTTAAGCGCATATTTAAATGGCTTCCAGTTTCAATTGAGCTTAAATCTAAACATGAAACGCGCCGTGTTTCCCTGTCGTCTGCTATTGAATCGGGCGTCACGATAAACGAAAGTGGCGATATAATCGGCGGAGAGTTTGAGCAAGTCAATGATAATGAGGACGTTAATGTTTCAACCGGCGAGGTAATAAGCAAGGGGACGGAAAATGAGTAGGGACACTAAAATATTTGTTATTCAGCAAGTATCGTTGTTTTTAATTATAGCCGCGCTGGCCTCGGCTGTGTTTATATCGTGATTAACTTTAACAAAAAAATTAGGAAATAAAATGAAAA
>Ga0209812_10002724_pt1 | contig 10289 bp, 10 predicted proteins | sample JI71714BDNA_FD_187502 | JGI IMG/M metagenome (GOLD analysis project Ga0209812, IMG submission 187502) | Wastewater effluent complex algal communities from Wisconsin, to seasonally profile nutrient transformation and Carbon sequestration -... | ecosystem: Engineered > WWTP > Effluent > Algae...
CCTGATTATTGATTTTATTGTAATTTTTTCCATCTTGACATGATGGTAGCATTAAGATATTTTTCATATATCCTCAATTTATGGATTATTTTGAAAAAGTAAGAATTTATTTCGTCAATCAAACATTTTAATTCTTACGACTTATAAGGTTCTAAAACGTCTTAAGTTCTAGCTTAAGGCGTTTTTTTATACCTTATGAGATGAGTATAGAGGGGAAAAACAAAATTGTCAAGTATTGTAAAATATTTTTTTTATAATTTCTTACAAATAACTAATCCTTGCTGTTTTTTATAGAAATTTATTATTAATTCCAAAGTTTCTTGATTAAATTTATAAGTACCAATCTTACCTTGTTCAAATAAGATACCATCTTTTTGAAGAACTTTTAATGTATTATAGATAGTAGGACGTGTAACGTTAATCTGTTTACTCATATTATTAATTGAAAAATAAGTAACATTATTTACAGTTATATCAACTAAAGCATCAAACACTCTACATTGATTTTTACTATATCTGCCTAAGGCTTTAAAAGCTTCTTTTAACATTTGTTTATTCTCCTCCATACCCTCTATACCTAAATTACAGTGTTTATTATTGTAATAACATTTTTATATATTTATTGACTAATAATATAAAACTATATAGCTTACATAACTATATTTTCAATAGCTCGGAGAATTTGTATGAAATAACTAGAAATTAAAAATTAGAATCTGGACAATTCTTTTAATGGAGAGAGTTTTTTAAAGAAAAATACTCACAAAAACTCGCGATCTGAACACTCGCGAGAATATGATAATATTATCTATTGGTCAAGTGTTTTTCTTTAAAAATTGTAAATTATTTAAATTTTTAAAGAATATGGTAAAACAACAAGAGCAAAATTTCACTAATACAGAATTATACCCAGACCAGCTAGGAAAACTCTACTCATTTAAGGAAGAGAAAGCCCGCTATCGTAAGAGTTATATTAACTGGGATAAGATAGATAGAGCTAATAAAAAGGTCAATCCCATCCGTCAAAAATCTTTTTTCCTTAGTGATAAAGCCAATAAATTACTTAGCATTATCGTAGCTAAGCTCCAAAAAGGTAAAAGGGTATTCCTAAATCATAAATATATTTCTACATTTACACTTGTTGAAAGAAGACAGAATATTAGAATTATTCAGGAATTAGCAAATATATTAGATATCACCTACCATAATTCCATCATTCATAACGGCAAAAAATATCGGTTTAGCTATGAGTTTAGTTATAAGGAGCAAAACATCGAGAATACTACTTCTCCAGAGAATTCTATCGCGACATTTATGTCCCAACAAAATGATTCTCTCTATATATATAAAGAAAATAAAAATATTGAAGATATAGATCTTGAATCTAATTTTTTACAAAATTCTGAAGAAATTAAAATAGAATCAACTTCAGAACCTAAAGTTGCTATTCTTCCTCAAAAAACTGTTAAACCTGCTAAGCTTAAAAAACGACTTTCTAACGAACGAAAAAAGCCTACTAACACTGAACGTAAGGCAAGAATTTATCGTTTTAACCAGTACAAAGAGCCGCAAAACTTAAAGCACCATTACCCGTTAATCAAGGAGGACTGCAATAAATTACAAAGCCTGTCAGGTCGGGATTTTACTCTAAATACCATGAACGAAATACTCCTTGATATGTCAAAACGACGAGATAACAGGTTCTGCTCAAAAGCTCAATTTATGGCGTATTTCGGCAAGTGTCTGAGGTTTGAGATGCGAGATACTGTTAAGACAGGAAACGATAACTTCCGTATAAAAGGTAATATTCTCAAGGAAGAAGTCCTAAAAAAAACTCAGACAACCTGCTCAACAGAGCTAAAGGCGTATGACCTAGAGAATAGAATTACTGATGGCTTTCAAAGGTTATCGGTCCTTGGCATAGTTGATAAATTGCAATTTAATAATTAAGGAGATTTTATGAGCGTAAATCCAAGCAAGTCTATTAAAAACAATTATAAACATTTTAAAGCAGTTATTGGAACAGTCAGCGAAGAACTTGATTATTTTGGGGAATCTAAGGCAGTGCTGTCGTTACATAAGGTATATTTAAAAACTAGAGGAGATAAACCTGTTGCCGATTATGTTCTTATCAACAAAAGCAAAGCAACCGAGTCCTTATTTGAGATAGCACACCAAGGTATAATCAATCAGGAAATATCATTTTACGGTAAGATTCTTGATTTCAAGGAGGTGCAATTGTATGATGGGATAAAATTTTTACACAATGAATCTCACTGCAAAATTGGCTATATCAAAAACCTAAATATTCATTCTGATAAAAAAAGTAAAGCAAAATGCATCCACAATTAGCTTGTTAACCTTTAACTTGTCGTTGGTAATTTTAGGACAAAATCAAGTAGGGCAAGGCTATCGGCCTCTTTATCGTCGGCTAAAGAAAATCCCTTGCTTTTAATCGCCGTTATTACGCAAGCTTTGGAGCTATTATATAGATTATGAATATTTTGATTCTTTATTAAATATACTTGTTAAGTGATCGTCTTTAGAAGATGAAGAAGCTTATAATTAATTATTATTATCCTGCGAGAGCATAACCAAATAGACTTTTTTTGCCCATTCTTCCCAGCTTTTAAAGGCAAGTTCTCCGTCCTTTTTACGAACGTCTTTATAGGGGCTTGGTACTCCGGCAATCATAAACGGTTCGATACTAATTAAGTTTTGTGCCCATGCTGCCCATTTCGTTTCATCATGAAGCACAGGAAGAGGAAAATCCGAATAATCATCGCAGACCGTAGCTGCCCAGTATTTAATACTAATATATTTAGGATAGACGCTAATCATGGCCGACCGTCATCTATTTCAGCTAAAACAAAGCTAGTTCCCATTTGATAACCTGAACCGATACCTTCTGATTTAAAAGTAAAATTAATGTTTCTTCCCTGGACGCGTTCGTTAATAGCAGGTCTAACAGTATTTTCCTCTCCATCAGTAGTAAGGTTATAAGTGGTTGTTACGGGAGTACTTGCAGGATACTCATATGTATGGATGCTAACAGTCATTTTTATTTTTTTTGTTCCGACAATATTAGGCTCTATCCTTTCTATAGCTATGTTGTAATCAATTCCCGCTACCTGTTTTTGCGGATTAAAGGTAGCATAAGAAATTATAGGCGTGGTGAAGAAAGAAGGAATAGCTTTAACCTGCTGATCTACATCCTTATAAAGATTGACCTGATCATTTCCGACTTCGTGTTCCCAGACATAACTGTTATTATCACCTTCGTAAGGACTCAAATTTTTGCCAACAGTGTACATATTACCGCCGGTATTATCAAAATAACCGGCCGCCCGTTCAATGCCGGTATCATACCAGGTATTATCTACAACATTGTAAATAACGGCTCTGGTGCATCCAACATTAGCATCTTTCCCTTTTTCAGGATAGAACCACCATATTTCATCTCTGCTTACGTTTTTAACACCAAAGACCTTTTGGCGCTTACTCATATCGAGCGAATCAAAAAAAGTCTGACGATTAAGATTATTCTCAAGTGGAAGAACCACGCCGTTGAATACAAAAAATCTTTGTGTTCCGGGCCAGTAGAATATTCCGTCATATTCAACTACGCTATTTGAAGATAGAATGGAACTATCCCTTGATAATACCTTTCTGCTAAAAGAAAGATCATCAGGATCATCAATGACCTGATTATTGCTACCTGTAGTATTGCTAATAAGAACAACGGAGCCGAGTGTCCAGAAGATTATTGTCGGGGTATTGCTTCCTCCTCGCCATTCTGCGCCGTATATTACTTTATCGGTGCTAATATTGATGGAATATTTATCTGCAAAAAACAGGAAAGGCTTTTGTAAGCTTGTCTGCTGCCCTGATTTTGCCTGCGCAATCGAAGACCATCTAACAAGTCCATTGTTGCCGTAATAAAATAATCTACTTCCCGCGTAGAGCATTCCTCCTGTGGCTTCCTGTAAAACAAAATCAGGAAAATTTACCTGAAAAAAACCACCGGTATCTTTCTTTGCTAAGATGGTAGAAATAGCTTCATTGCTATTAATATCCGTATAGTTTTTCATACCCAGACATAATATCATTTGCGTTGGAAAGCTATTGATAATGCTTATTACCACAACAAATTGTGTCAAGGTATTGGTAGGATTAGTGTACGCGGAACTATAAGTATTGGTTTGGCTACCGGTACTTGTATAAGTAACATCTATTACACTGGATAAGCCTGGTCCATAAGTGGGAGAAATTCCTAATAAGATATGTTTATCACCTTTGCTATCATAGTATATAAGAGCGTTAGTCGGTATAGAATTGGGGGTTAAAATCTGAGGTATGCCTTGTTGATATATTACGTAATTTATCATTCCTCCGATATTCTGAGGCTGACCTCTAAAAAACCTGACCCATTGCCCCTGCGCGCAGTAACTTCCTTGAAAATGAGAACCGTCCCTGAGTATTCCGAGTTTATAGATAATAGGAAATATCTGTTTTTGCGTAGCCATAAATTACCCTACATCTCTTTTTACGCTACGATCAATATAACGATCTTTTGTCAGGTTGTTAGCTGCAGTTAAGCTTTCCTGATATAACTTTGTATAAACAGGCATTCTCTGATCATCCTTTAAATAAATAAGAGCCTCTAAAAAGGCGGCATAGAATAGAAGATCAGGGTAGTAGTCAGTTAGTATGTTTGTTTGATTCTCATTTGTAATCAAGTCGGGTCTTGCTTTATATATTAATCGATATTTATATGCTAAAGCTGGAGTTGGACTTAAAAACATTACTTTATAATCGTTATGACCTGGCGCTGTTTTATCGGCATAAAATAATGGCGGATTATTAATGTCAAAATCATTAGCATTCCAGTAATTTATACAGAACTCATAACTTCTAGGAAACATAACTACACTATTTGTAAACACAGAATCGCCATCAGGTGACCCATAAGTTATAGAGATGGTTTCTTGCCAATCAGCAGGTTTAAAAATCCGAGCAGTTTGTGCTTGAAAAGAACCATCTTGTGCTTTTTGAAAACCTGTGGTATTTAGCTCTTTCCAGATTTTCTGCTGTCCCATCTCAATAAAATAGGGAATGGCGGCAGCAAATTCAATGCTACCTCCTCTATTGGCATAAGCTATTATCTGGTTAAAGAGAGTAGTATAATTCATTTACTAATAAGCTTTTTAAGCTGAGGTAATTGTCTGCCAGGCATTTTTATAGGTTCTAAGAACTGTGTTGGTAACATCAAAATAAGTAAACCCATTTACCTGGTTAGCAGCTACTTCAACTGCATCTCTTGGCCCGGACGGATATACAAAAGGTGCTCCGTTAGTAAGACCTACTCCGGTAGCGGCGGTATTTACCGAAAACTCGGCCTCCCACCCACCGTTTCTAAAAACTTGTGGAACTCCAAGGGTAATGTTAAAAATTCTTGTTCCAGGCTTTATCTTAACCGTTACTCCATTTACTACGTAAGGAGTAACGTTTTGTAATAAATCTCTCTGAGCGGTAGTAACATTGCTAACGGCAAAGGTAGCACCATGATTATTAGACCCGGTGGTTTGATCGCTAGTAATAGTAAGACCGCTTAAATTAGTAATATTTGATAAGTCTGCCATATATTTCCTTTTTCTTTTTATTATAACATAGAATATTTATAGCCCGCCAAAATCATATAATTTCAGTATGATAAGTACTTAAAATAGGGTTTAAAATATATAAACAAAAATTAATAATTTAGCTTCTGAATAAATCCCTGAATTTTTAAAGCGTCCAGTTGATATTGCTGTTCTGCTGCTGCTTTCATATAACTTAAAAAATCGGCAGTAGTACAATCAAGCTCTGTATCCTGATTTAAATTGTAAATTGTATTAAAACGATAATAAAATAAATCTTTATTATTGATTTTAGAGCCGTAAAGGGATTGGAGTTCTAACTGTTTATTTACTGCTTCCTGTGGCCCGCTTATTCCAAGTGATATTAAATCAAGTAATAAATAAACGTTCTCAAAATTAGGAATTATTGAATTAAGGATTTTTTCGGTTTTTTCTGTTGTATAATTCTTATGTAATAACAGAAACTCCTTAAATTCCTTTAAATGCTTTTGAATGGTTTCAGGGGGTGGTACAGGCATAGGATCAAATAACCCGATTGTGCCAAGACCCGTACCAACTGATAGAATACAAATACGATTAGTTGACGGACTAAGCCCGTTACTTAAAGCCCACTCTAGGGCAGAGGGATTATTCTGGTAAGTTCCACCGTCAATGAATTTGGAATTTGGCGTAGTAACTTCCGGAATATTTACCGCCGGAAAATAAATAGGAGCAGCACTTGTTGCTAAGGCTACATCCTGTACCAGGTAATTTTGACCCTCAAGTCCGGTAAAACCCATGTTGGAAAATAATACCGGACGATAAGCCTTAATATCAGCGCCGACATCAGGAATTTTGGTTGCGTATACTTGAGCGCCAGTAATTAAAACATTAGTCTTTAATTGAAACATTCTACTTTGCCCAAACTTTGCATCAAGCAACGTTTTTAGGTTGGTATTCTGATACCAGGTTTGATCACCGTATAGAATAGTATTGATTTTCTGCAAAGTTGAAACTGCAGGGTAAAATATGCTGCTTGTGTTATAGCTTCCGTCATCTAAAGGATTCTGCTGAGCTAAAAACATCTCGATCATATCATCCGGGCTATAACCGCTTGCGTATGCTAAGCCTTGAATACCTCCTATGGAACTACCTGCGATAATGTCAAAATATTCATAAATCTTATTTCCCGGAATATCTGCGTCCTGACAGAACTGTTTCATGAAATAAGCAGAAAATAACCCTTTCATTCCTCCGCCGTCAAAAGAAAGAATTCGGTAAACTTTACTATTCATTGATAGGTATGATCTTTTCAATAGCCTTGCAATCCGCTATAAAAACATTTAGAATTACTCCTAATTCAGCTCCTTTTGGATTTCCGTGAGGAATTTTGCTAATTAGATTATTAGCATCGATAATTGACTGAGCTAACCCGGAAGCTAATGCTACGTACCATATTTTTTCAGTTATTGGATTCGGATTACTGAAGTAGTTAAAAAGCTGTCCGGCTATTTGATTGATAAACTGAATGTCGGACTGAATATTGGCATATGCTTTTGGCTCATTAAAAACCTCCAGTGCCAAGTTATTAAAATATAATAAATCCACTTGAGTATTTGCGACCAGTTTTGAATAATTCAGGTTTGCTGTTATGTCTTTTAAATTTGTATTCATTTTGGTTTTCTCCTGTAAAGTTTAAATGTTTATTAATTTATTTTCTAAAGCTTCAATACGTCTTAAGGCATTTTTTAATACCACCATTGATAGTTCAAAAAGCTTATTCTTAGCAACTGAAGGACAGCTTTCATAAGTACCGTAAGCAAACCCCTGCTTCGGCAAAGATGATACCGATTTTACTAATAAACGTTTATCTTCAATTTCGGTAATGGTTACTTCAAGTACGTTATCAGATGTTAGCAGGCGTAAGTTTTCTCCTTCTATTTGCTTTAAATCCTGCTTGAATTCTAGAGAGTAGATAGAAGAACCTACGGCTTTAATCTCACATTCTTGCAGGATGTTAGGGACAAAATCTTTATCTTCATTAACGGAGTTAGGTAATACTTCCCGTAAATACTCGGCAATTACCCCAAAAGTTGAACCATTGCCGTTTTTAACTTTATCTTTGTAAGAATATTTATATAACGGGATTTGATTAAAGAGGTGCAAAGCTTCCTGCTCTATTTCCTCTCCATTTCCTTGAATGTTTTTAAGTTTCAAGGAAGAGACGGCATTAAACTCAGGAGCTTTTACTCTGTTATTGCAAACCAGTGAATACACATATTCTCCTGAGGAGGTTCCCGTCTTACCGGAACTATTTAAATAACCGTAGCTGCCGTTATAAGGTTTATAAGTACCGGGGTCGCTGATATAAAGGGAATTGGTAACGGCAATATAATTCTGCGTATAAGCCCCTATTCTATCGGCAAACATTCCGCCGGTAGTAACCAGATTATTACCGAGTAAGTTCAAATATTTATTAGCAGGTTCAATTCTCATAAAAGTAGTATTGTTAGTGCCGAAATTAAAATTTGAATTACCGTAGGCTAAAATATAAGCCTGGTTAGCAGAATTATTGAATCCGAATGTTAAGGCAGGATTACCGTTATTTGAAACTATTACGCCCGTAGCCGTTGCGCCGGTATTGGTGTTATTCAGGGTAAAGTTAAATTGAGCACTATTGCTACTCAGGGTGTTAGCCCAAGCTTTATCTCCCCGCAAGAACACCCCGGCATTATTTGGATAATCCGGAAAATGGGTTGCTATAGCACTATCGACATATTCTTTATTAGCCGCATGAGAAGGGTTTGTTGGGGTCGGGACGGATACGACTATCGGAAAACTACAGGTATTATCTTCATTAAAGCTCATGAGATTTACCCCTGAGTTTTCAGCATTAACAAAGCTTTGCAGGGTTAAGGACCCCTTAGTTGAACTTGTAGTGCTTTTATGAATCCACCTATAGCCTGATAATTTGCTGTTACGGGTTTCAAAGTTGTTTTGGGCAGCAATATCGACTGTTGGGACAAAACTATTGTCAAATTGCACGGAGCTAACATTTTGATTGAAGATAAACTGCTGGCTAGGTCCTAAAACCTTTAATTCCGGATCAATGGCGGTAATAAATAACGGCATAACTTATCCTCTTAGATTATTTCATCGTTTAGCAGTTTAAATAAAAACTCAAAGTTAATAGCATTCTGCTCGCTTGCCTCATCCAGTTGTGGGGGCATATCTGCAAGATTTCGAATGGCAAAATCATCCATGGAGACATCACCGCCGGCAGGAATGTTACATAAGAGACAGGTAGGACCTCTAGTCGTTGTTAGTATCCCTTCAATTGCCGGACCCCCAAGGACAAACCCTTCCAATATGATATTTGCACCTGCCTGCGTAACTACCGAATCAACATAATTTTTAGTAGCAGCTTGAGTCGGTTTAACCGGATCTTTAACATTATCGATAAAGAAATTACCGATATTAATATCCCCTGCGTTTTCAATTTGATTTAAGGTTTTCATTAGCACCGTAGTAACCGGAGCACTTAAAGGTCCTGCCCCTTTAATATCTCCTTGTAGAATAAGATCGGCGGCGGGAATATTACTTATGGCAGTATCTACATAACTCTTTGTGGTAGCATCATTTGGGTTAAACGGAGTAGCTAAATTCATGATGGTTTGCATGTTTAAATCCAAGCTAGCTACCGGTTTAGCAAATTGATCTAAACTAAATGCTGCTACTTCCACTTTAAAGTCGGTAATTTGAGCGGTAATCCAGGTTTTAGTATCTACATAGTTTCTAGTAGATGCGTCGTTTGGATTACCCGGGTCTTTGAGGTTGGTAATTAAAAAGTTACCTATATCAATGTCACCGGCATTGGTAATTTGATTAAGAGTTTTCATGAGTATAGTAGTAACGGGCGCACTTAAAGGTCCTGCTCCTTTAATATCTCCTTGCAGAATTATATCTCCCCCGGGAATATTACCAATTGCACTATCTACATAGCCCTTAGTTGCTCCATCATTTGCTAAATTAGGAATTGCAACATTAATAAGTTTATAGTTGTTAAGGGATACGTCGCCGCTACAAGGTAATTCATTTAAACCGGTATTTAACAGTTTATCCAAATAGTCTTTTGCAGAATCTGCACTTTTGGCAGCATCTCCTGCCGAATCGCTAGCTTTGGAAGCAGATTTTGAAGCGCTATCAGCATGATTACCGGCATCATCAGCAGAATCGGAAGCATCCTCTGAATAGTCATAGGCGTCATCAGCATAGTCTGAAGCATCGTCAGCAGAATCGGAGGCATCATCTGCGTAGTAAGCCGCCGCCGTTGCTGAAGCAGCAGCAGCTAGTGCCGCGGTAGAGGCCGCTCCTGCTGAAGCAGTTGCTTCTCCGGCAGCTGTAGTCGCCTCGCCTGCTGCCGCAGTGGCCTCCGTAGCAGAAGCAGAAGCTTCGCTTGCGCTAGTAGCTGCTTCTTCTGCCGCGCTGCTCGCTTCTTCGGCGGAACTTGCAGCTGCATCGGCCGATTCCTGAGCTTGACTTGCATATTCCTTGCATTGTTCTTCGATTTCTTCCAGCTCCTCTGTAGTTACATAATCTTCACCAGGAACGGCAATTGCAAATACTCCGCCTTCGAGTAATTTAGTCATCCCCATCCCAAGTTCAGTTAAT
>Ga0209812_10002728_pt1 | contig 10283 bp, 7 predicted proteins | sample JI71714BDNA_FD_187502 | JGI IMG/M metagenome (GOLD analysis project Ga0209812, IMG submission 187502) | Wastewater effluent complex algal communities from Wisconsin, to seasonally profile nutrient transformation and Carbon sequestration -... | ecosystem: Engineered > WWTP > Effluent > Algae...
CATCCAAGGGAGTTTGGCCCTCAATATATTCCGGTGTTAATCCCATAATATTTTAGGCATTTCATTTTTTATGGCAATTGTTCTTTCCTGAATAGCTTGTTCAAGTCGCTCAGCTGAGTTCTGTTGATCTTCAAGTTTCATTGTATTTGAAGTGCGCATTACTATTTGCTTGGCCAATTCTTTTGCTTTTCGGTCTATAAGCGCATCTAAAGAACCATCATTAGGAACAAAACCATATACTAATTGCATGTCCATGGCCCTTGCAACCTCCTTCAACGATTTGATGGTAATACTGCCCTCTTTCTCTCTTTGTTCAATCTCCTGCACACTTTGTTTTGTAATCGATAATTTGTTGCCAAGTTGCTGCATCGACATGCCCAGGGCATTGCGAATAGCTTTAATCCAACCGGTTGGAGGATTGGCTACATGCTTCAAAGTGGCATAGGATGCCATTTTGCTGTGCAATTGCTGTTTGAGAAGGTTCTTTTTGTTCATTTGTAAGGTTATTACCTGACTTATTATTGCAAATGTAAGGTAATATCCTGACTTACACAAACTATTTGTCAGGTTATAACCTGTCTTTTTATTAAATTAGTCAAAATATCACCTAACAAATTAAGCAGAATGACATACGAAACTATGGCGAAAAGAATGCAATCTGAGTTAATTATTTTACGCCATTAGCGTAGACAGCCCAAGGGAGTATTGTTCCGGCTGGTCAAATCAGCGTATTTTTGTGATGATTAAAAAGATGATACTATTAAAAATGTATCATAAAAAATAAATTTGACATGAGAACCTTTATTAGCATTATTTTATCAATTTTCACATGCACTCAATTATACAGTCAAGCAGGAGAGTTGGATTTATCATTTGGAGTTGATGGATTTATAATAACTGAATTGGGTGAATCATTTGATGGAATAACGTCAATGGCAATTCAGGAAGATGGTAAAATTGTTGCAGTTGGTTACAGCTATGGAGCAACACATAGTAATTTTGGTATTGCCAGGTATAATATTGATGGAAGTTTAGACAATACCTTTAGTTTAGACGGCAAATTGGTTTTTGATTATGATACAACATTTTCAATCCCATATTCAGTAGTCGTACAAGCTGATAATAAAATAGTAGTTGGTGGATATGCAACATTAAACGATACAAGTATTGCAGATTGTTTCGCATTAGCTCGACTGAATGCTGATGGTAGTTTAGATGATGGCTTTGGTGATGGTGGTATCATAAAACTATATATAGGAACAACTCATTTAGATATAATTTATTCTTTACAAATTCAACCTGATGGTAAAATACTTGCTGCCGGCACATCCTATTCCGATCATCACGGTCGATTTGTTGTTACAAGGTTTAATAGTGATGGAACTTTAGATAATTCCTTTAGTGGCGATGGAATTACAACAACCGATATTTATGATGATACAGAAGTAATATTTAGCATAACACGGCAAAGTGATGGTAAAATATTAGCAGGAGGTTATACCTTTAAAGATGGAATTCCTGAATATGCATTAGTTAGATATAATGAAAATGGGGATATTGATGAAAGTTTCGGAGATGATGGTATTGTTGTTATCTCAATCGGAACAGACTTTGATTTAATCACTAGTGTAATAATTCAACCTGATAATAAGATTATTGCGTCAGGTTATTCTTCTGATTTTGATTCAGATACTGATATTTCAATAGCAAGATTTAATCCAGATGGCAGTCTAGATTATAGTTTTAGTGGAGACGGAACTTTGAGAACCGATATTGCCGAAGATGATCATTCATGGCAGAGCCTTATCCAACCTGATGGGAAAATAATTACAGCGGGACAATCTAAGCAAGATGGTTTTGCGAAAATGGCCATAGTACGATACAATCCTGATGGCTCAATGGATACTACTTTTGGAATAGAGGGAATTATTGAACTTGAAATTGATACTTTACAAAGTATCGCTAGTAGCATCATATTGGGACCAGATGGGAAGTTACTGGTTGGGGGGTCAGCTGGTTCTGATCCAGATAATGATTTTTGCCTTGTGAAAATATTGACAGATATTGAGGTTGGAATACTAGATTTTAATCAAGCAAATCAATTTATAATCTATCCCAATCCCACAGCGGATTACGTAAAATTATCGTTCACCTTGAAACAAAGTGAAAATATTTCACTTTCATTAATCAATATAGATGGAAGCTTGGTAAAAAATTACAGGCAAAATGTAAGTTACAACCCGGGAATATGTAATGAATTTCTACATTTACCAAGTGAAATTGCATCAGGTATTTATTATTTATTAATTGAGACTGAAAATGCTAAAGTTAGTATAGCTATTAATATTCAGCATTAATCCGCGAGTACAAGTTTGAAGTTGTAATAAATTATAAAATATTTTCTTTAGAAATTTTATTTTATATTTCTTTAATGATAACAATTCCTCGTTTTGGCCAGTTAGCAGATTCCAACCTTCAAAAAAGTGTTGCCTCCACCTTCATTTTTTAAGATAGCCATAAAATTTCCCGTCGTAGGTCGTTCAAATCACTTGTCGTCACAGGAACAATTATTTTTGATTCCGTGATTACCATAACTGCACCCATTAGCGAGGAAAGCGGTAGCAGTCCTTACCTCCGTTGAAACCCAAATCACCTACCGTTATTACTATAAAAAATTTATTAATTTTGATAAAAATCTACAAATGAAAACGCTGCTAACTTTTACCTTCCTCCTACTCCTTTTCCCATTCATTACCCTAAATGGACAAATACCTGGTGAATTTGACCCGGATTTTGGAACTGACGGTATTGTTACCACTACTGATAATGACTATGAGAAGTCAAATGCCATCATTGTGCAACCAGATGGAAAAATATTAATTGCAGTCGAAAATAATGCACACTTTTCCGTATACCGATACAACACTGATGGTTCTGTTGATTCTAGTTTTAATGAAAATGGATATACCTGGACCAATTTAGGTGTGCTAGATATACCATTAGATATTATCATGCAATCGGATAACAAAATAGTTGTTGCCGGTATAAGTGTTCCTTTTGGTGATCTGACTGAATTCGGAATTGTACGTTACAAACCGGATGGAACAAAAGATAGCAGTTTTAACGATGATGGAAGACTTGCCTTCGCCTTCGATGACGACAGCGATTATAGTGGTGCTTATTCTATCGTAATACAACCGGATGGAAAAATAGTGTTAGGTGGAACTGTTTGGGGTGAATCAGGATATGATTTTGCATTAGCCCGATTAAATGCAGATGGAACTTTTGATGAAAGTTTTGATGATGATGGGAAGGTGGTAACTGATCTCGAAGAATCAGCATTTGACCTGATTTATGATATTGCGTTACAGGATGATGGAAAAATAGTTGCTGTTGGTGTTAATATGAGTGCAGCGGATAGTTTTGTAGTTGTAAGGTATTTACCCAATGGAACATTAGATCCAGCATTTGATGGAGATGGAAAAGCTTTTTACGACTTCGGCGGTTTAACCGGTGAAATATTAAATGATGTATTGCTGCAACCGGATGGTAAAATACTTGTAGCCGGGGCGGTTAACAATGGCGTAACTAAGAACTTCGCATTGGTGCGATTGCTGGACGACGGGTCACTGGATCTGGATTTTAATGGAACGGGATATAACATATCTTCATTTCCCGAAGAAAGTTTCATTACGCAAATTGGATTATTGCCGGATGGGAAAATTGTTGCAGCCGGGAAAGCATTTGTGGGTTTTGATTTTCAAATAGCTATCGTATCCTATACACAAGATGGAATGTTAGATAGTGATTTTAATGGAGATGGCAGACTTCTCTTCGATATCGGAGAGCAGGATTGTTTTGCGAATGCACTGGCGGTTCAGGATGATGGTAAAATTTTAACTACAGGAAGTTATTTTGATGGCAGTCATTTTGCAGGATTTATTGCAAGGGTTTTTTCGGTTCCTGCAGAAATTATTTCGGTAACTAATATAGATAATCCATTATTTGAAATTTTTCCTAATCCAACTGATGGTAATCTATCAATTGTAATTGATAATCTTGAAAATTCAAGTTGTTTAATTGAATTAACAGATATTTATGGCAAACGAATTGAAATAATTGAAGATGCAATTTTAGCTCCCGGGAAAAATGAAATACATTTTACCTTTCCTGAATACCTGAGCACAGGAAATTATTTGCTGCATATCAATTCGGCTTCCAGTAGAATTGTTTCGTTGGTGAGTTTAGTAAAATAAATAAACTACCAATTTATTTGCCGTAGTTATTTCCACTAACTTGGCTAGCAGTCCCACGGAGTGTTTAGAAATGCAAGTTGAGGTTCTGCTATTTGCAGGAAAAAAATCAATTCTTATTATTTCAACTATGCTCCACCGTCACCCTCGAAGTATTTCTAGGGTCATATTTTACAGTAATCATATTTCCGGGTTGAAATTTTGATACTGATTGCGTTGCAATTACACCTTTGGCTTCGGCAAAAAACGGGGTTTGTAAGCCGGGATAAATTTCAAGAAATAACATTACCATCGGGTTGTCGCCATTCACTTTTATATTTAGGTCGTAATAACCGACAACCTTTGCTTCTGCAGATATACCTGACAGCAAAATTTCTTTATTTTCTTTATCTATTTGTCCAAGAATTTGCTGCAGGTCGTCTTCATATTCATTTTTGGTATAACTCACATCGCCACCTGAACCGAATGATTCAATTGCAATTTTTTGCTCATTTTGTGGGTCCACACGAACCGTTACTGCTTGTCCGGGACGCACATCGCCAACTTGTAATCGGGAAATAACCATTTTTGTTTTTGTCTGATATGTTTTCCCGTATTTATCTTTTACTTCCACAAGTAAACCAACCTGTGGGTTGTTATTAATGGTGACATTCGTATCCCAAACTTCCAATATTTTTCCATTGCGCTGTTCACCGGTTTTTAAAATACGATTTGCCGCAATCATAGGCCGGAAAAAAAACCAATAAATAAGAAAAAATATACCAATAAAAACAAAACCAAAAATAGAACCCTCGACAGGCGCAGCCATAATGCCCACTGCCAAACCTGCTAGTCCGCCAATTAGTCCAATGGCCAACCCAATCCATCCAATTGTGCTCATTTTCATAATATGTGATTTTACTGGAAAGATAAAAAATTTTGGGGAATGAGTAATAGGCTTCCTGTCCGAGTCAATAACATTATTTCCATAAAATGAATTATGCTTAATTAATATTCAAGGAATGCATCTAGAGAGATGCCAAGTCCTTGTTATAAATGAAATTGAAGACGCTTATGCTGATGTTACGAATTCTTTTCAGCACTTACTGTTAGCATGAAAATTTGACACCCCATTTTTAAAATCCAGGCAATTTTTAGGTTCTTTTACATTTTTGGAATAACTAATCATCTGGTAAAAATCCTCATTGAAACTTTGTACATCACTATAAAATAATTAACTTTATCATACAAATTAAAATCCTCCTATGAAATTCAGCTTGATTGCCTTTATTACTTTTTGTAATTTTTCATTCAATAATGCTTATTCCCAAATTACAGGTGCCCTGGACAATTCCTTCAGTGACGAGGGAATAGCCGTAATCCCTTATGATGATGATAATAATGGCCTTGCCTCCACTTTAATACAACCTGATGGTAAAATATTAATTGTAGGTAATGAGATCCATTCATTTGGGTCCATTAATATTACACGTTTAAATAATGATGGAAGTATTGACGCATCCTTTGGTGATGGCGGATTTGTAAAAACATCAATTGGCGAGCCAAGCACCTATCTTCATGGTTATGCGGCTGCCTTACTCCCTGATGGAAAAATTCTTGTAGTTGGACAATATGATGATGGATCATCAGGATATCCTGTGGTGTTAAAATACAATGCAGACGGTACCTTAGATTTGAGTTTTGGTGTAGATGGATTTTCCGTTAACATGCTTATTCCAAACCCCGCCTCATTTTTTGATGTTTGTCTCCAACCCGGTGGAAAATTTGTTTGCGCCGGTTCTTCCTATTTCGGATTATCTAATGATTTATTGCTGGCTCGATTTAATGCTGATGGCAGTATTGATAATACTTTTGATGATGATGGTTTTCTTACCAGTACAGATTTTGGTGCAAATACAGTTGACCTAACTGCTGAAGGCGATATTATTGTTGGAGGTGGTTCTTCTTTAGGCAAGTTTAAAATGATGAAATTCCATTCAAATGGAAATTTAGATTTGACTTTTGGAATCGATGGTATTTCGAATTTTGATGCTCACGAAACAGGCTTCACAAATGCTATTAGCAAAATTCAGGTGTTAGATGATAACGCAATAATTGCCGCAGGGAATTCCGACAATTGGGGTAACTATGTAATGGTATTATCTAAATTTGCATCGGATGGAACAATTGACCTTACGTTTGCAACCGATGGAATAAAAATCATTGATTTTGGTGGTAGTGGGAGTCCATTTACTGATTTTGAATTAACTTCCGATGGTAAAATTACTATGCTCGGCTATAAAATTTTAGTTGGTGGAGACAATGAAGTAACACTATCAAGATATAAACCAGATGGCACTATTGATTTTGAATTCGGTGATGGAGGCTCCATTATTACTTCAATAAATGATCAAGATTTAAATGCAATTGCTATCGCGATTCAAGCTGATGATAAAATTGTTGTGGCCGGTAATTATTCTAGTTATGAAGTATTCGTATTACGGTATTTATCAGGAGCTCCATTACTAATTGGTCAAATTGAGGAAACTGAAATCAAAATTTTTCCTAATCCATGTACAACTAGTTTTCAATTTGATAATATCTCTAATTCAAATACAACCATCCAGATTAGTATCTATGACGTTACAAATCATTTTATATGCTCTTTCAATACTGCTTACAATAAAAGTATTGATGTATCAAAACTATTGCCTGGTATTTATTTCATAACATTATTGGAAAGCTCAAATTCGTCCAGTTATTCGTTAATCATTCAATAAAATGCTAATTCTTTAAATAGAAAACTACAATACCTATAACAATTTTCAATCTATGAGTTATTTTTTATTCTCAATAAATTATATTCAATAAACTGTTAAAAGTTATTTTACAACAGATATTTCCACAGATTTTACTGAGACTCCATCATTGACAGTTAAAACTGCTAAACCTGAAAAGTTATCAGGCAAACTGACCTGGGTGGTATTGTTACTAGTATAAACAGATGAATGATAAATTAATCTGCCGGTTATGTCAAAAACATTGATTTGGATTAAACGGTCAGTGTTTTCAGAAAAATGCACATTAAAGCTACCTGTATTTGGATTAGGAAAAACATCAATTTCCGGAATTGAAGTTGGCATTTCAATACTTGTTAATTGATTAATATTTTGGTTTAAAATAAATGTTTCGGAGTCTGGCCCATCGCTATTAAAAAGTTCCACATAACCAAATATCTCTCCCTTTGTAGCAGTATTATACCAATACCAACCATCAGTTATTGTAAAAGTACCGGAAGGTAAATAATCTATTACCTGATGTGTTTTAATCCGCATAACATTAGGTATGGTTATAAATGGCAAAATAAGTGTTCCATACCCATCATATTCAACCGTAATATCGCCGGTAAATGATCCATATGAAGTATCAAATGGCGAATATCCCTCCGTCAATGCACTAAATGAATCTGAAAAAGAATCGCCATATTCCATTGGAAACAAAAGGTAATCTTTAGGATTGGTATAAATGTTTAACCTACCATACTCTGTCATGCAGGATTTAAAACCTTCTTCTGAAATTTTATCCGTGTTATACGTTTTGACAAAGTAGCTCAAAGCATCAATGTCCTCGTAAAAATAACCTATATTTCCAGTTAGAATTTCTGATAAATCGCAAAATGTCGCATCCAAATTAACAGCCTCTGCAATACTTCCATCGCCGGAATAAGCATCTTCCGGAAAATCAGCATCAGCGTAATCCCAAGTAACATTTGCCCCAGCCAAATTCGGATCGAAAGCAGTGGCTTCAAACCTTTTGAGATTATAAGATTCACCCACTAAAGGGTAGATACCGTAGTTGATAACAGGCTGAGTATAGGAATATGAAATGCCACTAATCCCAATTATAAAAAAAATAGCCAACTGAATAAAGAAGGTGCGTTTGTTTGAAGTTTTCATGGTAATAAATTAAAAGTAGGATGTGTAGTTAATTGTTTTCTGTCTACAAACATAAAAAAATATTGTTTATAATCATAATTGAGATATAAACTTAATATTATCAAATAGGCCAACCAAATTCAGATACCTTATCAGCAATTTTTAATAATTTTAAACTGAAATCGTGAATCTGAAACCCCTCCAACCCTCCATCCCCACCCAATACGCTATTGCCACTGTTATAGCGCTATTTGCTGTGGTATTGGTTGTATTTCATCCTAGTTATGAAACCAGTGACGATACGATGATGAATTATATTGCGGCAGGTACGTTTAACGGAGAGCCTTCGCAATATCTGGTGTTTTCGAATTATCTGGAAGGGGTCTTTCTAAAATGGTTGTTTATCCGGTTTCCGGGCATTAATTGGTACCCCCTGTTTTTATATATTATTCAACTGTTGGCTTTTGTGCAAATTACCTATGTGCTGAATAAAGCAAATGGCTCAAGATTGTTTTTCGGGTTGTATCTACTGAAATATGCCATATTTGTAGTGTATGTAATTATTAATCTTCAATTTACTTCCACTGCCTTTTTAGCGGGTATTGCCGGGTTATTAACCCTCTTGCACTTCATTAAAAATAATAATACCAAACCTTTATCCATTTTAAAAATGGCGGGCTTTTTATTGTTATGTGTCCTCGTGCGTTGGGAAAGTTATGTGGGATTATTAGTTATAACAGCACCCGTTTTAGTCTATCATTTTCGCAAGCCTGTGTTTTCAAAAAAACATTTTATTTATGGTGTTACTTTATTATTTCCTTTACTGCTCATTTATTTAAATCTGCAGTTTTATGAATCCATATCATCTACTCATAACTATATCAATTATCAGCTATCAACACATAAAATTTTGGATTATGATAGTGAAATGGCAACAAGCAGCTTACAACAAGTTGACTTAACAACTACCGATTACAAGTTGTTAAACACCTACTTTTGGGCAGATGATAAGGTGTTTACGCAGGAAAAAATCGTACAACTTGCCGGCTTAAAATCCAATGTGTTGGATTTACCTAAGGGAGCTGATGTATTAGTAAATTATGCTACATCGTTTTTATTTTATGGGGCATTGTTGGTATTTATTGGGTTTTGTTTTTTATTCGCTAATGCGGGACAAAGAAAAAAAATTATTGTTTATACCGTTTTTATCCATATCCTATTATTATTGCTGGCAAGCTACCTCAAACTTCCTTTGCGTTTGTATTTACCATTGTGTTTTACCGTGGTGATGATGATTTTATACGAGGTAAGTAACCATATACAAATAACTAATTTATCTGTAAAAAGTAAAGTGGTAGGTTTACTGTTAGTTGTATTTGCAATTATGCAAACCGGGATCAATCGCAATATTAGTAATTATCATAAGGAGCTGACTGCTAAAAATGAAAATGCTATTAATTGGGTGGAGTTACATCCTGAAACATTATTTATTGATATCGATTATTCTGATCAGTTGCATCGGCCTTCGTTGTTTCTTGCTGCTCCGAGGATAAAAGGGAATAATTTAATAGATGGGGCTTCTTTTATTTATACGCCTACTTACCATAGTTTATTGGCGAAAAATAATATTCAAAACCTTACAATAGATATTGTGGGCAGACCTGCGGTTTTTATTAGTAATGATGCGCAGTTTTATAGTAATTACCGACAGTTTATGAGGGAGCATTATGGTGTGGAATGTGGGTTTGTGCCTTATATAGGGTTGGAAGATGCGTTGGAAATAGTTTGGAGGTAGATGGTGGTGTTTTTTTTGCCGGGAAGGCGGGATGGCGGGAAGTTTCGGGGAGGTTTAATAAAAAAGCCGCTGATATGGATATCAGCGGCTGTGCTAAATGGATTTTATTATTAGTGTTGAACTATAATTTGTCCGTTTACGGTATGTTCACCGGAAGTTAATTTTACCATATAAATTCCTGAACCTAACGATTCGATATTTATTTGTTTTACTAAAGTTGATGTATTTAATACCAATTGTTCGGTATAAACAACCTGACCTGTAGTATTATAAATTTCGAAAGTTGCAGCTTCGCCGCTCATTAAACTCATTAATTCGATG
>Ga0209812_10002731_pt1 | contig 10271 bp, 10 predicted proteins | sample JI71714BDNA_FD_187502 | JGI IMG/M metagenome (GOLD analysis project Ga0209812, IMG submission 187502) | Wastewater effluent complex algal communities from Wisconsin, to seasonally profile nutrient transformation and Carbon sequestration -... | ecosystem: Engineered > WWTP > Effluent > Algae...
GGTAAAACTCGTTGGGGTGGCAATGGTAACCCTGCTGATGATGCTCGTATAGGGCGCTTAGTCTTTACAGCAGACAATTGTGATTACTTTGATTACGGAACCGTCTTGTTGCATCTTGATGCAGGTATGCAAGAAGCATGGTATGCCAATGGTGCTAACGGCTCAGGCTTTACCGTTTTGAATGATAGTACACTGCAAATGAATGATTGTGTGGCCGTATTGGATGAAATACTGTACAGTGCCAACCAACAGGCTTGGCTAGGCGTCCAGTTTGATGAATCTGTAGGAGTACCCATTTTAGAAGAAATAAATGAGTTCTTCACGTTCAACTTGCAACAATATTTTGATGTGGAAGACGAAGACACCTCGGTAGGAGGTATTGTGTATGCTGTACCTGTTGTATTATCTCCACCTGAAATCAGTGGATCTCAACGAAGAAATACACCTGTTCAGGACACCAAAGCTAACCAACTTACTTTCTCTGCATTCCCTAATCCGTTCAATGAGAGGCTGAAAGTGGTATATAGTTTACCAAAAGACGAAAATGTGACTATCACACTGACTAATCTTCTTGGTCAAACCATACAAACGGTGGAGCAGAATGAGTTCAAAACAGCCGGAATACATCGCTTGGATATTAATACGACCAACCTTACTGAAGGAATCTACTTTATCACCTTTAAAGCAGGCAATGAAATAAAACAGAAAAAGATTGTATTAATCAGGTAAGTGGTTTTATTTCGCATAGCAGACAGATAGGTTTTTCATAGTTCCCCCGGAGTTGCATTCGCAGTTTCGGGGGTTTCTTTTTAATGTAACCTCTTACTCTACTCTAGAAAACAGGCTAAATACTTCTAATATGAAACCTAAAAAAGTTTTAAATACAGTATATCAGCGCCTATTTTTTCAGGTTTTTGTCGTTCTTTTCATTTCTCATCGCTTCAATTTCCGATATCTTTACAATTACTTCATTCACTTTTGAACGAAATTTTGTATTCACTTTATCGTGCTTTGAAAACATAGAACATAAATTCCCTACTGTAGCAAATTCTCCATTTTGATTTTTAACATTAAAAGCTCTAAGAAGCAAAGTAGCATATTCTCTTTTATTTAATGTTTCTCCATTGGTAGGATTTCCAAACCAACCATTTTTATACAAATGATTAAAAAAGTAAGCAAATTCACCCAATTGTAATGAAGAAGGTATCTTTCTTGTTTCGATTTCTGATACTTCAGCATTTTTAACAAATTGATTAAGGTAAGTAATCAATTTATCTTTGGATAGGTGAACTCTTTTCTGGTAAGACAGTTCCAAATTCAAGTCAGATTTTATGCCATAGTAATCATTCTGTACTTGTTGAATTTCTTCTGGAGTAGAAGTATTTTGAATTAATAAACTATCAATACTTCTTTCAGCTTGAATATGTTTAAGAACTTCTTTAACAATTTTCAATTGGTAACTGATGAGAGGTTCAACCGTAATCCAATATTCAAAAACATTAATCTTTATCTCAGACGAATAATATTCCGATTCCAAAAAGACTTTTATATTTGAATCGTTGATTTTGGCAAAAGGGTTATTATTCATATTTTGACATTATTTGATTACCTTTGCCAAAGTTAGATAGAATATTTGGCTTAAAACTCTGCCAAAACTCTGTCAAATAGGGCTGTTAAGCGGTTACCCTACTTGTTCTAAATTATTGATTGTTAATAAGTTAAAAGTTCAATTAGAACTCATAACCCAAAGGTCGCAGGTTCGAGTCCTGCTCCCGCAACCAATCAAGAACGAGACCGCGAGAGCGGTCTTTTTTGTTTATAACCATGGTACACAAGTCAGGCTTCGTAAGTATTATCGGCAAACCCAATGTAGGTAAGTCAACGCTCATCAATATTCTGGTGGGTGAAAAACTGTCCATCATTACCTCCAAAGCACAAACCACCCGACACCGCATACTCGGAATTGTGAGTACAGATGATTACCAGGTGATATTTTCTGATACACCCGGCATTATCAAACCAAGATATTTGTTGCAGGAAAGCATGATGAATGCTGTGGAAGAAAGTTTACAAGGCGGTGATGTGGTGCTATATGTAACTGCCTGGGATGAGCGTGGCGACAACGAAGAAATTGAAAAGCGTTTGAGCAAAAATAAAGCGCCTGTAATTTGTATCCTCAACAAAATTGACCTTTCTGCTAGTCAGGAAGAAGTGGTGGCCCGAACACAGGAGCTACAGGAAAAATACAATCCGGTTAAGGTAATTCCCGTTTCAGCTAAAGAGAGTTTTAACGTACAACACATTTTCCCGGCCATTCTGGAACTGTTACCTGAAGGACCTGAATACTACCCGAAAGATCAGTTCACTGACAGGCCCGAACGCTTTTTTGCATCAGAAATCATTCGTGAAAAAATATTCATTCTGCTCAAAGAAGAGTTGCCCTACTCTTGCGAAGTGGACATTATGCAGTTTGTAGAAGAAGAAAAAATCATCCGCATACATGCCGATATTTATGTATTGCGTGATTCGCAAAAACCAATTGTAATTGGTGCACAGGGCAAAAATCTTAAACGTATTGGTATTGGCGCACGTAAAGATCTGGAAGCCTTCTTCGGCAAACAGGTTTATCTGGAAACGTACGTTAAAGTTCGCGAAAACTGGCGTGATGAAAAAAAATACCTCAAATCATTCGGTTATCCGGATTAATAAATAAAAAACATGTCGAGTAATCTCGTGGCCATAGTTGGCCGTCCAAATGTGGGGAAATCAACCCTGTTCAACCGTCTTGTAGGTGAGCGTAAAGCCATTGTAGACGATTTCAGTGGTGTAACACGTGACCGCCATTATGGTGTAGCCGAATGGCAAAACCGCGAGTTTTTACTTGTGGACACCGGAGGTTTTGTAGCCGGCAGTGACGATATTTTTGAAAAAGAGATTGCCAATCAGGTAAAAATTGCTGTGGATGAATCTGCAGTTATTTTGTTTATGGTAGACGTATCCACAGGTATCACTGATTTAGACGATCAAATGGCCGATTTGCTGCGCAGGTCAAAGAAGCCGGTATTTGTGGTTGTAAATAAAGTTGACAACAACGAGCGTTATCTTGATATGCATGAGTTTCACGCTTTGGGATTCGAGCACCTGTATCCGTTATCCTCTGTTTCAGGCAGCGGCACAGGTGAATTGCTGGAAGATATCATGAAACACCTTCCAGAGCCTATTATCGCTGATGAGCCTGCACAAAAAATGCCCCGCATTGCCATTGTGGGCCGACCTAATGTAGGAAAATCATCTCTGATTAACGCGCTCTTGGGACAGGAGCGCAACATTGTAACTGAAATTGCCGGTACAACACGCGATTCAATAGATACCCATTACAACGCCTTTGGCAAAGAGTTCATACTGGTGGATACAGCCGGTATCCGTAAAAAAGGAAAAGTTAAAGAGGACATTGAATTTTATTCAGTAATGCGCTCTCTGCGAACGCTGGAGCAAGCCGATGTGGTTATATTGATGATAGATGCCACACAAGGGCTTGATTCTCAAGATTTGAATCTTTACTACCTGGCACACAAAAATGGCAAAGGTGTAGTGATTCTCGTGAATAAGTGGGATTTAATGGAGAAAGAAACCAATACATCCCGCGATTATGAAAAAATGATTCTGGAAAAGCTGGCTCCGTTAAATGATGTTCCTGTGGTATTTACATCAGCCACTACAAAACAACGTATTCACAAGGCCATTGAAACCGCCCTGCAGGTTTACGAAAACAGATCGCGCAGAATTACTACTCATAAGTTGAATGATTTCCTTCAGGAAGTTACAGCCAAGTACCAACCACCTGCAATTAAAGGCAAGTTTGTGAAAATAAAGTATTGCACACAACTTCCCGGAATTTACCCTCAGTTTGCGTTTTTCTGTAACCTGCCTCAATATATTCGTGAGCCGTACAAAAGATACATTGAAAACCAATTACGTGAACACTACGATTTTAAAGGGGTGAGCATGAAACTTTTTTTTAGAAAAAAATAACTTTCCTATTGCATTTGTCGAAAACACCTTTATTTTTGCAGCCAATTTGCTAACAATCATTAAATTTCAAACCAAGATGAAAAAAGTATTATCAGTATTAGCTCTTGCTTCTACTTTCGCATTCGTAGCTTGTGGTCCTTCAGCTGAAGAAAAAGCCAAAGCTGACGAAAAACGCATTCAGGATTCAATCGAAGCCGCTACAGCTATGCAGGATTCAATTGATGCTGCTATGCAAGCCGCTGAAGAAATGGTTACAGATTCAACAGCTGCTGACACTGCAGCTGCTACTGAAGCTGCTCCAGCTGAAGCTGCTCACTAAGCGAAAACAGCGAAAGCTGAAAAACAGAAGGAAAGAGTGCCGTATAGCACTCTTTTTTTTTGACCTTAAGTCAACAAAGAAAAATCATATGAAACATTTCATTTTTTACATTACAGCAGCCGTTGTGGTTTCATCTTTCAGCGCCTGTTCGTCAGAAACTGAAAAAGAAACAAAACAACAGGAGTTGATTGATCAACAAATAAAATCAGATGAGGCCAAAATGGATTCCATGGAACAGGCTATTCAGGAGCAAATGAAAAACATTCCTGATGACTCTATCCTGAATGATGCTGTAAATCCTTAAGGTTTAAGCAAGGCCTCGTATTCACCCAAAGCATTCAATGCTTTAGCTATAGCCTTATCTTGCTTATTCAACACATAATAATATCCCTCGTCTTTCCATTGCTGACGGGCCAGCAAAGCCCGAAGCACAGTACTCATCCATTGACCTGAACGATCAACATCTGCCTGACTGAAAGGGATGTTCTGACTTTTGATGTATTGCAGAAACTGTTCAAACAGTTGATTGCGCGAGTCAAACGTTTTTTCAAACTCTGCATAACTCAAGTAGGATTTTAATTCTTTTCTATTCTTCTCCGCATAGGTAAAAACAAATCTGTTGAGTAAGCCCTCAGCATAAACCCGTGTGAGTAATGACGAAGCAATGGCTGTATCAAAAGGATTCTGTATATCGGGTTTTATCCCCCCTCCTCCATACACCACCCTGCCCACTTTAGTTTTATATACCTTTTTCCCTTTGTCAGATGTATCCTTTTTTTCTGTTTCAACCGGTTGGTCCCTGTCAAATATCTCGTGCTCGTAGGCATCAACATCGTCATCGTAGTGTTTCTGAATGCTTCGTCCGGAAGGAGTATAGTATCTGGACACAGTTAAGCGAACGGCCGAACCGTCCTTAAGTTGAAACGGTTCCTGAACTAAGCCTTTTCCGAAAGATCTTCTGCCAACAATCACTCCTCTGTCCCAATCTTGAATTGCACCACTCACAATCTCACTGGCTGAAGCGCTTCCTTCATCAATAAGCACTACCAACTTTCCCTGCTCAAATAATCCTTCCCGTGTTGACCTGTAATCCACTCTGGGCGATGTACGTCCGCTGGTATATACAATCAACTTGTCATCATCAAGCAACTCATCACAAATCTCTGTAGCGGCACTTAAATACCCTCCGGGATTGCCTCGCAAGTCAAGAACTAGCTGCTGCATCCCTTTTTGTTTCAACTTCAGTAAAGCGGCTTTGAACTCTTCATAGGTAGTGGCAGCGAAGCGGCTGATTTTAATATAGCCTGCTTGTTTATTGAGCATGTAAGCTGCATCTACGCTATAAATAGGTATGGTGTTGCGCACAATGGTGTATTCAATTAATTTAAGGTAACCACTGCGGTAAATACTTACTTTGACTTCTGTACCCTTTTTACCTTTGAGCAGTTTAACTACTTCATCTGTCTTAATGTTGATGTGTGCTACATTTTTGCCGTTTACCTTTACAATGCGGTCACCGGCTTGAATACCCAATTGATGAGATGGGCCACCTGTAATGGGAGTTACAACAACAATGGTGTCGTTGATAACATTAAATTCAATTCCTATGCCCTCAAAATTCCCTTCGAGCGGTTCATTCACGGCCTTTAATTCACTTGCCGGAATATAAACTGAATGCGGATCCAGCTTTTGTAATACTTCATTTATCGCATCGTTCTCCAAATCTTCAAAATTAACCGTGTCAACATAGGCTGCATTTACCAGGTCAATTATTTCTGAAAATTTATTGCTGCCTGAAAGCAACAGGGAACGGCCTGCTCCTGCAGGACGCATAATCATCCCGATAGTTACACCCAATCCTATTAAAAGGCCATATATGAGTGGTTGCCAGTTTTTATTCATAGATAAATGCCGTAAGTATTTTGTTATTCACAAGTGTTCAAATATAAAACCATTCAACCCTGTTTTTTGATTGCGGAAAATTTAATTTTGTTCAGATGATATTAATTGCCGACAGCGGGTCAACAAAAACCGATTGGTGCTATCTGGCTCCTGACGGGCAACACACGCTCCTGCAAAGCGAAGGCATCAACCCGTATTTTCAGGAAAGTGACAACATAGCTGAGATTGTACGAAAAGGGGTGTATCAAAAAGCGGATACATCAGCCCTTACTCACATCTATTTTTACGGAGCTGGATGCTCCAGCGATGAAAAGTGTAATATAGTACGCAATGGCTTGCAACAGATATACCCACATGCAACTATTGAAGTAGAACACGATATGATGGCCGCTGCACGTGCATTGTGCAACAACAGCAAAGGTATTGTATGCATACTTGGAACGGGATCTAACTCTGTTTTATTTGACGGAGAAAAAATTACAGAAGACGTACCATCCTTAGGATTCATTTTAGGCGATGAAGGCAGCGGGGCTTACTTGGGAAAAGAGCTTATTCGTAAGTTTTTATATGGTGAGTTACCTCAAACATTGCACAATAGTTTTATAAACGAATCGGGTGCAACAAAAGAACAGATATTGGATTCAGTGTATAAAAAACCTTTACCCAACAGGTATCTGGCTACTTTCAGTAAGTTCATCCATACCCATATTGAAAATGAGGTGATGTACCAATTGGTATACGATGCATTTAATACTTTTATACAACACCACATCAGCAAATACAGTAACTACCACTCCACTCCCCTGCATTGCACAGGCTCAGTCGGATATACGTATAAAGATATTTTATTGGAAGTGTGCAAAAACAACCATATACAAACGGGCAATATTGTTAAAAGTCCGTTGAACGGATTAATTACTTATCACGAACAACAGTGGAAAAGAAAAAACAACCCATAAAAACTACCGAGTCAGATTCCAGGTACAATCATCTCGAAAAAATGTCGGTGAAAGATTTACTCACTAACATCAATCGTGAAGACCAAACTGTTCCATTGGCTGTTCAAAAAGTAATCCCTAAAATAGACAAGCTGATTACACAAACTGTGAAACAAATGAAAGCCGGAGGGCGATTGTTTTACATGGGAGCCGGCACCAGTGGCCGACTGGGAATAGTCGATGCGAGTGAGTGTCCACCTACATTCGGTGTTCCGCAAGGAATGGTTATCGGATTAATAGCCGGAGGAGACAAAGCTATTCGAAAAGCAGTGGAGTTTGCCGAAGATGATACTGAACAAGGCTGGAAGGACTTGTTAAAACATAAAATCACAAATAAAGATGTGGTGATTGGTATTGCAGCATCAGGGTCTACTCCTTACGTAATCGGAGCGCTAGAGCAATGCAATAAGAACGGTATAATAACCGGGTGCATTACCTGCAACAAAGGTAGCCGGCTGGCAGCAACTGCGCGTTTTCCTGTTGAAGTAGTGGTGGGTCCTGAATTTGTAACCGGAAGCACACGAATGAAATCGGGTACAGCGCAAAAACTTGTGCTCAACATGATCAGTACTGCTGTAATGGTACAATTAGGACGGGTGCAGGGCAACAAAATGGTAGATATGCAATTGAGTAACAACAAACTCATTGAACGCGGCACACGAATGATTGTAAAAGCAACCGGAGTAACTGCAGTGAAGGCAAAAAAATTGTTGTTACAATATGGAAGTGTAAGAAAGGCTGTTGAGGTTTGCCTGAATAAATAATGAAGGCTTGATTATTGTACCAAGAGTTCTCTCCTAAACAACCCATGACTGAATCATTTCTCGACTTATTAATTGTTTTCGCGTTATCGTCTACAAAATACCTTATCGGGGCAAGTTCTGCTTTGGTTAAGGATTTTAACTTTCTCTTGTCTATGATAACTACTGTTGGCGGGGGGATGACGGGCGTAATTGTATACTTATATTGCTGGGATGGAATTTTGTGGGTGAAACACAAATTGTTTACTACCAAGCCCCACGCAAAAGTTAAGTTCAATAAATTTCGCAGGTGGTTAGTAGGATTTATTAAGAACTACGGCCTGTTCGGTATTGCTTTTTTAACTCCGGTTTTATTGTCAGTTCCCGTTGGCACTATTCTGGCTGCCAGCATTGAGCCCAACAAATGGAAAATAAAACGTTTTATGCTCATTTCTTTTGTTAACTGGTCACTACTGTTCTTTGGAATTTTTCAGTTGCTTGATATTAACCCGAAAGATACCATTAACCGTTTATTGAGGAGGGACCAAACTTCGCATAAGTCGTCCATTTGGCTAGTACCTGCTGAAAATCATCAGGCATTTCGGAATCAAAAAATACTCTTCTTCCATCATCAGGATGCAGGAAACCCAGAGATTTGGCGTGCAGGGCGTGGCGGGGCATAAGTGCGAAACAATTCTCTACAAACTGCTTGTATTTCGTAAAGGTAGTACCTTTCAAAATCCTGTCTCCTCCGTATGTTGAATCGTTAAACAATGGATGCCCGATGTGCTTCATATGCACCCTTATCTGGTGCGTTCGTCCTGTTTCCAGTCTACATTCAATTAACGTAACGTAACCGTACCTTTCAAGAACTTTGTAGTGGGTAACGGCATGTTTCCCGCTTTCCCCTTCCGGAAATACGGTTTGAGTTTTTCTGTCTTTAAGGCTTCTGCCCACATGAGCTGTTATTGTACCTTCATCTGCCTCCATATCTCCCCACACCAAAGCAATGTATGAACGCTCTATACTATGATCAAAAAACTGTTTAGCCAAATGTGACATGGCACGTTCCGTTTTAGCAATCACCACAAGGCCTGAAGTGTTTTTATCTATCCGGTGAACCAAACCCGGCCGTTGCTCACCATTAGCCGATACCGGCAATTGTGAAAAGTGATATACCAATGCGTTGACCAATGTACCTGTATAGTTGTTAAAGCCCGGATGTACCACCATGCCGGGCTTTTTATTAATAATCAGCAGTGTGTCGTCTTCATAAACAATATCCAGCGGAATGTTCTCGGGATAAATCTCCGTATCGCGGGGTGGATTGGGCAGAACCACTGAAATAACATCCCCCGGTTTTACTTTATAGCTTGATTTAACGGGCTTTTCATTGACGAGGATGCAACCTGTGTCAGCCCCGTTCTGAATTTTGGTACGGCTGGCGTTGTTCAGGCGAATCATCAGAAACTTGTCTATTCGCAGTAAAGCTTGTCCTTTATCAACCGTAATACGGTGATGTTCAAACAGCTCCTGTTCATCTTGTTCGTCTATAAGTTCCTCATTCGTGCTCATGCCACAAAGATAGGCAATGTGTTGTTCAATTCTTTGGAGTATGCATTGTAAACGTGTGTATATGTGCATCAACGAAGCGAAAAGAATCAACACAAACAAGTTACTTTTGAATAACAAATTAATCGCAATGAAAAAAATCCTGATTATAGTTGCTGTATGCTGGAGCCATATAGCCAGTGCTGCCTACAGCCAAACAATAAAAGAAGTTAGTTTGCCGGCAGTTAGCATATCGTTAATTAACGTAAGCGGCATTCAGGGCAATTACACTTTTGCAAAGTCAAATGATGACTCTGTTCACGTTAAAGTGCTTGCAGAATGCAAAGACATGAAGGCATTCAGTGAATTTGCGGCAAAATACTCTGTAAACGTTGATGAAAAAGGTGGCAAACTTAGTATAAACACACCAAAGTATTCTACGTCATTAGGAATGCTGTTTTATGAAATCACCCTACCTGAAAAAATGCGCATGGAACTTATGATTGAGGAGGGGAACATAAGTATAAAAGAGATGGAAGTAAACATGAAGATTTCTCAACCTGAAGGCAACCTGTTTACTGATAATATAAGTGGTGTTTTTGACCTCACATCAAAAAAATCAAATATCACATTGAATACCAAAAATATTCTTGCCACCATAAACTCCGGAAGTTCAACACTTAACTTCTCAGCAAAAAAAGGAAAAGCAAAAATTAACTCTGCATCAGG
>Ga0209812_10002732_pt1 | contig 10270 bp, 8 predicted proteins | sample JI71714BDNA_FD_187502 | JGI IMG/M metagenome (GOLD analysis project Ga0209812, IMG submission 187502) | Wastewater effluent complex algal communities from Wisconsin, to seasonally profile nutrient transformation and Carbon sequestration -... | ecosystem: Engineered > WWTP > Effluent > Algae...
TATTTTTCATCTTAGCCGGATGAAACTTAATTTCATCACTCATCACCGCATCCAATACCTGCGGGTTGCGTGCAATGAAAGCCTTCATATCGACAAACCATTGCAGGCTCAGGCGGGGTTCAATTACTGCACCTGTGCGTTCGCTGGTACCTACCTGATTTTTGTACTCTTCAATTTTTTCTATATGCCCGGCTGCTTCAAGGTCAAGCGCAATTTGTTTGCGTACCTCAAAACGATCTTTGCCTATGTAACGGGCATCTTCTGCCTTCTCATTCAGGGAAGCCTGTTCATCAAGTATATCAATAACGGGCAGGTTGTATTTAGTGCCCAATTCATAGTCGTTACGGTCATGAGCGGGTGTTACTTTTAAACAACCCGTACCAAATTCCATGTCAACATACTCATCAGCAATCACCGGAATTTCGCGGTTGATAAACGGTACGCGTACTTTTTTTCCTACCAGATGTTTGAAGCGTTCGTCATTCGGATTTACACATATGGCCGTGTCCGCCAAAATAGTTTCCGGACGTGTGGTGGCAATCACCAGAAATTTATCCGTACTATCAGCAAGAAAATACCTGATGTAATACAGCTTCGAATTAACCTCTTTAAAAATTACCTCCTCATCACTCAAAGCCGTTTTGCCCTGCGGATCCCAATTCACCATGCGAAGTCCGCGGTAAATAAGTCCTTTCTTATGCAGGTCGATGAATACATCCGTTACCGCTTCACTCATGGAAGGGTCCATGGTAAAACGCGTACGTTGCCAATCGCAACTGGCACCCAGTTTTTTCAACTGCTCCAGAATAATTCCTCCGTATTTTTCTTTCCAACTCCACGCGTGTTTCAAAAACTCCTCACGGGAAAGGTCAGATTTTTTTATCCCTTTTTCCCGCAGCATCTGCACCACTTTAGCTTCGGTGGCAATAGAGGCATGGTCGGTACCCGGCACCCAGCAGGCGTTTTTACCCTGCATACGTGCTTTACGTATCAGTACATCCTGAATGGTGTTGTTGAGCATATGCCCCATGTGTAACACTCCGGTAACGTTTGGCGGAGGAATGACGATGGTAAACGGTTCCCGGTTATCGGGCTCAGCATGAAAATAATTCTGCTGTAGCCAGTAGGCGTACCATTTGTCTTCTACATCTGCGGGGGAATACGTTTTAGGGAGTTCCATGTGGTAATTATGCTGTTGATGGTTAATGCTGCGAAAATAAACTGTAATGGGTCAATTGGAAAGAGAAATGTAAACGGCTGTAAGTTCAGAACCGGCACAAAACAAAAAGCCCCGGCTTGGAAGGCCAGGGCTGTTTGAATATAAAAAAAATCAACCTCTTTTCTCTTTGATGCGGGCCTTTTTACCGGTAAGTTCACGTAAGTAGAACAAACGAGCTCTTCTGACTTTACCACGCATGTTTAATTCAATTTTGTCAATGTTCGGGCTGAACAAGGGGAAAATACGTTCAACACCTACACCGTTTGACATTTTACGTACGGTGAAAGTGGAAGACATACCTGAGTTTCTGCGTTGTAATACAACACCTTGAAACAGCTGTATACGCTCTTTAGCACCTTCTTTAATTTTATAAGAAACGGTAACAGTATCACCGGCTTTAAACTCGGGGAATTTCTTTCCTTCTAAGAATTCGGTTTCAACCAATTTAATTAAGTCCATACGTATGTTGTCTAAAAATTGAGGTGCAAAGGTAAACGAAATTTTTATTTCATCAACGTTTTCCTCAAAATTCCTTTATCAATCTTCTTTACCCAACACTTTACGTATAGCCTTCGCCTTGAGCAAGCATTCTGTATATTCTGCCTCAGGATCAGAGTCATAGGTAATAGCACTGCCCACTTCAAAGGAGAGCAATTCTTTTTCACTGTTATATAAAATACTGCGAATCACTACGTTAAAATCAAAATCATCTTCAGGACTAAAGTAACCCACAGCCCCTGAGTACAGTCCTCTTTTGGTTTGTTCATATTGCTCTATCAACTGCATGGCCCTTATTTTGGGTGCTCCGGTCATTGATCCCATGGGAAAAGCATTGCGGATACTGTCAACGGTATTCACTTCCTCCCGAAGTTGACCGCTAACCGTAGAAATCATCTGGTGAACCTGAGGGAACGTGTAAATTCCGAAAAATTCATCTACTGCTACAGTTCCGGGGGTACAGGAACGGGATAAATCATTGCGCACCAAATCAACAATCATCATGTTTTCAGCCCGCTCTTTCTCAGAATGCAGCAACTCCTGCTTCAGTTGCTCGTCCTGTTCCCTGTTTCCACCCCTGCGAACAGTTCCTTTTATGGGTTGAGAAATAAGTTTTCTTCCCTCTTTGCGTAAAAAACGCTCAGGGCTGGCACACATCAGGTAGCAGGAATCAACCTGAAGGTAGGCTGCAAAAGGAACCGGGGAAATTCGGCATAAGTGCTGAAAAGTACTGAACGGGTTAAGTCGGGCCTGTTCAGCATAAAACTCCATACAATAATTCAGTTCGTACACATCACCTTCCACAATATGCTGAATAATACTTTGCACATGACTGAGGTAGAGCTCTCTGCTCACGGTTGCTTTTAGTTCACCAATCTCGGGTACGGCAGAGGCCTCAGTAAGCTGCAGGCTTTGTATGTGTTGCCACAATTCCTCTGCCCGCTGGTCATAAGTAAAAATATGCAGGCAGTTTTGAGAGTCGATGCCCGCTACGTGCAGGGGTTCAAAGAAAAAACTATCTGGGAAGCCTGTTTTATCGGGATGCGTGGAATGGAGTCCCGGTTCAACGGTGTTTTTCAAATCATAGCCCCAGTAACCAAACAGCCAGTCCTTTTTTTGTTCGCGGTACTCTTTTACCGCAGAAAAGGCATCAGCTCCGGTAAAAATCCTAGTGCTTTCTCCCGCTGCAACCAGTATCTCCCAGCTATGATGCCCGGCCGTTGCTCCTTTACCATTGCTGTTTAACACCACAGCCGGCTGAAAAGAAGCCGCCCACATCTGCAGCTTTGCAGCGGTAGTATTTACTTCTTCAGGTGTAAGCTGAACGGAAAATATTGGTCTTCGGGCAACCATTTGCACAATTTTTGTATCATGCAAAGCAAATAAACTTCTGTGAATTGTTAACTTTGTAAAAAATAAAAGATCATGACTAAAAAATTACTTTTCGCTATTGCCACACTTTTAGTAACAGGGGCAAGTTTTGCGCAACTTTCTATTACCCCCAATCCTTCTAATGGCCGTGGTTCAAAAGATGGCATTATTAAATGTGATGGTAAGATAAAAAACAACTCTTCAACAGACTCAATGTTTACCTGGATACGTTTTCAAAACTTACCCTCCGGTTGGACATCTCAAATTTGTGACCCCATTACCTGCTGGTCTGATGCAGTAGACAGCAGCACCTTTGAATTAAAAACAGGTGACTCCAACATACTTTATATGCAGTTTAACCCAAATACTACTTATGGCAGTACTACAGCAAAAATTTATATTTATGCTGTAGGCAAGCGCAGTATGGGTGATACTATATATTACAATGCTGAAACATGGGCCGTTTCATCAAGGGCGGTATCTTCCAAAGAATTGTCTTTTTACCCTAACCCGGCCCAAACAGAAATCAACTTCCGTTATGACGCCAAAAACCCTGTAAGAGGTGAAATCTATAACATTATTGGCAATAAGGTAAAATCCTTCTCGCACAACACCTTTATCACCTCAGTGAACATCGAAGACTTACCTAAAGGCATGTACATTGTAAGAATGTATGACGGCAACAAAACCATCACCAAATCATTCAACAAAAACTAAGTTACATCCTTGATATTATTCAGAAAGGCCGCCCTTGAGGGTGGCCTTTCTTTTTTTACACCTACCTACCGAACCAATAAATAATTTCCTAAAAGAAAAAATCGTGATGTATTTCTAAAATTCTTTAATAGCTTTGACTAAACAAACAGAAATAGAATGAAAAAATTAATTACAAGCTTTTTGTCGGTATTCGCAATGGCAACCTCCTTTGCGCAGTACTACTATGTTCCCTACACTGATGCAAAGAAAAACCCGGGTGGTTTAAACAATGCTGATGTGGAGTATCCCGTAGGTGGTGGTATCAGCGCAGGCTGGACAACCGTTTTGGCCGGTAACAAAACTACTCCGGCATGGGGTAAAGGCAAACTTCCTTTTGCATTCAATTTTAATGGCAATGCACAGGATTCATTCTCCATCTCCAGCTCAGGAGTACTTACTTTCTCGGCTGCTGCGGCCTCTACCGCTGCACCTGCTTATGCCAGCGTATCGCTACCTTCATCTACCATTCCTGATAACTCAGTATGTATTTTAGGATTGCAAACTGCAGGTAACAACAGTAACTACGCTAACATAGTTAGTAAAACATTTGGTACAGCTCCTAACAGACAGTACTGGCTTACCTTCAGCGCATACAATGCCATCACCGCAGGTGCTACAGGTTTCTGCTTCTGGTCTATTGTATTGGAAGAGACTAGCAACAAAATTTACATTGTTGACCAGCGTTATGCCGGTACAGCAGCTAAATTGTCTATTGGCGTTCAGGTAAACTCTACAACAGCTACCTCTGTTGCCGGTTCTCCCAACCTTGCCAGCATTGCAACTACAGATGCCACAGCTATTGACAACGGATACTATACATTTATTCCCGGCACTCAACCTGCCAATGACTTAGAGGGTAAATCTATTACTGTAGAGGAATATCTTATTTTAAATACAGCACCTTTTCAAATTAAAGGTGTACTACGTAACACAGGTTCACAACCTGTTACCAGTTTCACTTTAAACTACACCATCAACAACGGAACTCCTGTTACACAAAATGTAACTAGTGTGAACATTGCTAAGTTTGCTACGTATGCCTTTACTCACAGCAGCACTTGGACTCCTTCTGCAATTGGTGTTTATAGCATTAAAGCATGGGCCACTAACGTAAACGGTAATGCTGATGAGAATTTAACCAATGATGAAGTTACTAAACAAGTAGAGGTTGTAGATGCTTTTGTAGAACGCAAAGCATTACATGAGGTATTTACCTCGTCTTCTTGCGGACCTTGCCGCCCGGGTAACATTAACTTGGAGACCAATGTATTTCCGGTAAGAAACGATAAAATTACCGTAATTAAATACCAGCAGAACTACCCCGGCTCAGGAGACCCTTATTACAGTGCTGAGGCCGGTGCACGTCACAGCTATTATGGAATAAACAGCATTCCACGTTTGGAAGTAGACGGACAATGGAACGCTAACCCCAGCGGTTACAACACCACTCTCCTTGACCAGTATCAGGTAAAACCTTCCTTTATTGAACTTTCTTCTACCCATACAATTAACTGGAACAAAGTGAATGTAAGTGTAAAAGTGAAACCACTTACTGATAACAACCCTACCGGATTAAAATTGCACGTTGCTGTTATTGAAAAACAAACCTTTAACAACACTGCAACTAACGGGGAAACAGAGTTTGAGAACGTAATGAAAAAAATGATTCCTAATGCCAACGGAACTACTCTTACTTCATTAGCCAAAAACGTAGAGCAAATTAAAACGTTCAGCTATAACTTCCCCGGCCCTTACCGTTTACCGGCCAACGGACAAGCTGCTAACATCATTAAACCTGCCACAGAACATTCAGTAGAAGAATTCTCTGATTTAACCGTTGTAGTATTTGTACAAAATGATGCGAACAAATATGTATTGCAATCAGCCTGGTCATTGGGTACTATTCTTTCAGTAGAAGAGAACAAAGACAATGACGGAGCTTTTGGCGTATTCCCTAACCCAAGTAACGGCACTACTAACATCGCATTCAGATTAGACAATGCCAGCGATGTAAAAGTAAACGTTTATAACATGATGGGTCAACTGGTTAAAACAGTTGCTGCTGATCAATTACAACCCGGCTTTAACACAGTTAACTTTGATGCTGCCAACATGGACAAAGGCATGTACATCATTCAGCTGGAAGGTAACAACTGGACCCGCAGCGAAAGATTTATGGTGAACTAATTTCTTTCACCTGCTTATATAAAATAAATAAGGCGGCACATGTGCCGCCTTATTTATTTTATATAAACCAGTATTTATTTCTTCTTCATAGCCAACAAAGAGAAGTCTGTATTCTCTTTACGAATGGTATTCACTAAAGTACCGAGTCCGTCAATCTCCATTTTCACCACATCGCCTTCCTGTAACCATTGTGGCTTAAAATTCTCGGGATCGTTAAGCAAACCTGTGCCGTTCAATTCGAGAAAGCATCCTGTACCTACCGTACCTGAACCTATCACGTCACCAGGCAAAATATCAACTCCGTAAGCACAACGCTCTACAATCTCTGCGAAGGTCCAATCCATGTCACCCATGTTGCCTTCCGAAACAAGTTTATCATTTACCCAACACTTCATTTTCATGTTGTAGTTATTTCCGGTATGGTTGGGTTTAGCCGCAATACGGTAACTCTCCAACTCATCAGGTGTAATCATGTACGGACCGATTACCGTTGAAAAATCTTTTCCCTTAGCCGGACCCAGATTAAGCAGCATCTCCTCCATTTGCAGTGTGCGGGCGCTCATATCGTTCATAATCATATAGCCTGCAATGTAGCTATCGGCTTCAGCAGCTTTAATGTTGCGTCCCTTTTTACCAATAACAATTGCACCTTCCAGTTCGAAATCAAGTTTTTCAAAATGATCGGGCATACACACTACCTCTCCCGGCCCTTGCACGGCATTGTGGTTGGTGAAATAGAAAATAGGATACTGGTCAAACTCCTCAATCATGGGTACCTTACGGTTTCTGCGCGCTGCTGCCACATGCTGACGAAAGGCATAACCATCACGACAAGAGGTAGGCTGCGGTACCGGAGCCAACAATTTTACGGATGAAACAGCTATTGCAGTTGCTTTTTTATTGCCTGATTTTAAGTCGGCATCAATTGATTTGGCTTTATTCATAGCCTCATCCCCTGCCCATAAAAAATCTTTCATGTTATCAGGCAAAGTGGCATCTAACTCATGCAAGTTGTATATCGCATCGTTAATCAAAATGCCCAATTGCGCTTTTTCACCCTGTTGGTATGTAACTAATTTCATAACTTCTATTTTGCTGCGAAGCTATTGAATTTTGTCTAAAAAGGCAGAATTGGGTAGTTAATCACTACTGTAATCGGAAACTGACCTTACTATTCTTCGTCTTTTATTCCGTGTTGTTTCTTGATTTCCTGCAAAAACTTCTCACGTTCCTCCTCACTCATTTGCATCAGTTTTGCCGGGTCAATCTGAGGCATTCCTTGTATACCCGGGCTTAAAGCCGCTTGTTTTTTATAATCGGTAGGTATAATAAACTGTTTTGCATCCAATGGTTTTTGCTCAGCTTTAACCATTTCTATCGAGGTAGTAAAACCTTCTTCGGTTTGCTGCATTTTAACCGGAAAACCTTCCACACCTTTTGATTTTAACGCTTTAAACAAAGCATCCATATCCCACTCCTTGTTTCGCATAGAGGCAAACGTACTGTAACCGGTAACATCTTTGGAAACCCACATCCATTGATCGTCTCCGTCAATTTTAATTTTCACTTTGGTGGAATTGAACACACCTACCTTCTCCGCTCCTGCCACTTGCGTAACTTCGTACACTGATGGGGTGCCGGTGGTATTGTGTTCCACATATGCTTTAGCGGCATCCATTATCTCGTAACTAAATCCACTCTTTTGTTGCAAAGTAAGCATCACCATGCTAATGGCCGGGGCACCGGGAACACTCATGCGCATTTCCATGCGGGTATTGCCATTGAGCAACATAAGCCCCATGTTTCCCGTAACAGCACCTTGCGGACTCGTTCCTGTTATTTTGTACTCATAGCTTAAGCCCGATTGAGCAAAAGCAGTGGAGATACTAAAGCTGATTAATAAAAACAATGAGTATATGGGAGTCTTTTTCATAAACGTATTATTTGATAGCAAAGATAAAGGTAGTGCACAAAAACTGTTCATCATTACTGTCTAAAAACAAGCCTTTATAAAACAGAAAGTTAACAAAGAATCATTGAACACGCACTCATCAATAGTCTAACCAATCTTTAAAATCCTGCGCTTTATCTCTGCTTACAGAAATTTCTTCGTGTGTAAACGGAGCCGGCAAAAGATTAAGTTTCAACTTTCCGTTTACTGATGAACTCATACTTTGTACTGCTTTAATGTGCACTATAAATTGCCGGTTGGCTCTGAAAAATTGCTGCTCATCCAGCATTTGCTCCAATTCGTCCAGCGTATAATCCATGATGTGTTTTGCGCCATCCCATTTTACAGCAAACACCAGTTTTTCGTGTGCCATAAAGTAAGCCACTTCTTCTACCGCAAGCGAAATAAGTCGTGTACCTGTTTTCACTAAAAACCGATTGCGGTGTTGCTTTTGGCTGGGCTTAAGCTGGTGCAGCAACCTGGCTAAATCGGGCAACTGTTGTTCTTTTTGCAGGTGGATTGCTTCAAATTTTTTCAGTGCCTTTTCCAGTTCATCCGGATTAATGGGTTTAAGCAAATAATCTACACTGTTTACTTTAAAGGCTTGTATAGCATATTCATCGTAGGCAGTCGTAAAAATTACAGGTTGCACAACATTTACTTGCTCAAAAATGGTAAAACTTTTTCCATCTGCCAGTTCAATGTCCATGAACAGTAAATCAATTTCAACGGTTTGTTGAATTAACCTCACAGCCGACTCTATGCTGTCTGCTATTCCCTGAATCTGAATATCGGGACGGGCCTGCTGCAATAGCTTTTGCAGTCTCCGTTGTGCAGGGGCTTCATCCTCTACAATAAGTACCTTCATGTTGTGCTTAAATTATTTTTTTAGAATCAAGTAGCGGTAAACACACACAGAATGTTTTCCCGTCATCAGTTACTACCACCTCTTCATCAGTATAAAAACCGTACCGACTCATGATGTTGGTTAAACCTATTTTACTGCCTGCCACAGGCGATGGTTTGCGTTGCAGGTTATTGGATATACACAATTGTGACGCTTCATTCATTTGAACAGTAACTTTAAGCGGTTTGTCTTTAGAAATAATATTATGCTTCACGGCATTCTCTACCAGCATTTGCAAAGACAGTGTTGGCAAGTGAAGCGATTGATAAACTTCCGGCACGCGTATGTCCGATTGCAGGTTATCTCCAAAACGCATTTGATTCAGGTAAATAAATGAACGGGTAAACTCCAGTTCCTCTTTAAGCGAAACAGTTTCGTTATCGCGGTTAAGTAAAACGTAGCGGTACACGTGAGCCAACTGCTCCACAAAATCAGTAGCCTTTTTGGTGTCTTCTTCTATAAGGGAAGTGAGTGTATTTAAACTGTTGAATAAAAAGTGAGGATTCACCTGATTTTTGAGTGTTTCAAATTCAGCGGTGATGCTGGTACGTTTGAATTCTTCTTTCTCTGTAAGTGACTTTTTCCAGTACTCAAAAAATTCACTGGCTACATAAATACAATTGACCAAAAGTGTAACTACAATGGCAATAATCAACGACATGTAATTTTCTTTTGCGCCTAAGTCGCATGGCCGCCCGAAAAAAACAGGGTGAAGCCCCAGATTAAACGAAAAGTGAATAATTACCGGCAATACTAAAGCAATAGCTGCGGACACAACAATTTTAGCCCGGGTGTGTGAATGCCAATCGAGGTAACGATCTACCACCGACATCAGCAACTCATTGCCATTCCATATCAATGAAATGTAAAAAAAGTTAAAAAGAATATGTGGCAGGTAATCTTTATTGAAAGAATAACTGTGGTCGATGAGCCAGTTGATGTGGTCATTCATTCCGCCAAAGAAAAAGGCCAGCGCCATAATGATGATGTGGCGCCTGACCATTTTAGGACCATTGAATCGTTCGCTGAATTTTTTCATTAAAAGTAAATGCGATATAAAGGTACAGGGAAAATTCCAATCTGGTATTCTTTTTCCATTTTGCCGGTACGGGGGTTGTACTGCTGTGTAAGCACATTTTGAGTATTAAAAACATTCTGCACATCAAGTGCCCACTCTTGGGTGATACGTTTTCCGTTTTTCTTGTAACTGATGCGAATATCTGTTCTGAAATAATCTTCGAACCTGTCTTTGTATGCATTGGCTTCATCGTATTCTGTCTGACGGTTTTGTGCTGATTTTACAAGATCAACAGGCACGTATCTTTTACCGCCCGCATTGGTTACTTTTAAACTGAGAGCAAGAATGCTTTTACCATCTTTA
>Ga0209812_10002736_pt1 | contig 10263 bp, 11 predicted proteins | sample JI71714BDNA_FD_187502 | JGI IMG/M metagenome (GOLD analysis project Ga0209812, IMG submission 187502) | Wastewater effluent complex algal communities from Wisconsin, to seasonally profile nutrient transformation and Carbon sequestration -... | ecosystem: Engineered > WWTP > Effluent > Algae...
CCTTGCCCGCACCCTATGTGCAGCCGGCGTTCCAGACGATTGACGGTGCCGCCTGGCTGACGATTCCTGAAGGCATTGATTATCCTGTGACGCGTGACCGGGTGGAAAGCCTGCGCCGCGAATAGCGGGGGATCGGCCTGCCCTGCTGCGTTGAAGACCTGCCTGTTCATGGAGACCAAGATGCGCCTGTTGTTTGCCCTCACCCTGATCGCTGCGGCCCCGGCCCTCGCCCAGACGCCTGCGCCCGCCGCGCCGGCCACTCCGCGAGAACGGCTGATGGCGGCCGATGCCAACAAGGATGGCAAATGGAGCAAGGCGGAATGGCTGGCCGCCGGCCGGCGTGAAATGGGCTTTGCCATGATCGATGCCGACAAGGACGGCTTTGTGACCCAGCCGGAATTGGCCGAAGGCATGAAGCGCATGCGGGCCATGGGCATGGCGCCGCCGCAATGATCAAGGCCTGAGGCCGCGCCCCTTGCCGCCGGGTTTCAGCGCCCGTTGTGCCAGATTGGCGAATTGGCACAACTCGGCGCGGGTGTGGCGTGGATCGATGATGGCTTCGACGCCATATTTCTCCGCTGTGCGGAACGGGGATCGCACCTGTTCCAGCCGGGCCTTGATCGCTGCCAGATGCGCGGCCGGGTCTTCGGCGGCTTCCAGTTCGGCGCGGTATGCGGCTTCCAGCCCGCCGGCGATCGGCAGGCTGCCCCAATCGCCCGACGGCCAGGCCATGCGCCAGCGGAAGCGATCGGCCGGGGCGTGGCCACTGCCGGCCATGCCATAGGCCTTGCGCATCACCACGCAGCACCAGGGTACGGATGATTGATATATGGCCGCCAAGGCTCTGGAACCCCAACGGATTGTGGCCTCTTCCTCCGCCCGGCGGCCAATCAGGAAGCCGGGATTATCAACCATCTGCACCAGCGGCAGATGGAATGTGTCAGCCAGATCGACCATGCGTTCGACCTTGCGGGCGGTGGCCGCGGTCCACAATCCGCCCAGACATTCGGGGTTTGACGCAATGATGGCGACGGGCCAGCCATCCAGCCGGGCCAGACCGGTGACCACGCCGGTGCCCCATTCGCGGCCAATCTCGAACCAGCTGCCTTGGTCCACCACCGCCTCGACAATCGGCCGCACCGGATAGAGCCGGCGCGGATCGCGGGGGACGGCATCGATCAGCCAGTCTTCGGCGCGGGTGACGGGATCACTGCACGGCGCGCGCGGTGCCAGTTCATCCACCGATGACGGCAGATAGGACAGGAACCAGCGCGTGCGGAGGAACGCCTCGGCCTCGCTGGCCACCCGGTCGTCCACGGCGCCATTGCCGGCGTGGATAGCGGCGCCGCCCAGTTCTTCCTTGGTGCGATGCTCGCCAGCCGCGGCCACCACCGGCGGTCCGGCCACGAACATCTGGGCCAGATTGTCCACCAGCAGCGAATAATGTGCCATCACCATGCGCCCGGCACCCAGCCCGGCCACCGGCCCCAGACCCATTGCCACCACCGGCACGCGGGCGAGATTGCTGGTCATCCACTCCCACCCCGGAATTTCGGGGATATAGGTGTGGCCGGAGGTCTCCAGCGTCCGCACGCTGCCGCCGCCGCCGGTGCCTTCGATCATGCGGATCAGCGGCAGGCCATATTCATGGGCCAGGCGTTCGGCATCGCTGAGCTTGCGGTGCAGGGCGGCATCGGCGGCACCGCCGCGCACGGTGAAATCATCGGCGGTGGCAACCACGGGCCGGCCAGCGATGGTGGCGCGGCCAAAAATGAAATTGGCCGGCTGAAACGCAGTCATGCTGCCGGCATCATCATATCGGGCAAAGCCGGCGAGGGCGCCGATTTCATGGAAGCTGCCGGCATCCACCAGCGCCGCCAGACGTTCACGCGCGTTCAGCTTGCCCGCCGCGCGCTGGCGCGCGAGCTTGTCGGCGCCGCCCATTTGCCGGGCGGCGGCCAATCGCTGCTCAAGCATGGCGACGTCTTCGCTCCAGCTCATGCCAAACCCCGCTTTTTTTTATTGTGGCAGCCACAGGCGCGGCGGGGAACCCAACAATTGGGCAGGGCCTGTGAATAGTTCGTGCCAACTTTATGCCAGAATTGTGATTTGCTCTTTGCTGTCTGGCATGCGTCACCTGCCCCATGGGCGCTTCGCAGGTTCATGCTTGTAAATTTTTTCTGGATTGTGGATAAGGTGCATCGGGTAAGCTGTCAGTCGCATGGGGTCGCGGCAATGCTGAGTGGAACTCTGGGTCATGAATTTGGACGCGGCAGCGCTGTGGCGCTTGACTTTCGCGCCGCCAATCCGCTGTGTCCTGTTGTGACAACACGGTCCGGCCCTGACATCCAACGCAATGAACGCGTGAAGTTGCTCACCGCGGGTGAGCGCGATTGCCTGCGCCGTGTTTATGCGCACATGACCTCCAAAGATATTGCCCGTGAGCTTGGACTGTCGAATCACACGGTCGACATGCGGCTGCGCACCGCCATCAAAAAGCTTGAGGTCAACAACCGGATCGAGGCCGCGCGCCTGCTGATTCTGGACGAGCTGAGCCATCCGGCGCCGGTTGATGACGCCATCAGCGCCGATAACATTGGCGAAATCACCAACGCCGGCCAGCCGCTCCCCTTCGATGATACCCAGGATGGCTATCAACCGTTGATATACCAAGCGTCGGAGATTGCCGGGACGCCGAATTCAGCGATGTTTGGGGCACCGGCTTCTGCGGAGGCTGGTGCAGCCGCCAAACGTTCCAGCGACCCCAATTTGCTTGAACATGGATCCCTCGCACGGACGCTGCATTCTCCGCACAATCTGGTGGCTGATCCGCTTGGTGGCACCCTCGCCCGACCTGGCGCATTGGCAGGCAACACGGCCTTTCAGGCCTCGCTTGCAACGGACAGGCCGGGTATTGCAGCCCCCGACCCTGGCATTGATGCCCGGCCTTTCCTCGCAACGCGGCCCTGGGGCCAACGGAATGATTTGGCGATCGGACACCGCCTCGGGTGGATCCTGTTCATCGCATTTTCTTCGGCATTGACGTTTGGCGGTGTGCTTGCCGCATTCGCCGCGCTGAAGACCCTCATCTAGCACTTCCGGACAGCTGTCGTCCGGAAGGACGACCAACACGCCGATCACGCAATGCGCGTCGGCCAACCCAGGAGTGTGCCATGCTGAAAGAACGTCGTATCGCCGCGAACAAGATCGCCGAGCAGCTGTTCGCCGCTGAAGCCGCCATCGATGCCGCCGTTGCCGCCGTCGCCCAGCTCACCGCTGTGATGCCGATGGCCCGTCAGGAAGCCAATCTGGCTGCCTGCATCGGTCAGGACGCCCTGATGGGCGCGATGCAGACCTGCCAGCAGCTGATCGAAGCGCGCGGCCGCATCATCGCCACGCACGCCGCCCTGCGTGATGCCCAGGACAAGGTTGGTCTTGGCGCCGTGAACTTCAATGGCCGTTGCCCGCCGTCGGAAGCCACGCTCACCGAAACCGTGGCCCCCGTTCGTCATCTCACGATCGCAGCCTGAACCGGGCTGGGCCGTTGATGTGAACACGTGTTTGCGGCTGGCGCCTCGCGCTGGCCGCACACCCGTTTCGAGGGAGAGCAACCATGTTTCTTGAAATCGTGGGACTTGCTATACTGATTTCTGCCGTCACTGTGGCGTTCGGTTGGGGCGGCCGCGACGAGCGCTTCGCCGCCGGGGCCTTCATCATTGCCACCTTGATGAGCTGGGTCACCGACAACGCTTACAGCGGCACGCAGATGAATGTGCTGATCGTTGACTTCGCCCTGCTGCTCGGGCTGGTCGGGCTGGCGCTGACCAGCGACCGGTTCTGGCCGATGTATGCTGCGGCCTTCCAGTTGGTTGGCACCGTCGTGCATGTTGCCAGCATGACGCAGACTGGCGATTCAGCCTGGGCCTATGCCGTCGGGCTGATCTTCTGGTCTTATGCCGTGATGGCGGCTCTGCTGGCGGGCACCTGGGTGGAAGGGCGTCACCGCCGTTCGATCCACATGTAAGTCATTGATACAAAAAAATACTATCAGCGATTGATAGGAGCAATTTCAAGGGCTGTCGCGGCTGGTGCTGCGGCAGCCTTCTGATTTTGCGGCGCCGCGACACCCCTGCGCTTGCCGATCGGCGCCGCGCAGCCTACCCGCAGCGCATCGGGTGGCGCGGCTTGCGCAATGCGAACGAATGTGGAACAGATAGACCATGCTGAACCAGATCCAGGTGCGCGGCGCGCGGGAGCATAATCTGAAGGGGGTGGACGTCGATCTGCCCAAGAACGCGCTGACCGTGATCACCGGCCTGTCGGGCTCCGGCAAATCCTCCCTCGCCTTTGACACCATCTATGCCGAAGGCCAGCGCCGTTACGTGGAATCGCTGTCGGCCTATGCCCGCCAGTTCCTGGAGATGATGTCAAAGCCGGATGTGGACCATATCGAAGGCCTGTCGCCGGCGATCAGCATCGAACAGAAGACCACCAGCAAAAACCCGCGATCAACGGTCGCCACCGTTACCGAAATCTATGACTATATGCGCCTGCTGTGGGCGCGGGTGGGCGTGCCCTACAGCCCGGCCACCGGCCTGCCGATCACCGCGCAAACCGTGTCGCAGATGGTGGACCGGGTGATGGCCTTGCCCGAAGGCACGCGCCTTTATCTGCTGGCCCCCATCGTGCGCGGCCGCAAGGGCGAATATCGCAAGGAATTGGCGCAACTGCAAAAGGACGGCTTCACCCGGGTGAAGATCGACGGCGCCTTCCATGCCATCGAGGAAGCGCCGGCGCTGGACAAGAAATACAAGCACGACATTGACGTGGTAGTGGACCGGCTGGCGGTGAAGGAGGACCTGGAGTCCCGCCTGGCCGAAAGCTTTGAGACGGCGCTGAAGCTGGCCGAAGGTCTGGCCATCGTCGAACTGGCCGACGCGCCTGCCGATGCCCCCGAGAATGAGCGACGCATCCTGTTTTCGGAGAAATTCGCTTGCCCGGTTTCCGGTTTCACCATCTCCGAAATCGAGCCACGGTTGTTTTCCTTCAATGCCCCGCAAGGCGCCTGCCCGGCCTGTGACGGGCTGGGCGAAAAGCTGCATTTCGATCCTGATCTCATTGTTCCCAACCACGCACTCACGCTGGAAAAGGGCGCGGTGGCGCCGTGGGCAAAGTCCAACCCGCCCTCGCCTTACTATCTTCAGGTGCTGGCCAGCGTTGGTCGCGCCTATGGCTTCACCCTCAAAAGCAAATGGGCCGATCTGAAACCGGAACAGCAAAAGGCCATCCTGCACGGCACTGGCGGCAAGGCCATCCCACTGCGGTTCGAAGATGGGCGCAAGGCCTATGAAGTGCTCAAGCCGTTTGAAGGCGTCATCAAGAATCTCGAGAAGCGGCTGAACACCGAAAGCGCCTGGATGCGGGAGGAACTGGAGCGGTATCAATCCCCCTCCCCGTGCGAGGTCTGCCATGGTGATCGGCTGCGGCCAGAAGCGCTGAGTGTGAAGATTGCCGGCGAAACCATCGCCACGGCCGTGCGCCGTCCGGTGGGCCAGGCGCTGAAATGGGCGCAGGGCGTGGCCGATCATCTCACCCCCAAGCAGCGCGCCATTGGCGACCGCATTTTGAAGGAGATCGTCGAGCGGCTCGGCTTCCTCGACAATGTCGGGCTGGATTACCTCAATCTGGATCGCAAATCCGGCACGCTGTCGGGCGGCGAGTCCCAGCGCATCCGTTTGGCCAGCCAGATCGGCTCTGGCCTGTCCGGTGTGCTCTACGTGCTTGATGAGCCATCGATCGGCCTGCACCAGCGTGACAATGATCGCCTGCTCACCACGCTGAAACGGCTGCGCGACCTGGGCAACACCGTGCTGGTGGTGGAGCATGATGAAGATGCCATCCGTCTGGCCGATTATGTCGTCGACATGGGCCCGGGCGCCGGTGTGCATGGCGGCGAAGTGGTCGCGGCCGGCACGTTGCAGGACATTTTGGATTGCCCCGGCAGCATTACCGGCGCCTATCTTTCCGGTCGGCGCTCCATTCCGGTGCCGGCAAAACGCCGCAAGGGTTCGGGCAAGAAGCTGACGGTGAAGAACGCGCGCGGCAATAATCTGCAAGCTGTTACTGCCAGCATCCCGCTGGGCACCTTCACCTGCATCACCGGCGTTTCGGGCAGCGGCAAATCCACCTTCACCATCGATACGCTCTACAACGCCGCCGCGCGCGAATTGAACGGCGCCCGGGTGTTGGCGGCGCCGCATGACGGGCTGGATGGCCTGTCCCACCTCGACAAGGTGATCGACATTGATCAGTCGCCGATTGGCCGCACGCCGCGGTCAAATCCGGCCACTTACACCGGCTGTTTCACCAACATCCGTGACTGGTTTGCCGGGCTGCCGGAATCGCTGGCGCGCGGTTACAAGCCCGGCCGTTTCAGCTTCAACGTCAAGGGCGGCCGCTGCGAAGCCTGCCAGGGCGATGGCGTCATCAAGATCGAGATGCACTTCCTGCCCGATGTCTATGTGACCTGTGATGTCTGTCACGGCGCCCGCTACAACCGCGAAACGCTGGAGGTGAAGTTCAAGGGCAAGTCGATCGCTGATGTGCTGGACATGACGATCGAAGACGGGGTGGAATTCTTCAAGGCCGTCCCGCCGATCCGCGAGAAGCTCGCCATGCTGCTGGAAGTTGGCCTGGGTTATGTGAAGATCGGTCAGCAGGCCAACACCCTGTCGGGCGGCGAAGCCCAGCGGGTGAAGCTGGCCAAGGAGCTGAGCCGCCGGGCGACGGGCAACACGCTGTATATATTGGATGAGCCCACCACCGGGCTTCACTTCGAAGATGTGCGCAAGTTGCTGGAAGTGCTGCATGCCCTGGTTGATCAGGGCAACAGCGTGGTCGTCATCGAACATAATCTGGACGTGATCAAAACTGCCGATCACATCATCGATCTCGGTCCAGATGGCGGCGACAAGGGCGGCCGGATCGTGATCACCGGCACGCCGGAAATTGTGGCCGGGTGTGAAAACAGCTGGACCGGGAAATACCTGGCGCCGCTGCTGACGTCGGTTGCCCTGCCCGCGCTGGAGCCCGGCGATGGTGACACTGCCGATGCCCCCAAGCCCAAACGCAAGGCCAGAGCGAAAGCCTGATCGCCCTTACAGGCCGAAGCGCACACCATAGCCCAGGCCGACCGCGAACTGGCCGCGCTGGCCGCGCTGGCGGATCAGGCTGGAGTTGGCCGGCGCGTCGCCCAGCCTGTCATAGCTGGTGAACAGGGTGATGGCGCCGTTCTTGCCGAACTTGCCCAGCGGCTTGATCACATTGCCGGTAATGCCCGCGCTCATCAGGCCACTGCCGGTGCGCGACGGGGCAAGGCCAGTGGCCAGCGACTGGGCGCGGGTGACGCCGAAATAGACATTGCTGTAATCGCTGTCGGCCCAGGTGGCGCGCAGGCCAAAGCCCCACAGCAGGCTGCCATCGCGCTTGCGATCGTTCCAGCCGATGCTGGTATCGGCCACCACGCCATCATGGCCGCCGGTGCCCTGCCGCACTTCGGCGCGCAGGCGCAACTTGCCTTTCATCAGGCTTTTTTGCGCAAAGCCGCCAAATTCGCCGGCCAGATCGACATCGCCCATGCCCAGCAAGGCCGTGGAACCGCCGGTGATCAGGAAGGGCGAACCGCCGGTGCTTTCCTGCCGGCCAAAGCGCAGCTTGGCAAGCGGGCCAATCTTCCAGCCATCCTGGTTTACAGCGTTCCAACCCAGACCATCGGGAACGGACAGGAACAGGCTGTCTTTGTAATTCACGCGCAGATCGGGGAAGATCGACAGGCCATGATCCCGGCTGCCCTGCCACACCGGGGCCACCACTGGCGCGACGCCCAGGGTGATGGTCCAGGCCTTTTGCGCCGGCATGGCGGCGGGCGGGCCGGCTTGCTGGGCCAGCGCAGGGCTGGCGATGGCAAGCAGCAGGACGGCGGCGTGACGGATCATGTGAGGACTCCAACAGGGAATAACACGCCTGCGACCTAGCGAATTTATTACAGGCAGGCAATGTGGCGAGTTTTGAGCGCCACCTACGCAATCGACACGATGGGCAGCACGGCCAAGGCAGCCCACATTGGGGGTAACAACCAACCTTGGGAGCGCCACATGAGCCACCTGCCGCAAGACTTGCATGACATTTTTCCGGCCGCTGCCAACCGTTTGCGGCATTTGAAGGAAACGGATCGGCATTTTCGCACCCTGTCCGATCGCTATGCCGTGCTGGACGATGAAATCCGCCGCAGCGAGACGGGCGTTACGCCGGCGCTGGATGACGCGCATATCGAGGAATTGAAGAAGGAGCGGCTGCACCTGCTCGATCAGATTGCCGCCATTCTGGAAGGAGAAAAGGCGTGAACATCGATGAAATTGCCGCTGAATTGCGCGCCCGCCTGAGCGAGGTTCAGGCTGAAATCGCCCGGCTGGAACAGGCGACCATCCAGCCGCTTTCAGCCAAGTTTGCCGACCAGGCCAATGATCTGGAAGAACTGGCCACCAACGAAGGCATGGAAGTGCAGCACATCCACGAGGCTGAGCAGATCCTGGCCGCGCTGGGCCGCATCGAAGCGGGCGAATATGGCGTGTGCAGCAATTGCGGCGCGGATATCGCCATGGCGCGGCTGGCGGCGCTGCCCACCGCGACGCGCTGCATTCAATGCGCGGCGTGATGGCAGGATGACAGGCCGGCATTGGCCCGCTAACGCCAGTGGCCATGACCATGCTTCCTCATTCCGCGCCGTTTGAACGCTTTGCCGATTGGTTCGCTGCTGCCGAAGCGGCCGAACCCAATGATCCCAATGCCATGGCGCTGGCCACAGCCACGCCGGATGCCGCGCCGTCGCTGCGGGTCGTGCTGCTGAAGGCGTGGGATGAGCGCGGGTTCGTGTTTTACACCAATCTGGACAGCCAGAAGGGCAGCGAACTGGCGGCCAATGCCAAGGTGCATCTGAATTTCCATTGGAAATCGTTGCAGCGGCAGGTGCGCATCGGCGGCCGGGCTGGCCTGGTTGATGATGCTGAGGCCGACGCATATTTTGCCACCAGGCCGCGCGAAAGCCAATTGGGCGCCTGGGCCAGCCTGCAAAGCCGCCCCCTGCCCGACCGCGCCACGTTTGAAGCCCGGATCGCCGAAATGGCTGCGCGTTTCCCAGCGGATGTGCCGCGCCCCCCGCGCTGGAGCGGCTGGCGCGTCGTGCCCGAACGCATCGAATATTGGCAGGCCCGCGATGGCCGCTGGCACGAACGCGAGGTGTATTGGCGTGAAGCTGATGGCTGGCGCTTTGGCCTGGTCTATCCCTGATGCGCCTGGCGTTCACGCAGGTCGATGCCTTTGCCGGCGGCCCGTTCACCGGCAATCCGGCGGCGGTGATGTTTCTGGATCATTGGCTGCCCGATGCAGTGCTGCAAGGAATTGCGGCCGACAATAATCTGTCGGAGACCGCCTTTCTGGTGCCGTCGGCCGATGCCGGGGCCGATTTCGAATTGCGCTGGTTCACGCCCCTGCTGGAGGTGGCGCTGTGCGGCCATGCCACGCTGGCCAGCGGCCATGTCGTTCTGGATGCCCTGCCCGATCTGGCAGCGGCGCGGTTTCGCACCCGCAATGCTGGCACGTTGGTCGTGACCCGGCAGGGCGGCGATCTGGCGCTGGATCTCCCGGCATGGCCGGCAACGGCGCCGGTTACCGGTCCCCGCTTGGACGCCGTTGCCTCGGCACTTGGCGCGGCACCGGCGGAGGTGTGGGCACGCGGTGAGGATTATCTGGTCGCGGTGTTTGATCTGCCTGATGAGGTGCGCGCCCTGTCGCCCGATCATGCCGCAATCCTGGCGCTGGCGCCGGGGGTGGATTTGATGCTGATCGCCACGGCACCGGGCGAGGACACCGATGTGATCAGCCGGGTGTTTGTGCCGGCCTGCGGGGTGGATGAAGATCCGGTGACCGGGTCCGCGCATGCAGTGATTGCGCCGTTCTGGGCGGCACGGTTCCGGCGCAGCAGCTTCACCGCCTTGCAGGCCAGCGCCCGCAGTGGCCGGTTGCACTGCCAATTGGCCGGTGACCGGGTGATCCTGACTGGCAGGGCCCGCACGGTGATCCGCGGCGAGTATGACTTGCCTGATGGGGCCATTGCCGGCTAACCGGCCGTCATGAGCCTTCGCCCCTTCATCAAGATGCACGGCCTGGGCAATGATTTCCTGGTGCTTGACGCGCGCGACGTTGCAG
>Ga0209812_10002737_pt1 | contig 10259 bp, 9 predicted proteins | sample JI71714BDNA_FD_187502 | JGI IMG/M metagenome (GOLD analysis project Ga0209812, IMG submission 187502) | Wastewater effluent complex algal communities from Wisconsin, to seasonally profile nutrient transformation and Carbon sequestration -... | ecosystem: Engineered > WWTP > Effluent > Algae...
CAACGCTATAGGGAATTAATCAGCGTGTATTTAGAGCGCAGCACATCTTGGCGGGGTCAATCGGAATCTGCAATGCCGAAGCTTTACGGTTTACCTGTGGATTTTAGCCCCCAATCTGAGGAGGAACCTTGCTGGGAAGTGATTAATTTTGATTTGGAAAAAGAGCCAGGAGTTCCGATTCGATATCCCTATTTTCGGTTGTTTGAATAGTCATTAGTTAAATGCACCACGCCTCGATTCGTACTGCTAATATTCACCGGGCGATCGCCTTTTACGAACAGTTGGGATTTACTGTGAGCGATCGCTTTACCACCGGTTACACTCTAGCCTGTTGGATGGAAGGCCTCAACGGACGCATTGAACTCATCCAAATCCCAGAACCCAAACCAGCCCCAGATGCTTTTGGAGACGAGCATTATGTTGGATATTATCATCTATCCTTTGATTTAACTGAGGTGACATCTGACTTGCCTACTTGGTTAGAGTCTCTCAAACAACGGTTTGAGCAAGCAGCTTGTGAGGAACCAAGCCAGTTTCAGCCGCTGAAAGTTTTATTAGAACCGACTCAACAGGCGATCGGAGAAAATGTTTACGAAGTAGCTTTTATTGCCGATACAGATGGTTTGCCTTTAGAGTTTATTTTAAAACAGGGTTGAAAACCCAGTTTCCAAAATAAAACCCGCCGGTGCGGGTTTTATCTTCAAGCTAATTGTTAAGTGCCAATTTCATCTACTTCTGAGGAACAACAATTTCATTCGCAGCAACAGGACGAGCTGAGGAAGCGGTAGTTTTCAAAAGTGCGATCGCCTGGGCGTAACAAGGATCGTCCTTAGTAGCAACCAAAGTCGGTTTGTTAGCTAATTTCAGCTTTTGTGCATCGGTGACTTCCACTTTGACATCGGGAGTAACGCCCTTGTGACTAATATCAGTACCGTTGGGAGTATAGTAGTGAGCGATCGTCACCGCCAATCCCGAACCATCAGACAAAGAATGCACCGATTGTACTAAAGCCTTGCCAAAAGTTTGACCACCCATCACCGTGGCGCGTTTATTGTCCTTGAGAGCACCAGCCAAAATCTCGCTGGCGCTGGCAGAATTGTCGTCTACAAGGACTACCAAAGGCTTGTCAGTGAGGGCAGTCCGATTTGCCTTCATTTCCTGAGAATCTCCGGCTCGATCGACTGTACGGACGATAGCCCCGGTATCCATCCACATCCTGGCAATATCAATGCTTACACGTAGCAAACCCCCTGGATTGCCACGCAAATCCAACACAAAAGCATCAACTTTCTGATCCGAGAGCTTTTTAATAGCTGCTTGCATTTGTTCTCCGGCGTGGGAGCTAAACTCTTGCAAACGGATATAACCGACTTTCTTACCTCCTTCATTTTTGAGACTGTAGCGAACTGCCGCTACCTCAATTCTGGCCCTAGTCAGGGTAATATCAAACTCACTTTTACCAGGCCGAGCAATCCGCAAGGTGACTTTAGTGCCTTCAGCGCCCCGAATTATTTGAGCAGCATCAGAAACAGTCATGCCTGTAGTAGGTTTACCATCAATCACCAAAATGCGATCGCCCGCTTGAATCCCAGCCTTGAGGGCCGGGGAATTTTCCATCGGCTCAACCACCGTAATCGCCTTAGTTTTCTCGTCCGCTTCCAGCCTCATCCCTACCCCTGTTAGTTCCCCAGAAGTTTGATTAGTCAACGCTTCGTACTGCTTCGGGTCCATGAAGCGGGTGTAGGGGTCGTTTAACTTCTCTAATGCCTTGCGGAGAGAAGTATAGGCTGCTTCGCGAGAGGTATAATTTTGGCCGAGCAAATCTTGGCGGGTAAGTTCCCAGTCAGTCTTGTTAAAACTGCCATCAACATACTCTCGGTTCACAATTTGCCAGGCCTCGTCTAAAACAGCTTTGGGGCTATCTTGAAGCTCAGCACGGACGGATTGACTCAGGCCAGGTACAAACAAAGATATGGAAGCGGTTGTCGCCAGAGCCCCATTGAACAGGGCTGCCTGTAATTTAGAAAAGCGTCTGCGGGCTATATTCATTGAATTTGGCTCAATTCTATTTTAGATTTTTGATGGAAGATTTTCGATTGCTAGAAAATCTCAAATCACTGTAAATAAACTTTCTTGCGGAGGCTATGGCATCCTTTTGAACAGTTTAACTAGCTTTTTCACCGATCGCCAACCAATCACCAATCTATTTTACTGAATTTTACGCTGACCGAGTAATCCTTTAAACTTAATTAATATCCTAAATTTCCAAGTGCCGTGCAAGCTAAAGTCGAACAATTTTCTCACAAGTGGTTGAGTCTGCTCCTCTGTGGAGTTATTGGTATAGCAGCCGCTTGCGGGGTCATTACCATGCAGTCCCAGGAGCAATTCGGCGGAATTTCTGCTAGGGAAACTGAGGGGGGAAAGCCCTTACCGACCATCTCGGCCGCTACTTTCAAGCAATCCGAACAGCAAGAAGCCCTGCGGCTGAAAATTCTCAAAGCCATCCCCAGTTTTGGATTTGACAATTTAATTGCAGATTGGACATTTCTGAAATTTTTGCAATATTTTGGCGATGACGAAGCCAGAGACATCACTGGTTACAGCCTCAGTCAAGATTATTTTGACATCATCACTAAACGAGACCCCAGGCGAGTGGAAATTTACCCATTTCTGTCAGTTGCTGTTTCTTTTTACCAAGCAAAACCAGAAATTGCAGTCGATTTAATGGAACGCGGTACTAATGTCCTGTCGCCACAAATTGACCCCCAAGCGTGGACGGTATGGCGAAATAAAGGACTTGACGAATTGCTGCTGCTGGGTGATATTCCTGAGTCTATTCGATCGCACGAAATGGCTGCTGACTGGGTAGAAAAAACGCCAGAAGGTCAGAAATTAGCACCGATATTTCGTGCTACTGCTGAATATTTGCGTCGAGACCCCGATAGCGTCCAGGTACGCTTTTCGGCTTGGAATATGGTTTATGCTCAAACAAAAGACCAACTTGTGCGCCAAAGGGCGAAACAAGCTCTTGTCCAATTGGGAGCTCAGGTACGAAAGGATAAAAATGGAAAAGAGAGTTTTATTTTACCACCGAGAAAGTAGTTGAATCTTGGGGGTTTACTTTTAAATGTATTGGTAATTATCCCATTTAAAATCTCAAATCAGCTTGGGTGAGTTCGCGCCACTCACCAGGATTGAGGCCTTCTAGACGCAAATTTCCGATCGCACTTCTGACTAACCGCAAAGTCGGGAAGCCTACTGCTGCGGTCATCCTGCGGACTTGTCGATTGCGGCCTTCTGTCAGGGTCATTTCCAGCCATGCTGTGGGTATATGCTTGCGAAATCGAATCGGCGGTTCCCGTGGCGGTAACAGGGGTTCCGCTGATAATAATTGCACTTTTGTCGATCGAGTCCGATAATCTTGAATAGTGACACCAGTCTGCAAAGTAGCGATCGCACCAGCATCAGGAATCCCTTCCACTTGCACCCAGTAAGTACGGGGATGAGCGAATTTCGGGTCACTGAGTCGGTGCTGCATTTGTCCATCATCCGTTAACAACAACAGACCTTCACTATCGCGATCGAGCCTTCCGACCGCATAAACGTCAGGAATCGGAATATAATCTTTCAGAGTTCGGCGTTTAACTTCCCCTGAATTATCAGTGAATTGAGTCAAAACATCGTAAGGCTTGTAAAATAGAATATAACGAGGCATAAGAAATTAAAAATTTAAAATGTACTAATCTCAATAAATTTGTAGGGGCGGGTTTCACCAATAATAATTGCCTAAAACTCACAATCTCAAAAACCCGCCCCCACCCAACTCAGATATTGCATCCAGACCAATATTTTTGTAGGGGCGGGTTTCACCAACAATAATTGCCTAAAACTCACAATCTCAAAAACCCGCCCCCACCCAACAGCAATATAAATAAACATACACCTAACTTTACCATGCCCGAAGCCACACACCGCATTTGCATCGTCCTAGGAACCCGCCCAGAAGCAATTAAACTAGCCCCAGTAATTCAACAGTTCAAAAATTCCCCATCCTTTGACACCCAAGTAATATTAACAGGCCAACATCGAGAAATGGTCGAGCAAGTCATGGCAATGTTCGATCTCAAAGCCGATCGAGATTTAGCAATTATGCAGCACCACCAAACCTTGACAGATATTACTTGCCGCAGTTTGCAAGGTTTAGAAGCTTTGTTTCAAGAACTAAAACCAAAAATTGTCCTAGTACAAGGAGACACAACCACAGCTTTTGCCGCTGCTTTAGCTGCATTTTACCAAAAAATACCTCTAGGTCACGTAGAAGCCGGATTACGAACAGACGACCTGTTCAATCCTTACCCAGAAGAGGCTAACCGCCGGTTGATATCTCAGCTCACACGGCTGCATTTTGCCCCAACAGCCCTGGCTGCGGAAAATTTGGTGCGATCGTCCGTTTTGGGACAAATTCACCGCACAGGCAACACAGTGATTGATGCTTTGCTGGGAGTAGCCAAACGCGAACCCAAATGTAATATTCCCAACTTAGAATGGAGCAAATATCGCACTATTTTAGCCACAGTTCACCGCAGGGAAAATTGGGGAGAACCGTTACAAGGAATTGCCAAGGCATTTCTCAAAATTTTAGCGCAATTTCCCGACACAGCCTTGCTATTACCACTGCATAAAAATCCCACAGTTAGAGAACCTTTACAAGCTATTTTGGGCAACCATCCCAGAGTCTTTTTAACTGAACCTTTAGATTACGCAGAATTAGTAGGAGCGATTCAAAGATGCTATTTAATCCTCACAGATTCCGGCGGCTTACAAGAAGAAGCACCGAGTTTAGGGAAGCCTGTTTTAGTATTAAGAGAAACCACAGAAAGACCAGAAGCAATTGCCGCCGGCACTGCTAAACTCGTCGGTACAGATGCCGATTTAATAGCAGACTCCGCCGCCGAATTACTGAGCAATGCCGATGCTTACAACGCAATGGCAATGGCCATCAATCCTTTTGGAGACGGTTTGGCAGCGGCACGGATTTTGAAAATTGTTAAGGAGTATTTGAGTGAGAATATAGTTGATAGTTGATATCAATTCCGGTTGCACTCCTTAGGATATAAAGGAGACGGCACCTGGAGTCTCCTAATTTCGGCTACTAATAATTCCGATGCTACCGAAATAGATAGGACAGTTAGTTTAAACACCACAAATTGATTTTCAAGTAGGCATTAACGGCTGATGTATGGGAATCTCAATTATAAAATTTGTGCCTTTACCCAGGGTGGAATCACACCATAGTTTGCCACCATGCTTTTGAGCCACCTGATAGCTAATGGATAACCCTAATCCTGTACCCTTACCTACGGGTTTGGTTGTGAAAAAAGGATCGAATAGGCGCGATCGCGATTTCTCTGGAATGCCAGTACCATTATCCGCGATCGCAATTTGCACCCAGTCTGGTTCAATTGTGGTAGTCTTAATCCAAATCCGATTCGATTTGGTAACAATATCCTCAAAACTATGCCCTGCATTACTCTCTTCCAAAGCATCGATCGCATTTGATAGCAAATTCATAAACACTTGATTCAGTTGACCTGCATAGCATTCTACAAATGGTAGTTCTGCATATTCCTTAACTATTTCAATGGCTGGTCGTTCTTCGTTAGCTTGGAGGCGATGTTGCAAAATCATCAGGGTGTTATCAATGCCTTGATGCAGATCTACAGGCTTGAATTCCGCTTGATCCAGGCGAGAAAAGTTACGCAAGGAAAGCACAATATCCCGAATGCGATCGGTCCCAACTTTCATCGACTGAAGAATCTTAGTCATATCCTGAGTTAAGAAGTTTATATCTATATCATCCAGCTCATTTTGAAGAGATTGAGGTGGGTTTGGATATTGTTTTTGATAGGAATCAAGTAATCGGAATAAGTCTTGAATATATAAATTTATATGACGCAAATTGCCATGGACAAAGTTGACCGGGTTGTTGATTTCGTGCGCTATTCCCGCCACCATTTGCCCCAGTGCCGACATTTTTTCGCTCTGCACTATTTGACTTTGGGTGCGGTGCAATTCTTCAAGGGTAATTTTTAATTGTTGCACTTGTTCGTTCAGTTGCCGATCGCGATCCGTAATTTGCTCTGCCATACTGTTAAATCCCTGAGCTAAAAGACCCACTTCATCCTGACTATCAACCGGAATACTAAGGGCTAAATTGCCTGTGGCTAATTCCTGAGTTGCCTTAGTCAATCCTTGAATTCGACGGCTGAGAGCTTGAGTCATACGGAATCCTCCGATCATCACAACTGCGATCAGGACACTTCCTAATAGACCAAAACTACCCACCACAAACCATAAATGCTGTTCTGATTTCTCGATTTCCTTAGCAGAATGGAGTACAGCAATTTTGAGAGTTGCCCGATCGAAACCTTCTAGCTTGACTGTTTTGATCATGTATTTTTCGCCGGCAATCATGATTTTGGTGGGCCAATCATCTGGTTGGGGGAATTGCCAAGACTGATCGCGGTTAAGTGGCAAAGTAGCTGCCGTCACTCTCTCGTCATCAAAAGCCACTAAATCTATCGATGTGTCGCCCCGAATTGACTCTAACACTGCGTCGTCAATGGCTAATCCTGCAACCAAGCCAGCCAGTATCTTTTGAGATGATTTAATCGAGATCAAGCCAATCATCGAAGATGGAGCAGTATTTTCTGACAACATAATTCCCGATAATTCTAGTCCAGTGCGAGCGGCGCGGTTGATAGAGGTATCCTGCAATTTGGCCTGTCCAATGGCTCCTAACTGCGAAGACACTAAGATTTGACCCTCAGCATTAACTATTCTGACAAAATCCAGTTTTAAACTTGTTTGGAGTGGTAATATAGTCCGTAGTAATAAAGCGCGATCGCCAGTATTTAAGGCTCGGATCGCATCATTATTCTCACTCATCGAACGAGCTTTCAAATTGACTGATTCTTGTCTTTGCTTTAAAGATTCCCTGAGCAAACTAGCCAGATCCAAAATCTCCTTCTGCGCCATCTGTTCTAAGTTGTTTCTCGCAAAATAACCAAAACTCAATGTTCCGGCAGTCCATAGACTCAGAAATGCCAGCAACAGAGGTGATAACAACTTGACGGCAACGGGTAATTGCGCGTATCTGGATTGAATTGCCATAGCCCTTAATTCTTGGCGGAAGTCGTCACTGAAATAAAGCCAGACTGCTCCATCGCGTTGATTGATGGGGGACTAGAGATGTATTGAATTAGCGCTTGGGTAGCCTCGGAAGGATTTTTGTGCCAGACAAATGAAATTGTCCGCACCATCGGATACTTCCCCGCTTTGACATTTTCTAGTGTTGGTTCAACCCCGTTGAGACTGAGGCGGTTGACAGGTAGTTTATTGGAAATAGCCTGAGCAAGGGAAAAAGCACCGATGCTATAAGGAGTGCTTTGAATTGTCTGGATCAATTCCGTTTCTTTCCGCAATATTACTGCTTCTGGTGAACTCTTCAAATCTGTTCCTAAGTAATGTTTGCGTAGGAGTCGTTTGGCAGATTCATCTTCTGGGCGATCGAGCAACACAATTTTAGCATCGTTGCCTCCAACTTCCTTCCAGTTGGCGATCGTACCACTATAAATGCCTTTGATATCTTCAGTCGTCAGGTTTTTGACCCCTGTGACACTAGGATGAGTCGCAACCACAACGGCATCATGGGCAATTTCGCGAGACTCGATGCTGCCATCATTTTCTTCTGGCTTTAATGTTTTCGAGATTGCACCTATATCGACTACTCCCTGTTTAATTCCATCAATGATATTTTCGGACTGCCCCGGTTCTAGCTGGGTAATTTTGACATTTTTTGTGCTAGCTTCATAATTGGTTTGCACCACCTTAATCAGACCCAATGTGCTGCTCGATCCCCCAAGTTTGAGCGACGAGGTTTGGGTTGATGCTGCCACAGTCGTAGGCGTTGTGGTGGTGGGGGGTGTGCTGCTTGTCGTTGTGCAACTGGGCAGGCCAAGAAGCGCGATCGCACTTACAATTAGTGTCACTAAATTTTGTTTCATTTTACCATGCCTACGTTATTCAAGGCGATCCGACTATTTGATTTACAAGTTGTTGAATATTTTGTAATAAATTAAAATTGGTGAATAGATTTTTGATTGATATGACGGTGGATTTCACCTCCACTAAATTTTATCGTGAATAATTCAAATTTGCAATGAGTCGATCGGCTGGCATGGTCATGCGATCGCTAATCACATCATACTTGTTAGAGATGCGATCGCAGACAAGGCAAGTCCATTCAACTGTAGCAGGTTAATTCGGAAAGTGTTCCCCTAACTTTTTTAGTAATTATAAGTTACATATCATTTTTTTATTAAGATTCATAGATAAATTTTCGGTTGATGGAAAAAATAAAATCCGAAACCATATTAAATCCAGTAGCATCGCAATTAATATTAGCCATAATCAGGACACGGGATTGCCGTTTCCCTACCCCGATTAATTGTAGGGAAACGGCAATGCCTTGTCCTCCGTTGCTGAGAATACTTAGCTTGTCAGTTAAATATTTTAAGGAGTAGGAACTTGGGGCTGAAAGTTGCGAGTACCTTTATACCCGGATAAGATAGCAAGTTTTTCCAATGATTGCATTCCTGTATAATATTTACCCCCAATTTCCCAGGTGGGATAAGCTTTGATATTGGCGGCTTTGCATAAATCTGGCTGAGCATCTTTTCCTCTGGGATCGCACTCAATGTAAGTAATTGCAGTCAATGCTTCTTTGCCAAAAAGTTCTTGTTGTTGGTGACAATAAGGACACCAGTAAGCACCGTACATTCTGGCTCTAATGGTCTGCAAATGGGTTGCTAAAGCTACTTGATCCGGCAGGGATTCGCTAGTAATAGGGGGTGCTGTCTGTGGGATTACTGGTAATGTAGAAGGGGGAGGAGGTGGGGGGGTTTGTGCTAACTTTTGAGTGAATTTGTTGCGGAAACTGAACTGTGCAATTCCCCCCTCTGCTTGGGCTGTGACTAAAATCCCGAAAGTGAGGATGGCACCGATCGCACATAAGTTGATTTTACTGAGTCTCATCTTGAATTTCCTGTGGAATTTGCTAGGATTTTACCAGTTTGAGCGATCGCCTCTACAACATTCTCTACCACAAAAATTTTAGCTGTTGCTAGTTTTTCAAAGAAAACTTTACTTTCAGCGCTGTCATTTAACAAGATAACTGATTTGTCAGCTTTGAGAGCGAGGGCTATTTCCGAAGCCGTGCCCGTACCCATACCGCAGGCAATGATGACATCGGAAGACAGAATGTTAATGTTATTACGGGCGTTTCCCATATCAGTGACGATCGCAATATCTACAGATTCAGAAATACCGCGAGTATCATTCCCCGGAAGAATACCGATAGTTAAACCATTAGCAGCTTTTGCGCCTTGGTTTGCCGCCTCCATGACGCCGACATTGCGGCCGCCAGTCAGCAATATCCATCCTGCTTGGGCGATGAGTTGTCCGAGTTGATAGGCGTTTTCTAAATCAGTTGAGGTGGCACTTTCGCCGGGCCCCATAATACCAATAATGATTTTTTTCATAGTTTAGCTAGCCAGACGGGAATCCCCACACTATACCGATCTAAGGTTAGTGTGGGATGAAAGGCTTGTTTCGCGTGCGACTTAAAATAAAATTTATATTCAATCACAATTCAGCTAGAAATTGCGGGTATTTTTCAGCAATTTTTACCGCTATTTTTTGGATTTTGGAAAATCCTGTACGCCTCCAAAAAGAGCGAATAGTTTGTTCCTTGATATTCAATTGGCGGGCGATGGTTGCCATTTTGGCGGGCGATTCATCCAAAAGTAATTTTTGAGCAATGATTTGGCAGTTGCAGTCGGGACGGTTGCGAGGATGACAGTTGCGAAGTTCCTGTTGTGGATCTCCCTTAAAATAATTGGCTATATCCCGTGCTAAAGCTTGTTTTTCTTCTCTCTCAATCCGTTCGATTTCGCAGTTCAAAGCATCCAAACAGCCATAAAATCCACTGGTTTCTAAAGCCTCTAAAGGAACTGTGTTTAGATATTTGCTATTTTGGGAAGTATATAAATCTTTAATTCGATACCTGAGATGACCGTTCACCCAAGTGACGAGGCTGGCTTGAATCGGAGAATGTTGGGGATTAAACTCGTGAAGGTGCTTGTTTAACCATAGCCAAGTTTTATTCTGGGCTTCATAATAATAGGGATGAGAAACTT
>Ga0209812_10002740_pt1 | contig 10239 bp, 9 predicted proteins | sample JI71714BDNA_FD_187502 | JGI IMG/M metagenome (GOLD analysis project Ga0209812, IMG submission 187502) | Wastewater effluent complex algal communities from Wisconsin, to seasonally profile nutrient transformation and Carbon sequestration -... | ecosystem: Engineered > WWTP > Effluent > Algae...
AGCCGCAGACGCACGTGGCCTACGTGCCGTTCAGCGAGCCCGTGCCCACGCGCCGCATCGTGCTGGTGTGGCGCCGCACCTTCCCGCGCTACGAGGCCATCGCCGCGCTGCGCAACTGCGTCTACGCCTGCACGCTCGAGGGCGTGCGGCGCCTGTCCTGAACCCGTTCACCAAGGAACCAACACCATGGGCAAGAAAAAAGCCGCCGCGGCTGCCGCCGCCGGCCCCGCCATCCAGATCGGCATCGAAGCCGCCGACCGCGGCGCCATCGCCGGCGGGCTGAGCCGGCTGCTGGCCGACACCTACACGCTCTACCTCACCACGCACAACTTCCACTGGAACGTGACGGGGCCGATGTTCAACTCGCTGCACGCCATGTTCATGGCCCAGTACACCGAGCTGTGGACCGCGGTGGACCCGATCGCCGAGCGCATCCGCAGCCTGGGCCACCCGGCGCCGGGCAGCTACGTGCAGTACGCGGCCCTGGCCAGCGTGCCCGACGCGCCGGCCCAGCCGCCCAAGGCGATGGAGATGGTGCGCATCCTGATGGAAGGCCACGAGGCCGTGGCGCGCACCGCGCGCGCCATCTTCCCGCTGGCCGACAAGGCCGGCGACGAGCCCACGGCCGACCTGCTGACGCAGCGCCTGACGGTGCACGAGCAGCAGGCCTGGATGCTGCGCTCGCTGCTCGAGGTCTGAACCCCGCGGCGCGGGCGGCGGCGCGGGGCCGTCGTTTCGCGACAGCCCCGTGCCGGCCGTCGGCCGGCGCTGGTGGGCGCGCCCGGCGGGGCGGATGCTCCGGCACCTGTCCATGGCCCGGAGCGCCCTGATGCCGCTGAAACCCCTTTCCCTTGCACGTGGCCTGGCCACGCTGGCCTGCGCCCTGTGGGGCGCCTGGCCCGCCAGCGCGGCAACCGGGCCGGCCGCCACGATCGCCGCCGCCCCCGCGGCTCACCCGGCCGTCGGCCGAAGCGAGCTGCAGGTCGACGGCCTGCGCGTGGTGCTGAGCTACCCCACCGCGGCCGCCGCGACAGAGGTGGACTTCGGGCCGTTCCGCGTGCGCGTGGCCGTGGGCGCCGAGCCCGCCGCGGGCCGCCGCCTGGTGGTGGTGTCGCACGGCACGGGCGGCAGCGACCTGCCCGACCACGACCTGGCCACCGCGCTCGTGCGCGCCGGCTTTGTGGTGGCGCAACCGCTGCACCGCGGCGACCACGCCGGCGACACGCGCGACGCCGGCCCCGTGGCCTTCGAGCGCCGCCCTCGCGAGGTGAGCGCCGTCATCGACGCGTTGGCCGCCCATGCGAAGTGGGCGCCGCGCCTGCAGCTCGACCGCGTGGGTGTGCACGGCATGTCCGCCGGCGGCGTGACCGGGCTGGCCCTGGCTGGCGCCCGCTGGCGCATGAAGGGCCTGATCGACCACTGCCTGGCGCATGCGGAGGCCGACGCCGGCTTCTGCCTGCAGGGCGCCGTCACGCCGGCGCAGCAGGCCGAGCGCCGCGCGCGATTCGAATCCGCGCGCGGCGCACCCGAATCGGCGCTGCCCGAGGCCCTGCTGGCCTGGCACGGTGGCCGCGCCGCCGACGCGGCGGGCGCCGACCCGCGCCCCGACCCGCGCATCGCCGCCGTGACCCTGGCCGTGCCGGTGGCCGCCATCTTCAGCGCCGAGAGCCTGGCGCGCATCGCCATCCCCGTGGGCGTGGTGGCCGCCGAGCGCGACCAGGTGCTGCTGCCGCGCCTGCACAGCGGCCACGTGCTGGCCCACTGCGGCCGCTGCGTGGCGCTGGCCACGCTGCCGGGTGCCGGGCACTTCGACGTGCTGTCCCCCTGGCCGGCGGCCATCGCGGCCCAGGTGGCGGCCGGCCAGCTGCGTGGCGGCCTGCCCGAGCCGGGTTTCGACGCCGCGCAGCGGGTGGTGGCGCAGGCCCGCATCGCCGCTTTCCTGCGCGAGGCGCTGCGCTGAGGCCACCGCGAGCGGCCGCCGGGCCGCGCCGGGATAATCCGCGGTTTCCCTGAACGAGCCGCGACATGACCGCCGCCACCCCCGAGCGCATCACCCAGGAGGTGAAGCGCCGCCGCACCTTCGCGATCATCAGCCACCCCGACGCGGGCAAGACCACGCTCACCGAGAAGCTGCTGCTGTTCAGCGGTGCGATCCAGATCGCCGGCTCGGTGAAGGCGCGCAAGGCCACGCGGCACGCCACAAGCGACTGGATGGAGATCGAGAAGCAGCGCGGCATCTCGGTGGCGTCCAGCGTGATGCAGATGGAGTACCGCGACTGCGTCATCAACCTGCTCGACACGCCGGGCCACCAGGACTTCAGCGAAGACACCTACCGCGTGCTCACCGCGGTGGATGCGGCGCTGATGGTCATCGACGCCGCCAACGGCGTGGAGCCGCAGACACGCCGCCTGCTGCAGGTGTGCCGCGCGCGGAACACGCCCATCCTCACCTTCGTCAACAAGATGGACCGCGAGGTGAAGGAGCCGCTGGCGCTGATGGACGAGATCGAGCGCGAGCTGGGCATGACGGTGGTGCCCTTCACCTGGCCCGTGGGCATGGCCAAGTTCTTCGGCGGTGTGCTGGATCTTCGCAAGGACCAGATGCGCGTGTTCGCGCCCGGTGAAGACCGCGTGGCCGGCACGGAAGAGGTGATCGACGGCCTGGCCAACCCGCAGCTGGCCGAGCGCTTTGGCGGCCCGTTCGAGCAGGCCGCGGGCGAGATCGAGCTCGTGCGCGAGGCTGCGCCGGCCTTCGACGAGGCGGCCTTCCTGTCGGGCCGGCAGACGCCGATGTTCTTCGGCTCGGCCGTCAACAACTTCGGCGTGCAGGAGGTGCTCGACGCGCTGGTGGACCTGGCCCCGCAGCCGGGCGCCAAGCCCGCCATCCAGCGCACCGTGCAGCCCACCGAGCCCAAGCTCACGGGCGTGGTGTTCAAGATCCAGGCCAACATGGACCCCGCGCACCGCGACCGCATCGCCTTCGTGCGCGTGGCCAGCGGGCGCTTCGAGCGCGGCATGCGGCTGAAGGTGTCGCGCAGCGGCAAGGAGCTGCGGCCGAACTCGGTGGTGACCTTCATGAGCCAGAAGCGCGAGCTGCTGGACGAGGCCTTTGCCGGCGACATCATCGGCATCCCCAACCACGGTGTGCTGCAGCTGGGCGACACGCTCACCGAGGGCGAGGTGCTGCAGTTCACTGGGCTGCCGTTTTTCGCGCCCGAGATGTTCCGCAGCGTGGAGGTGGCCGACCCGCTGAAGACCAAGCAGCTGCGCGCCGGCCTCACCCAGCTGGGCGAGGAGGGCGCGATCCAGGTCTTCCGCCCCGTGGCCGGCAGCGTGCTGCTGCTGGGCGCCGTGGGGCAGCTGCAGTTCGAGGTGGTGGCGCACCGCCTCGAGCACGAGTACGGCTGCAAGGCGCGCGTGATGCCGGCGCGCTACAACGTGGCGCGCTGGGTCACGTGCCCTGACGAGAACGGCGGACCCAAGGAGCTGCAGCGCTTCATCGACGGCAACGCCCACCGCGTGGCCCTGGACGCGGTGGACGCGCCCTGCGTGCTGCTGGAGTACACCGGCGAGCTGCGCGCCATGCAGGAGAACTGGCCCAAGATCAGGTTCCACGCGCTGCGTGAGCACGCGGGGCTGGTGTTCCAGAAGCAGCTGGAGGGCTGAGCGCGGGCGGCGGCCGCGCTCAGCGCGCGGGCTGCCCCAGGTGCCGGCCGATGAAGCGCGCCAGCCGCTCGAGGTGGTCGACGCGGCTCTTCTCCTCGAACAGGCCGTGGCCCTCGTCGAGGTACTCGTGCGTTTCCACCACCACGCCGGCGCCGCGCGCCGCGGCTACGAAGCGGCGTGACTGGGCCGGGTCGACGCGGGTGTCGCGTGCGCCCCAGGTCACCAGCAGCGGCACTTTGTAGTCGGCGACGCGGTTCAGGGGCGAGAAGCGCTCGAGCATGGCCTTGTCGGCCACCGGGTCGCCCAGTGTCTCGGTGAACAAATAGCGCTGCGCCTGTTCGGTGATGTCGGTCCAGAAGCGGCTGAACAGGCGCGTCGTGTCGGTCACGCCGTTCAGGCTGGCGGCGCAGCGGTACAGCTCAGGGTGGCGCACCGGGCCCATCAGCGCCGCGTAGCCGCCATAGCTGCCACCCACGATGCAGGCGCGCCCGGGCTCACCCATTTTCTCGCGCACGGCCCAGGCAACGGCGTCGGCGAGGTCGTCCTGCATGGCCTGGCCCCACTGCTTGAACCCCGCCCGGAAGTGGCGCTCGCCGAAGCCCGTGGAGCCGCGGTACTCCACCTCGAGCACGCGCCAGCCCTGCGCGGCCAGGAACTGCGCCTCCGCGCTCCAGAGCAGCGAGCCGCCGCGCACATGGGGCCCGCCATGCACCAGCACCACCAGCGGACGCGGTGTCGTGGGAGCGACTCCTGCGGGGTGCGTCACCACCACGGGCAGGCTCAGGCCGTCGCGCGCGGGCACGCGGTGGAAGCTGCGGTTCCCCTGCGTGGCCTCGGGCAGGTCGGGGTGGCTGGTCCCGATGGCCACGAGCCGCCGCGCCGCCACGTCGAATACGTGGTACTCCGCGGGCATGCGGTCGCCCATGGAGCGCACGACAAAGCGCTGCGCCGACGGGCAGTGCCCGCACAGCAGCTGGTTGGTGCGCCCGGCCGGCAGCGCGGCGTCGACGGCCTTCTGGATCTGCTCCAGCCGCGCGTCCAGCCACACCGTCTGCGGGCGCGAGGTGAGGACGTGCACGCCCACCAGCGTGGGCTGGCGATCGTCGACCTCCAGCCCGCCGTCGATGTCGAAGCCGTCCACGGCCACCAGCGGCTCGGGGTCGAGCCGGCGTGCCTTGGGGTCGTACACGTACAGCGCCAGCGTGTCACGGGCCTGGCGGCTGCTCACGATCCACTTGCCGTCGGCCTCGATGTACAGCGGGTTCAGGCGCTGGCCGTCGATCAGGGGCGTGTCCTCGAGCACCTGCCAGGTGCGCGAGCCGGCTGGCCGGTGGTGCACCCGGGCGCGCCCCCCGTCGCCGGTGACGGCGATGCGCAGGTCGCCGGCGGCGTCGGTCACCAGCGCCACCGGGTTCTCGGGCATGCCGTCGCTCACGCGCTCCAGACGCCCGGTGGCGGTGTCCAGCCGCGCCAGCGCGCTGATGTAGCGCTGCGTCGTGCCTTCCTGCACGGGGGGGCGGTAGCGGAACAGCGCCTGGTCGCCCCGTCCGACGAGGGCTCCGGCGAACGCCCAGCCGTAGGGCAGCACACGCTCCGGGATGAGGCTGCCCAGGTTCCGCCGCTTGGCATAGCTCCAGTCGGCCAGCAGCTGCAGGCGCTGGCCGTCGATGTCGATGCCGAAGGTGCCGGCCTCGCCTTCGTAGTACAGGGCCTCGGGTGGCGTGAGGTCGAACACCAGCCGGCGCTCGTTGACCCAGTTGAGGTTGCGCACGTCCAGCGAGCGGCGGCCGGTCAGTGCGCGGACATGGCCCGGCTCGCCGAGGTCGATCGTGGCGACCACCCTCTGACCGTCCGGGTTGGTCAGGATGAAGGCCGCGTGCTGGTTCGAGGGCGACACCTGCATCTCGCTGATGCGGGGCTGGCGGGCGTAGTGGATCGCCGCCGTGACGGGCGCGGCCGCACCGGCCGTGGCCGGGCCCTGAGCGCCGGTGAGGCCGGGCGCCAGCAGTGCGAGCAGGGCGAATAGGGCCGTCGGGCCCAGGGCGGCCGGTCTTGCGGGCCGCGGGTTGGAATGCTGCACGTCGCCTCCCTGGCGCTCACATGGAGCGTCAGATCCTAGCGGTGGTCGGCCGAGCGCCGATGCGGGTTCGCCCGCAGCGGTTGCCGCCGGCTGCGCTGGCCGCTGCAACGGGTGCGCGAAGTGGCGCCGGATAATCCGGCGCGTGTCCTCGCCCGCTCCGCCCCCCAACCGCCTGGCCCTCTACCTCGACCTCATCCGCTGGGACCGCCCCGCCGGCTGGCTGCTGCTGCTGTGGCCCACGCTCAGCGCGCTGTGGATCGCCGCCGACGGCTGGCCGGGCTGGCACCTGCTCGGCGTGTTCGTGGCCGGCACCGTGCTCATGCGCAGCGCCGGCTGCTGCGCCAACGACGTGGCCGACCGCGAGTTCGACCGCCACGTCAAGCGCACGGCCCAGCGCCCCGTCACACGCGGCGCGGTCTCGCCGCGCGAGGCGCTGGCCGTGGGTGCGGTGCTGGCCCTGGTGGCCTTCGGCCTGGTGCTCACCACCAGCGCGCCGGCCATCCTGCTGAGCTTCGTGGCGCTGGCCGTGACGCTGCTCTATCCCTATGCCAAGCGCGTGGTGAGCATGCCGCAGGCGGTGCTGGGCGTGGCCTTCAGCTTCGGCATCCCGATGGCCTTTGCCGCTGCGCAGGGCGGGCGCGAGTGGGGCCTGCAGGCCGTGGCCGACGCCGTGCCCTGGCACGCCTGGGCGCTGCTCGTGGCCAACCTGTTCTGGGTGCTGGCCTACGACACCGAGTACGCCATGGTCGACCGCGACGACGACCTGCGCATCGGCATGAAGACCAGCGCCATCACCCTGGGCCGCTTCGACGTGGCCGCCGTGATGGGCTTCTACGTCGTGCACCTGCTGGCCTGGGCCGCGCTGGGCCGCTTGCTGGGTCTGGGCGCGTGGTTCCTGGCCGGGCTGGCGGTGGCGGCGGCACAGGCCGCGTGGCACTTCACGCTGATCCGCGGGCGCAGCCGCGACGGCTGTTTCCGCGCCTTCCGCGCCAACCACTGGCTGGGCTTCGCGGTGTTCGTGGGCACGGCGCTCGACCTGGCGCTGCGCTGAGCCCGCCGAGCGGGCCGTGCTCCGCCCGTGCGTGGCCGGTTCAGCACCAGGGCTGCAGGGAAACTCCCGATCCCCTCGCCCCGTGCCCGAGGGCCGATGCCGCGCAGAAGCTGACTTAGCATTTGAGGGACACCGGAGCAGCGGCGATTGGTTCGCCGCGCCGGCGTCACAAGCAACCAAACCCGAGGGAGTTCCCGAGCATGCGCAAAGCGATTGTGTCCCTGGCCGTGGCAGCCGCCGCATTCACCACTGGCTGCGCCAGCGTGGTGTCTGGCCAGGAGCAGGCCCTGCAGATCAACTCGAACGTGGCCGGCGCCGATGTCCTCATCGACGGCGTGCTGGTCGGCAAGACGCCGTTCAGCGGCCAGGTCAAGAAGGGCGCCAAGACCACGCTGGTGGTCCGCAAGGACGGCTTCAAGGAGCGCACCATCCAGATGTCCACCGAGATCGAGGGCGCGTTCTGGGGCAACATCATCATCGGTGGCGTGCTCGGCTCCAGCACCGACTACGGCACGGGCGCCATGTACCGCTACGCGCCCAACGTGATCCAGGTCGACCTGGAGCCCGTCGCGGGAAAGTAGCCGGGTACTGCGCGCCCTTCGCCTACACGCAGGCCCTGCGCAGCGCCTTGCCGCTGGCCGAGGAGCTGCAACGTGGCGATGGGCGCCACCTGCGGGCGTTCTTCATGAACTTCGCGCCACCCGGCCGCACGTTCGAGCAGTGGCTGCAGGCCTTGCAGCCGGCCTTGCGGGCGCATGACACTCTGCAGGGCTTCGCCTGCGAGTTCAGCCTGCTGGCCACCGGCTCGGCCCCCACCGGGCCGGCCACGGGCGCGTCGCCCTGAGCGGGGCGCCACCGTTTCCACATGACGATGACCTGGCGCCTGGGGCGCCTCATGGTCGTGGCCTGCTTGGCCGCTGTTGCCGCTTCGGCGGCGGCAGCGGCGCAATGGGGCCGCGAGCCCGACCCCGCCGCGGTGTCGAGGTTCACGCGGGCCAGCCTGGTCTTCGCGACCCACGACCTCAGCTCGCCCGTCTCGCTGTTCGGCCACACCTTCCTGGTGCTGCACGACCAGCCCGAACCCGAGCCCGATGCCCTGGTGGTCGAGTTCGGGGGCGTGGTGCGGCGACCGGCCGACCACGTGGCGGCGCTGCTGTCGCACATCCCGGGCCGCTTCGCGCTCAGCCACTTCTCGACCAAGGAGCGCGAGTACGCGGCCGACGGCCGCAGCCTCTGGGTCTACCCGCTGCGGTTGGAGCCCGAAGCCCAGCAGGCGCTCGCACGGCAGGCCCAGGCCGTCATCGGCCAGGAGCGGCCGTACACCTTCCTGCGCAGCAACTGCTCGCACCACATCCTGGCGCTGGTGGCCCGGGCAGCGGGCCTCGATGCGGAAGAGCCGGACTGGCCGTTTGTCGTGCCGGTCGACACCCTGCGCGCCCTGGCCGGCCGTGGCCTGCTGGCGCCACCGCAGCACCGCCCCGCCGCGAGTGCGCGCGCGCTGGCGGCCCATGCGCGCCTGGATGCCGCAGGCCGGGCGCGGTTCGAGTCCTACCGGCTCGACCCCGACCAGCCCGGCCCCGAGGCCGAGGACAGCCCCGTCGCGCTGGCCTTGTCGGCCGCGGCCGAGCACTGGGCCCTGGTGGAGCTGCAGACCGCCCGTCGCGATGCCTGGTACCGGCTCAAGCGGCGCTTTCCGCGGTCTGCCGACCTCGAGCCCCCGCGCCAGGATCCGCTGGACACCGGTGCCCACGCCAGCTGGAGCTGGGTGCAGGGGCTGGACGGCACGGCCAGCACCCTGGGCTGGAGCTACGGCTTCCTGTCGTTCCGCAACGAGGACCTGTCGGCCCTGCGCCATGCCGAACTGCAGCTGCTCGACCTGGTGGTGTCGCGGCGCGATGGGCGCCTGCGGCTGGACCGGCTCGGGCTGCTGGCGATGGAGGCCAATCAGCCCGCGAGCCCCGTGGCAGGCGGTTTCACGCAGCGCCTGGACCTGGCCTACGTCAACGACACCGCGCAGGCAGGCCGCCGTGCCGAGCGCCTGCTGCTGCGATTCGGGCGCGGGGTCACGTGGCCGTTGGGCGGGGTCGATGTCTCCGCGCTGCCCTTCATCGCGCTGGGCGGCATCGACGGCGGTGCGGGCTGGGCACCGGCAGCGGCGGTGGGGCTGCGCGGCTCGGCCCATGCATCGCTGCCGTCGGGCTGGCGGGCACGGGCCCAACTTGAATGGTATGGGCGCGAGCTGGCGGGGCTTCGAGCCCTGCACCGCTTCGAGCTGGCAGCGCCCACGCTGGACGGCCGCCACGGCTTCGGCCTGCAGGCCGAGGTGAGGAACGGCCAGCTGCGCGACGCGATGCTGGGCCTGCGCTGGACCTTCCGCCCCCGGCCGCCTTGAAGGCGCTGCGGCCTCAGCCGCGGCCGAGTTCCTCGGCCCGTGCCCGCGCCGCGTGCAGCGCCTTCACGAAGGCCGCCTTCACGCCATCAGCCTCGAGCGACGTGATCGCCGCATGCGTGGTGCCACCCTTGCTCGTGACCTGCTCGCGCAGCGCGGTGGGCGACAGCGCCGAGCGCTGGGCCAGCGCGGCCGCGCCGGCAAACGTGGCCTGGCCCAGCGCGCGGCCCTGCTCGGGGCTCAGGCCCATCTCGGCCGCGGCCTGCATCATGGCCTCGAGGAAGTAGAAGACGTAGGCCGGGCCGGAGCCCGACAGCGCCGTCACGGCGTCGAGGTCGGCCTCGTGGTCCACCCACAGCACCTGGCCCGTGGGCGCGAACAGCGCCGCGGCGCTGGTGCGCTCGGCCTCGTTCACCGCGGGCTCGGCGTACAAGCCCGCGATGCCCTGGCCGATGAGCGCCGGCGTGTTGGGCATGCTGCGCACGATGCGCGTGCTGCCGCTGGCCGCGGCGATGGTGGCGCAGCGCACGCCTGCCATCACGCTGAGCTGCAGCGCGCCGCCCACGAAGGGCGCGCAAGGCGCGGCGGCCTCGGCAAACAGCTGCGGCTTCACGGCCCACACCACCAGGCCGCAGCCGGCCAGCCGCGCGTCGGCCGCGGGCTGCGCCACCACGCCGTGCTCGCGCGCCAGGCGTTCGCGCTGGGCCTCGAAGGGCTCCACCACCACCAGCGAGGCCGGGTCGTGGCCGCTGCGCACGAGGCCGCCGATGAGCGCGCCGGCCATGTTGCCGCCGCCGATGAAGGCCACGCGGCCTGTTGTGACCTTGTTCATGCGGCCAGTGTAGGCCGCGGCCTGCCATGAGCGCCCCGCGCAGGACCCATGCAAAGCTGGCATGGCACGCCGTGACAAATCCAGCCGTGGCCCGACTACAGTGCGCGCCACGCCGCCGCCGAGGTGCCCGTGCCCACGAAGCGGGGCGCCGGCCGGGGCGCCGCAAACCCTTCGGAGACACCCTTCATGGCCCCCTCGAAATCGCCGCTATCGCCGACCCC
>Ga0209812_10002741_pt1 | contig 10229 bp, 11 predicted proteins | sample JI71714BDNA_FD_187502 | JGI IMG/M metagenome (GOLD analysis project Ga0209812, IMG submission 187502) | Wastewater effluent complex algal communities from Wisconsin, to seasonally profile nutrient transformation and Carbon sequestration -... | ecosystem: Engineered > WWTP > Effluent > Algae...
ATGCTAGATATCAAGAACTACGCAAAAACAAATTTTAATTAGGTAATAAAATGGTAATAGCAGCACCAGTTCTATCGGGCAATCAGTCGATTTTTCAAGCTCGTTACGACAACTTTATCGGCGGGAAATGGGTAGCACCGACGCAAGGAAAATACTCGGAAAATTTGTCGCCAATTACCGGAAGACCAATTTGTCAAATCCCGCGATCGACCGCCGAAGATGTAGAATTAGCCCTAGATGCCGCCCACGCAGCCAAAGAAAAATGGGGTAAGACTAACCCCGCAGAAAGAGCGCGAATATTAAACAAAATAGCCGATCGCATGGAAGAAAACCTCGATCGCCTCGCCATCGCCGAAACCTGGGACAATGGTAAACCAATCCGTGAAACCACATTAGCAGACATACCACTGGCGATCGACCACTTCCGCTACTTCGCAAGCTGCATCCGAACTCAAGAAGGGTCCATCGGCCAACTCGACGAAACCACCGTCGCCTACCACTTCCACGAACCCCTAGGCGTCATCGGACAAATCATACCCTGGAACTTCCCCATCCTCATGGCCGCCTGGAAACTAGCCCCCGCCCTCGCCGCCGGAAACTGCGTCGTCCTCAAACCAGCAGGCCCAACCCCCGCCTCAATCCTAGTCCTGATGGAAATCATCGCCGACTTAGTACCAGACGGCGTAATCAACATCATCAACGGACCAGGTGCCGAAATCGGCAAAACCCTAGCCACCAGCCGCCGCATCGCCAAAGTCGCCTTCACCGGCGAAACCACTACCGGGCGACTAATCATGCAATACGCCTCCCAAAACATCATCCCAGTCACCCTAGAATTAGGCGGCAAATCCCCCAACATTTTCTGTGAAGACATCTGCGCCAAAGACGACGATTTCCTAGACAAAGCCATCGAAGGATTTGTAATGTTCGCCTTCAACCAAGGAGAAGTTTGCACCTGTCCCTCTCGCGCCTTAATACACGAATCAATCTACGACCAATTCATCGAAAAAGCCCTCTCCCGCATCCGCCAAATCAAACAAAACAACCCCTTAGACTCCACAACATCCCTAGGCGCACAAGTATCCATCAACCAAATGGAAAAAATCGCCGAATACGTCAAAATTGGCCATGCAGAAGGCGCAGAATGCCTAATTGGCGGCGAAAGAAACATCTTATCCGGCGACTTAAAAGAAGGCTATTACTTCCAGCCCACAGTCTTTAAAGGTGACAACAAAATGCGGATTTTTCAAGAAGAAATCTTCGGACCAGTATTAGCAGTCACCACCTTCAAAGACGAAGCCCAAGCCTTAGAAATTGCCAACGATACACTCTATGGTTTAGGCGCAGGAGTTTGGACTCGCGACATCAACGCCGCCTATCGCATGGGCCGCGCCATTCAAGCCGGTCGCGTCTGGACAAACTGCTACCACCTCTATCCAGCCCACGCAGCATTCGGCGGCTACAAATCATCGGGAATCGGCCGCGAAAACCACAAAATGATGTTAGACCACTACCAACAAACCAAGAACTTGTTAGTAAGTTACAGCCCCAAAGCTTTAGGTTTCTTCTAAAATTTTAGAATCCAGAAAGGAAGAAGGAGTTGACCAACTTAAAAAATTAGTCAACTCCTTCTTCCTCTCTCCCCTCTGCGCCCTCTGCGCCCTCTGCGGTTAATAAAAAAAAATCTAATTCACAAACGAAATAAAACTGCTACACAAACAGACTAAAATGGAAACAATCGCCAAAGTCACTGCCACCCAAACAGCCTTAAAATTAATCAACTATCTCAAAACCCAACACGGAGAATTGATGTTTCACCAATCCGGTGGCTGCTGCGATGGTAGTTCCCCCATGTGCTTTCCCAAGGGCGAATTGATAGTTGGTGATGTGGACGTATTACTCGGCGAAATAGGCGGTTGTCCTTTCTATATCGCAGCACAGCAATACGAATATTGGCAACATATGCAGTTAATTATAGATGTAGCATCGGGGCCTGGAGGCAGCGATTTTTCTCTGGAAGGGCCGGAGGGAGAACGTTTTATTACTCGTTCCCGCTTGTTTGCCAATGCCGATTAAGTTTGGTTAGCCTCTTTTGGCACTATAGCAATCTTATTGGTATTGAACCACAGAGCGCGCAGAGGGCGCAGAGAAAGAGGCAACCGAAAAATAATATTTATCTTGACAAATTAGCCATTTTTTGCTAAGTCTCATCTGTTTAGGGCTGACGCATTTCTTCAATAAATGAAATGCCATCAAAAACACCATCTTTAAAAGCTTGAGTGCTCCGAACTCGGTGATTTTCTGCCAGTAATGTCATTGTTTCCATAAAAGTAATCAGTGCGTTATCCTGGGTTTTTGTGGCGCGAAAGCAGATTGTTTCTTGGCCAGCATCCCAGGCAATCGCAGCAAAATCTGAATAACTGCTAGAAAATAGTTTCAGAATTCTATTTTCAAATTCACCTTGAAAGTTTAGCTGGAGGCGAGAACCATCTGAGTATTCATAATTATTCACTTGTCGGTAGTGGCTTCCCTCAATGGAGATGGTAAAACTACCGAAAAAGCTGCGCAGAAAATGTCCACGAGTATCGGTTTTAATATACTCTCCTTTCCACGTACCGAGATGCCGCGTAAAAATTTCAGGAACTTTGTCTAAATCGGGAGGGTTGATAGGGGTGATGATATTTTCATGAATTACACTATCGTTACTCATTGATTGGTCTCCGCTTTGTTTAAAAAATTTGTCCAAACTTCAAAGGGATTGTTTGTGAGGTGGCGGCGGGTTTTTTTTAAGCTGTCTGCAACTTTCTAAAGTTATGGGTGAACCCGCCCCTTGTATCTACAGGATGATTTAAATTTGGCTAACGGCGACCTATTTTTAGGCTCATTTCGCGGCTAGTGCGTTGATATTCATGGACAATAGGTAGTCTTTCGGTTTGAAAATTTGCTAGCGCTTCGGGAATATTAGCGCTGTCTCTGAGATGTTGCGCTAAATACAGACCATCTTCCCAGCCGGAAGTCATTCCTCTGGCGCGTGTGGAACTTTTTGCGTGGGCTGCATCGCCGATGAGAATCACCCGCCCATCATAAATTTTTGGTAGGGGGTCAATGTCATAGGAAAAACGACAGACAATTTTGTCCAGAGGGGTTGATTCAATCACTTTTCGTGCATCATCGGGCAGTTTTGCCAGTTCTTGAGGAGGTATGGTGATGTCATTGGGTTGGAGTTTTCCTACTTCGGAGTCTTGCCGCTCTTTTTCAATAAAGAAACCCCAATGGGTACGACCTCTTCCAATGTGAAAGAAGTTGGCATAAATTCCTCTACCGCGTACGTAAACAAAAAAGTTTCCTTCTGGACAGAAGCTATTGTCTTCGACTATTCCTCGCCAGACGATATCGCCTAAATAGAACAGTTCTACGCCTGGAACGATAAATTGACGAACTTTGGAGACTATTCCATCAGCGCCAATTAACAAGTCACCTTCCCACTGGGTTCCATCTTTAAAGTGGGCGATCGCGCTACAATCGGTTTGGGCGATCGACGCTAATTCTGCATTAAAATGAATACAGCCAGGGGGTAACTCATCGAGGAGGGCTTCTAGAATGGCTTTGCGGTGTACCAGCATTCCTGGGAGTTCATTTTCCTCATAGGTTACTGCTTCGGAATTGATGACACCGCCCCGCAGGTTGCGAAACTCGAATACTTTGACCGCATCGCCGGAGTTGATAATTTTTTGGGTTACTTGATGGTTTCCCCGATGCAGTGCTTCCATACCTGCTTGGACGATCAGAATACCACATCCATCGGTGCGCGGATTTGGTGCTTTTTCAAATAAGGTAACTTGAAACCCTTGTTTAATCAGCAAAATCGCCAGATAAACTCCCGATGTTCCTGCGCCGATAATACCTATCCTGCTGTTTAAAGAAACCATCTCTACCTCTTGTTATTTAATCAGGAAGTCATTAGTTATTAGTCATTAGTTATTAGTTATTAGTCATCAGTTATTGGTTATTTGTTCGTTGCCATACCCAAGGGCCCATTCTCAATGCCCAATCCCGGAGATTCGCTTTTAGGCCTAGCTATTCTCCTTCAGCTTTCGCATCAGTAATTAAAGCCAATTCAATTTTGTCTTTAGCCGTTTGACTCACTTTTGCGTGTAAACCAGGACCGAAAAAAGTAGCTATTTTTGCCTGTTTTTCCTCCCAGAGTTCCAGCGGGATTAAGGGGGAATGAAACTCTAGAATTAATCCATACGCACCATCTATAGAAACTTCCCGTAACCCTCGCAGCATCGGTCTTTCCTCGTCGGTAGGGGCCAAACCCAAGCGTTCGAGAGCGTCATCCAAGTGAGCCGGTTGACCGTAACGAAATCGAGTCACATCTTTGCGAACTTGGTTTTGAGTCTCCGTGGCCTGGTGTTCTCTCAGGAGTACAACTTCAGGAGTAGTGGGTTCGCTAAACTCCGCAGGTTCGAGTTCCGCAGCTTTGAGGGCTAAACCCCCCAGCAACAGTGGAATACCATAAAAAAAACCCGCCAGATTCAGAGTCGGTCGGTCTGTGAAGTAGGCGCCGAAACCGACTGCTGCTAAAATACAGCCCACAACTAAGGCTAAGTTTGCTAAAGAAATTTTACGGAACATATCAGTCAGGTAGTTAGCTGCAAGCAATAAGATACTTTCATTATTATCAGTCAAAAAGTCTTGAATAAATTCAAAATTTTACACAAAATACCTGCAAAAACTGCTAAGCTCTAAGAGCGCGGGCTCAGATACATCCCACATCTGGTCTCTAGGTTCAAAAAAATTCTCCCCCTCGACTTGTCGCCAACACCTGTAAATATCGGTGTTCATGGTGTGTCTTTGGTTCCAGAAGGCGATCGATATCACCAGTATCATTAAATTATATAGATTTGGGTTGCGATCGACCCTCTTACCCTTTTAACCAATTTTTTAGACATGATAAAAGACGAAGACAAACAAACTCCTGGAGCAAACAAGTCGGTTCTAGAGCAGATTAACTCGCTCAAGCGCGAAGATGAAAGGCTTTACAACATCTTAGCCATAGATGTCTGGGCCTTAGCCAAGACAATGGATGAATATCAACCAGGGTTTTGGGCTGCGTTTATGAAAAATCGTGAAAAAGCTCTCAAGCGATTTTTAGCTGAAATGATGAAAAACAAGACCACAGATAGCAAACGTCCTCCTTTTTTGCGCTGAGTTTCGCCAACTCTGGTGTTGTCGTCGCTAGAGTAGTGCGAGACCTAAAACTTCACGCTCGTTACTGAATTTAAAATTTATAGAAAAGGCTAATTCAGGAAAAAATAGCTAGCAAATTCCTATATTGATGGAGTAAAAAACCAACATTAATGTCTATATACTAGACAAGGTTAGAGATTTTATTGTAAAATACAAGGATTCTCACCCATTCAATGTCGTGCAATATTTGAGGTTGATTTGGGAAGAATAACTACAAGAAAAATGCTGGTAATGTATAGCAAATAAGGGAAAAAACCATGGATGCACAAACAATCAAAGAGCGCGTAGCTGAAATCGAGATCAAGCGGGAATCCCTAGTGCGACTACTAGATAGAACGGATTTGGGAGCCTTGAGAATAGATGTGAGTCAGGCGATAGAAGAAATTGATGATTTGTTAGAAGAATTCAAACGCACTTTTAGTTAAGGGGAATTGGGGATTGGGAATGGGGAGTTGCGAGTTGCGAGTTGGGCAACCCCCCCTACCCCCCCAAGGGAGGAGAAAATTGAAAATTGAGGATTGAGGATTGGGAATGGGTAATTGGGAATCAACGAATAACCAATAACTAATAACCAATAACCAATAACTAATTCATTACCATGTCCATCAAAATTTGCTGAGAACTCACTTCCGGGCAATTAACAGGTGGCCGCCGCTGAGAATAGTGACCTCCGGGCTGCAAATCCCAAGCTTGGCGGTTGTCCGCCAGCATCACCCCCAAGATTTCTTGCAACTCCATCGCAATTGTCGGGTCTTCCACCTGAACAATCGCCTCTACCCGGCGGGTGAGGTTCCGCTGCATCCAATCAGCAGAACCTATATAAACTTCCTCGTTCCCACCGTTGAAAAAATAAAACATCCGAGAATGCTCTAAAAAACGACCGATAATACTGATAACTTTGATATTTTCGCTGATACCTTCAACGCCGGGACGCAAACAGCAAATCCCCCGAATAATCAAATCAATTTTCACCCCCGCTTGAGAAGCTTCGTACAAAGCAACAATGATTTGAGGGTCCACTAAAGCATTCATTTTAGCGACAATGCGACCACAGGTACTGTGACCATTTTCAGTTTGCAAGCGACAAAATTCTGCCTCGCGACGAATCAGGGCTAAAAATCGATCGCGCATATTGACTGGTGCTACTAATAAATTACGATAAGATACCTGCCGTGAATAACCAGTTAAATAATTAAACAAATCAGTTAAATCTGAACCCAAATCCTCCCGACAACTCAACAAACCCACATCAGTATAAAGTCCGGCGGTTTTGGGATTATAATTCCCAGTACCGATGTGGACGTAGCGCCGAATGCACCCGTCCTCCCGCCGTACCGCCATCAAAATCTTGGTGTGGGTCTTGAGTCCCACCAAACCGTAAACTACATGAACTCCGGCCTGTTCTAACTTGCGAGCCCAATTAATATTGTTTTCTTCGTCGAATCTAGCTTTGAGCTCTACTAAAACAGCTACCTGCTTACCATTTTCTGCTGCTTCAATTAAGGCACTGACGATCGGCGAATCACCAGAAGTGCGGTATAAAGTCATCTTAATCGCTAATACAGAGCGATCGCGCGCCGCCTCAGTAATAAACCGCTGCACCGTAGCAGCAAAAGAATGATATGGATGGTGCAACATAATATCGCCCCGGCGGATGGCGGTAAAAATATCTTCCATCTCGTCAGAATGGCTGATGGACTCGTCAATTCTTCCAGCTTCCGGGTTCCGCAAACGGACAGGGACTACGGGACTCCAGGGGGGGTCTTTGAGTTCCGGCACTGGCAGTCCGACAAAAGACATCAAATCCTTGAGGCCTAGCAGCCCCTCTACGATGTAAACATCTTGCTCTCCTAGATCCAACTCGTCCATTAGCATATCTCGCAGAGCAGGTGGCATAATCGCTTGGATTTCCAGGCGTACCGCAGAACCTCCAAACCGGCGTTTGCGGAGTTCCTGTTCGATGGCTAGCAGCAAATCCTCTGCCTCATCTTCCTCCACTGTCAAGTCTGCATTACGAGTAATACGGAAGGGGTGATATTCCTGAATATCCATGCCCGGAAACAGGGCATCTAAATTGTGAGCAATTACCTGTTCTAGCGGTACTCCAGTCCAGACAGCAGACTTGCCTCTTTGTTGCCATTGCAAATCCTGTGGCAAGGGCAAAAACCTGGGCAAGACTTGGGGTACTTTGACGCGGGCAAACAATTCTTCCTGGGTGTCTGGGTCCCTGACTACTACTGCTAAATTGAGGCTGAGATTGGAAAGAAAGGGGAATGGGTGACTGGGGTCAACTGCTAGGGGTGTGAGTACGGGGAATACTTGTTCTTTGAAGTAGCGATGTAGGTATGTGCGTTGTTCTTGATTGAGGTCGATGTAGTCGAGAATGTGGATGCCACTGGCTGCTAATTTGGGGCGGAGAGTTTGCTCAAAATAGGAGTGTTGCTGGGAAACCATGGGCAAAAGTCGTTTGCTAATGCCATCTAGTTGTTGTTGGGGGGTGCTGCCGTCGGAGGTGAGTTTGCTGACTTTTGCTTCTACTTGCTGTTTGAGGGCTGCTACTCGCACCATGAAGTATTCGTCGAGGTTGGAACTGAAAATAGCGAGAAATTTGAGTCTTTCTAGGAGGGGTGTGCGGGGGTCTAGGGCTTCGTGGAGGACTCGGTTGTTGAATTCTAGCCAGCTTTGTTCTCGGTTGAAGTAGTATTGGGGGTCACTGAGGTTGATTTCAGTGTAGTTTTTGGGGCTAGTCTTTTTTTGCTTGGACATGGTTTGGGAGGGTCTTGGGGAGGCTCGGTGATGGCGTCTGTGAATTATTATTGTAGGTTAAAAGACTGGCTGCGGGCGATTGAAATTGTGCCTACATCAACAAAACCCGACGAAAGCGGGTTGAAGAGGAAGAGCGATAGAAGTTTATGTTTTAGGTGGAGCAACAAAAATATCATAAACCCCGATTTAGTATTAAAAAGTCTGACTATTTTTCCTAGGCTATGTATCGCTCTCATTAGGGTAAATCTCTTTTGATAATTATAAATTAATTAAACTAAAGGTGAGAAGAAAAATTGGTGATTCATGCCTATTTTTCCTAATTTTATTATTGAGATAAACTATTTATTTAATTTTTCTAAATCGTGATTGACATTTTTTTATTTTCGTGATATCTTTTTGATCCCGGTCAAACAGAGATGCTTTGCTGCATCATTGACTTGAGTGTTGAGAATGCCTTGCCAAGCAACTGTGAAAAGTAAGCCCAAGGTAATTTGAATGTAGAGCCTCTTTCGGCTGCTACTTCTCGAACTCTGATTCTGACTAAACCCATACTTGACAATTAGGCAATTGCGTTCGATTATTGCTGCATCTAAAAAATTGACCTACCACCAGGATATGCAACTACCATGATATATGAAAATCAGTCAAGATCTTCAACGATCGCCGCATCTAAAATTATTCATAAGTCTTTAGTTGTCAATCCGCGATCGAGATTTGTGACTGAAGAAACTGTAGCGCTATTGTTCAACATCTCACCAGAGCAGATTTATCGCATCGAATGTTGTCACAATATTGTATATGTTCACGCAAAAGGCTTGAGTCGTTTTGTCAGTTACGCCGATTTCCCCCCTATTGTGGGAGTAAATCCCCCCGTACCTCGCGATTATCTCGCCTGGTACAAACGCTGGAAATGCACGAAAGCACCTGTATTTTGGACTAAATTTTACACGTACAATTTTAAAGGGGCGGTTTCAGTTGACAGCTTGCGGGAGTGGGGCCAGGTGGTGGGTACTGTTAAATCTGTAATTGCTGCTACAGCGCTTCAACAGTTGCGAGATGTTTATGCTGACGAAAAATACTTGATGGAGAAATTTTAACGTGCGATCGCCTCAAGGGAGTAAAAAAATAACTTAACTTTACGGAATTGCTCTCGTACCATCAGGAAGACAATAGCAACGGCGTTATCCAACCAAGAATCAATATGCTGCGTCTATTAATTTCCGGTGGTATTGTCATGGTACCGCTGCTAGGATTTTCGATCCTCGCAGCCACTCTCATATTAGAAAGGCTATTCTTTTGGTGGCAAATACTCCGCCGTCAAGATGCAATTATCCGGCAATTTCTTAACTCCTATTCCCGTTTTCCTAAGTCGGAAGTAGTCAAAAAAAAGCTGATTCCTTGTCTTGAGAAAAATGCCGACCTTCCGGTGTCCCGCATTTTTTTAGCTGCGCTACAATTACACCAGCCAAGTGTTGAAGATTTTCGTTTGGCTTTGGAAACTACTGCTCATGCAGAATTAGCTTCATTAAAACGGTTCCATACCATTTTTGAAACAATTATTAGTCTGGCACCTTTATTGGGTTTATTAGGGACTGTTCTGGGACTAATTAACTCTTTTGCTGCTCTCAAAATAGGAGAGATTGGTGGGGGTACTACGGCTGGTGTTACTGGGGGTATTAGTGAAGCTTTGGTTTCTACAGCCACGGGGTTAATTGTTGCTATTTTTACTTTGTTTTTTGCCAATTTGTTTCGGGGTTTTTATCAGCAGCAACGAGCTTTGTTTCTGGAGTATGGGGGTCAATTAGAATTGCTTTATCGTCAGCGGTTTCTATCGGAATAATTTTACCACAGAGTACGCAGAGAGAGGGGAGAGATTTTAATGATTCTGATTTTAACTGATTTCATTTTAGCTACAAGTATGGAGATGTCTTATGCGCTTACTATCGGATTTTTTTTACCGCAGAGTACGCAGAGGAAGCAGAGAGAGGGGAGAGATTTTAATGATTCTGATCTTAACTGATTTCATTTTAGCTACAAGTATGGAGATGTCTTATGCGCTTACTATCGGATTTTTTTTACCGCAGAGTACGCAGAGGAAGCAGAGAAAGGGGAGAGATTTTAATGATTCTGATTTTAACTGATTTCATTTTAGCTACAAGTATGGAGATGTCTTATGCGCTTACTATCGGATTTTTTTTACCGCAGAGTAC
>Ga0209812_10002744_pt1 | contig 10222 bp, 12 predicted proteins | sample JI71714BDNA_FD_187502 | JGI IMG/M metagenome (GOLD analysis project Ga0209812, IMG submission 187502) | Wastewater effluent complex algal communities from Wisconsin, to seasonally profile nutrient transformation and Carbon sequestration -... | ecosystem: Engineered > WWTP > Effluent > Algae...
AAGGTCAGCCTACGGATTTAATGACAGTTACTACTCGATTAGCCGATCGCAATCAGCTAGAACAAATAGGAGGACAAAGCAAACTAGCACAATTAGTCGATCGCACCGTTTCTGCTGTCAACATCGACCAATATGCCGTCTTAGTAGAAGACAAATACCAGCGACGGAAATTAATCGAAGCAGGTAACAACATCGTACAATTAGGTTACGAGACAGCCACACCCTTAGAAACAGTTTTAGACCGCGCCGAACAACAAATTTTTAGCATAACTCAAGAACGTCCCCAACAAGATTTAGTATCCATCGGCGAAACCCTAAATCAGACATTTCAAGACCTCGAAAACCGCAATGAAGGACTCACACTTCCCGGTATTCCCTGCGGTTTTTATGACTTAGATGCTATGACAGGAGGCTTTCAGCGATCGGATTTAATCATCGTTGCTGGGCGTCCGGCCATGGGAAAAACGGCCTTTTGTACCAACATCGCCCACCACATCGCGGCCGGGCCGCAAAAATTGCCGGTTGCCATTTTTAGCCTAGAAATGTCAAAAGAACAGCTTGTGCAGCGCATTTTGTCCGGTGAAGCTAGAATAGAAAGTAATCGATTGCGATCGGGCAGAATTAGTCAAAACGAATGGGAACCCATCAGTACAGCTATTGGCCGCCTCTCAGAATTGCCAATGTTTATTGATGACACTCCTAATATTACAGTGACAGAAATTCGCTCAAAAGCCCGTCGCCTTCAAGCAGAACAAGGCGGAACCCTAGGATTAATCCTGCTAGATTATCTACAATTAATGGAAGGTAGCAGCGACAATCGCGTCCAAGAACTATCTCGAATTACCAGAAGCCTCAAAGGTTTAGCCCGCGAACTCAGCGTACCAATTATTGCCTTATCTCAGTTGAGTCGAGGTGTGGAAGCGCGGACAAATAAGCGGCCGATGATGTCGGATTTGAGAGAAAGTGGAAGTATCGAACAAGATGCGGATTTAGTAATTATGTTGTACCGTGATGAATATTATAATCCAGATACCCCCGATCGCGGCATTGCAGAAGTCATTATTACCAAACACAGAAACGGCCCTACAGGTGTGATTAAATTATTATTCGATGGTCAGGTAACAAAATTCTTAAATCTGCAAGCAAGACGAAGTTAATCGCAACATATCCCTGTTTGTAATATCGTTGACCGTTGCATCGGAATGATTGAACCTTACTAGAACACAGAGAATACAGAGAGAGCGGAGAGAAATGAATAATTCCGATGAAGATAGGAATTGATATAAACTCTTTGTGCAATAGGCATCTTCCCTGTTCATAACCTAGGTAAAAGCTCTAAATTCAAGAAACCCGGTTCCTTAAAAAAACCGGGTTTCTCAACAGCGTAAAAAAAGTTTTACGTTGAATTAGATTCCGCTACTTAACCAGAAATCTTCAACAATTCCACATCAAAAATTAGTGTGGCATTGGGAGGAATCACCCCACCCGCACCACGAGCACCGTAACCCAAATCGGGAGGAATAATCAACTGGCGTCGGTCTCCAACTTTCATTGTACCTACACCTTCATCCCAACCCTTAATCACTTGGCCCACACCAATTCTGAACTGGAAAGGAGAATTGCGATCGCGCGAACTATCAAATTTCGTGCCATCCTCCAAAGTGCCAGTATAGTGAACGACAACCGTCTGACCAGTTTTGGGAGTCGCCCCGTCACCCTCTTTTAATTCAACATATTTCAAACCAGAATCTGTGGTGACAATCTTCTCAGTTTTCTCAGTATTTTCAGTCATCTTACTTCCATCGTTAGTAGGTGATACATTCGGTAAAGTAGCATCAGCTACTAGGAGACTATTTTCATTTAAAGACTGCTCTGACAATATCTCAATCGCAGTCTGGGGTAAAGAACTATTCACTTCGGCGGCTATTGCTTTTTCCCCAGAACCGCTAAATTGAGCGACTATCAAAAACAAAACACAAACCAGCATTACTCCCAAGCTGACTAGAACTCCTTGCAAAATTAATCCTCCTTACATTCAAGAATTATTTCTCGAAACCAGCTCAAAACCCAAAAATCTTTTCGTTACAAAAAGACGGCGGATGCAAACTCATTCTTCAGACAGAAGTATGAATTCCGAAGGCAGAAAGCTGTTAATTCTACTTTCTACCTTTATGAGCATTCTACCTTGGGGCGAGCCTCCGATCGCAGGATAGCAGGGAACAGCCCCACCGCACCAAACTCAACGCCAGTGACGATTTTCTAAATCCCTCACCTGACGTTCGAGTCGATCGAGCCTACCACGCAACTCATCCATTTCCGACTGTCGTGGCACACCCATATCTTGCAGCATATTCCGCATTTGCCGCTGCAACTGCGTCTCCCAATTCCCCTGCTCCGACTTAAGCTGCTCTGTCATGTCCTCCACAAAGGTTTTAGCTTGCTCAGGGTTGATTTTGCCATCTTTAACCCATTGCTCGCTGACTTCCTGCAATTTCTCGGCCACCAGGGAGGTAGTACCAATCCCCAACATCACCAGTTGTTTGAGTAAGTTGTTATTGTTATCCATAGATTTTTCCTAGTGTTTGCCCCAAAAGACCCGATCGACTCAAGTCACCTGCCAAAGCTGCGAAACCATTAGTAAACTTAAAGTTACATCAGCGCTGACCTACCTTTCTATTTTGGAGCATCCCAGCCCCTGCTGGCGAGTCTAATCCACCCATGGGCGTGCGGAAAACCCCCTAATCTACCTACCTGTAACCTATCCCATCACCAGCAACGTCAATGCCAGATTGCCCTCGCTGTCACCTACCCGTGGACACCCAAGCCATCACCTGTGGACACTGCAAAACCCCTCTCAAAGCTTTCGGACATCCCGGTATCCCCCTTTATCGATCGAAACCCCAAGAATTTTTATGTACCACCTGTACATACCACGAAGACGACACCTGCAACTATCCCCAGCGTCCCTTCGCCCAAGAGTGTACCCTTTATCACAACAAGGCCCAACCAATCGTACCCCAGGCGACCCCTGACATCAGCGGTGGCTGGCAAAGAGCGGTCAAAAATTGGTGTCAGCGGCATCAAGTTTGGTTAGCTTTATTAGCTTTAATTGTGATTAGTATTGCTCTCTCAATTTAACACTTCCAGAGCATTTTTAATGAAACCTGTCGCAAATTCGAGCTTTAACAGGACTTACCCCCATGACTAATTACCAATCTGGCGGCAAATTGTAATATTCGAGAGTCGATCGATCTTTGAGCAATTCTTGAGTTTTCTCATCGACCCGAATCTGACCCTCAGCCAAAATTAACGCCCTTTGAGTCGTCTTCCCAATCCAGTTCAAATCGTGGGAAGCTATCAAAATCACCTCGATGGGTAATTGCGACAAAACCTTGGCTAAATGTCTACGCCAGGATGGATCTAGTCCATTGGTCGGCTCATCCAAAATCAAAATTGCTGGCTCTAATGCTAAAATTGCCGCTAGCGCCGCCAACCTTCTTTGACCCCCAGAAAGCTCGTGGGCTGAACGATGGGCAAATTCTACCAAACCAAATTCATCTAATAGGGCTAAAGCTCGATCGCGCGCCAGTCCCGCTGATACCCCATAATTGCGCGGCCCGAACATGACATCCTCTAATATAGTTGGCATAAATAGCTGATCGTTGGCATCTTGAAAACAAAATCCAATCTGTCGGCGTATTTCGGGTAAATTACTTTGTTCTAGCTTAGTTCCCTTCACTCTAATCTCTCCTGAGAGAGGCATTTTTAAGCCAATTAAATTTTCTAACAAAGTGCTTTTTCCAGCGCCGGTTAAACCTAGTAGGGCAACTCTTTCTCCCGGTTGCAAGGTGAAGGAAATTTCTTGCAATACTGGTTTTTGCTGTGGATATCCAAAGACTATTTTTTCTACTTTGATGGTTGGTGTCACTTTGAGATTAGTCAATTTTTGTTTGCCTCGATTTTTGGATTAAGAGTTTTTAACCGCAGAGGGCGCTCTTGGCGCAGAGAGAGGAATGGAGAAGGTAAAAAGTTAAAATATAGATGCAGGAATTAATCAATTCCTGATTGCCTAGGCTCTAGGCCCAATTTCCATAAGATGCTATTGTTAATCCGGCTGCGGTTAAAATGGTGATTGTTAGCCATAGTCGCTCTTTTGGTGTTGATTTTGAGTCGCCTGGTAAGGTTCCTTGATAGCCACGAATTAGCATGGCTGCGTGGACTCTTTCTGCGCGATCGAGACTTCGCAAATAAAGCGATCCGATCATTGATGCACTAGCGTAGCGCAGCCATCCACCTGTACCTGATAAGCCTCGTAGTTGGGCCGCTCTTTTCATGCTGTTGACTTCCGCTAGCAAGATTTCTAAGTATTGCCCTGCTAATAGCACAATTTCTTGTAAGCCGGCTGGTAGTGGCAATCCTTTCAGGGCTATTCCCAAACTGTGCGGTGGCAAAGTTAGCAGAAAACTGTTCATAATTAGCAGACAAATGAGGGAACGTACTAACAGAAAACTTGCACGTTCCCAACCTTGGGGTAGCACTAATAAGGAGAGAAAAATTAATTCTGTTCCTAACAGTTGGACTAAGGTTTGCAGTGGCGCTCTCTGCCACAAGGACCAACAAAGTGCGATCGCCCCATAAATTCCCAGCCACAGCCAAGCCCCTGTCTTCATGAAACCAATGCCAATGACTATTGTTAGAGACAGGCGCAGTCGAAAAGGTATCGATAGTTTAGACATCTTTCGGTTTAATTAACTGAACAATCCCAAAGGCCGCCCCGAAACTGACGGCAGAGCCTAAAAGTCCAGCAATGCTGGTACCGATAGGCTGTTCTTCTAATCCTTTAACACTGTAATCTGCTAAGGGAGTAGGATTTTCTATCGCCACAGATTCTTTTTCTTTAAAACCGTATTTTTCGGCTACTGCTTCTAACCCGTCTGGCCAACTGGAAGCAAATAGTGACAGCACGCCACTAATTAATAAAATCGCTATTACTGGTGCTACCCATTTCTGCAATTGTGGTTGCTCTCCTGGTAACAAATCTGGCCGTACTTTGACTAGGTAAGTTAAAACACTGGCTGTAATTACCCCTTCTCCAATCCCAATTAAAATATGAACTCCTACCATTGCTGGCAATGCGATATTAAGTGATACTGTTCCAGAAATTGCTAATTGGATTGCCACGCAAATCGAAGCCGCCACAACGCTGAGGGCGGCTGCAATCCCCGCTGCTAGTGGCAAACGATTTCGGGAACCTCCCAACAGTCGCTGCAAGGGCTGCAACAGCCACCAGCCTACCCAAATTCCGACTAGCCCCATATTAAAAATATTCGCTCCCAGGGCGGTGATACCGCCATCGGCAAATAAAACACTCTGAATGATAAACACCGTACTCATTGCCAGAGTTGCCGCCCAAGGGTTCCCCAACACCACAGATGCTAGGGCTCCTCCCAATAAGTGTCCGCTGGTGCCACCCGCTACAGGAAAGTTAATCATCTGGGCTGCAAACACGAAAGCAGTGGTTAAACCCATGATTGGGGCTTGCCGCAGCCCAAGACTTTCGCGCGTTCGATTCAGGGCAACGGCGATTGCTGCTGCACTTGCTATGCCGGTGGCAATGGCTACCGGCGGTGAAAGAAAGCCATCAGGTATGTGCATGGATTTATCCTAAACGGGAGAACTCTCAACCCTTTAGTCAACTATTTTTTACAAAAATTTACAACCCCCTCTGGGGGCATTTCTACGGGCGATCGCTCTGGGTATGGGCGGTGGGCGATCGACTATTTCCCGTAGATTCGGGCTTTACAGCCAGACGATCGAGGATTTTACCTTCAAATTAAATAATTCTGAAGAATTAATTGAGCCAGGGCTCAAAACACACCATTATCAGCTCCCTCATTTTTCCATAAGTACCGATTCTAAGGCGATCGAGCTCCCAAAAGAGCGATCGGCGATGTCAATTATTCCCATCTCCAATCTCCCCTAGTTTTACGGACTCAACAGCAAAATCTAGCTCTAGTCGAAGCTGTGACATAAATATTAAGAAAATATAAAGAAAAAACTGAAACATCCTAATTAGTTTTATTCTCAATTATTGAGAATAAATAGCATTAAATTATTAGCGGTAACACCAGCAGCAAAATAGCTAAATACCTAGTTAAACCAAGATTATGGGCTATTCATGACCTCAAAAGCCAAATATTCTGGGTACTAGGTCTGAAGCGAGCAATAATTTAGCAGTTGTCGATCGGGCTAATGGGCGATCGGTTCTGGTGATATAGGTTTTTTTCTCAAAAGACTCTAGCTACTAATGCAAATATTCTCAAATAACTTCCTGCATCATCCCAACTCAAGGAGACCCAGCAGTGGTACAACACTCAAAACAAGACTCAACTACAGATTTAGCTACATCGGAATTTCCCAGACAACTAGATATTGCTCAAGTTTCCATCTACGGGCTGAGCTTTTTATCCGCTGGTTTATTTCTGTTTTTACCCCTAGTTAACCTCTTGCATCCGAGCCCTTGGCAGCGGTGGATGGGTACAATTCACGGCATGGGTGCAATGTTTGCATTAGTGGTGATGGTTTATACCGGACATTTGGCATTTCCATTGTTGCGAGGGGCCGGTAAAATCTTGCCACAAATGCGAACCTTAGCCTTTTGGTCAACTATTTTGAGTTTTTTGGCCATTGCTACTGGTAACTGGGCTTATATGCGGTATCGAGCAGGTATAAATTTCGGCGGAGCAAGAGCTTTGCTAAAAGAAAACTCTCCTCTAGGGCAGTACGTTTTGATGGAATATCACGAATTTAGCGTATTGTTTACACTGCCTTTAACAGTAGCTTGCACCTGGATTTTATGGAACTATGGCGACTCAATTTTAGACAAAAAAAATCGCCCAGTTTTAACAGCTACCTGTGTAGCTTTGATGGCAATCATGTTTTTTGCAATGGGTGGCATGGTGAGCGGAATTGGTGTTGCTAAAATTCAAGCTCTGTAGTTAGTAGTTACTTTACCTAAGATAGGAGCATTTTCAAATGACTAGACAATTAAATCGCCAATCTTATGCCAATAATCAACCTTTTTACGGTAAATTATGGAGCAAATTCAAACAGTTTCCCAGCGGTTTAGCTGAAGGCTCCGAAACAGGGCTTAGTGTTTCTGGACCCGCCGCAGCAGCAGTAATTAGTGCCACAATTGGTTGTTTTACCATGATGGTGACTCACCACTTGTCAGACACATCTAAAGCCAGAGAAGCATTTATTTGGTCTCTCGGTACTTGGATTCCCGGAAGCAAGACTGATAGCGAATTGTGGGGTAATATCGGCAGTTACACTGGCAAAGAAACTATGTTACTTGTCGGTTGGCTTATCAGTTGGTCAATTCTCCATACTCTATGGAAGAATCAGAACATTAAAAGCCGTACCATATTTTTCTGGATGTTTGCTTTGTTAATCGCTGCCACAGCTATGTGTTGGCATCCTCTATTCCCCTATTTGCCGTTAACTTAATAAATAATTCGAGGTTTAATAATGGAAACGAAAAATAAGCCACTTCCGGCCAGGGAGATGCACAAAATAGTTTGGGTTGGCGTTGGAGTTTTGACTCTTTTCTTTGTGACTTATCCCATCGCCATGTGGCGGGTTAGCCAAAAAGAAAAGTTTTTCGGTTCCCACATCAAGTCTTTGACAGTTGAGGGGAAAAATCCTGCTGACACACCAGCAAAAAATGTTACCACTGTCGCTAATCAGTCTTCTGAACCAGCTAGTGCAAGTATTCCTAAAGATCGGCCTGTCCCAGCTTTACCATCAGCAGCTAAGCCAGAAGTTCCGGCGGTGGATATTACAAAGAAAACAGCAGAAATCATCGATCGCCCTCAATTAGATGAGTTAGCTCTCAAAGTGTACGATCGCATAAATCAGACTTGGAAAACTAGCCCCACGTTCACTCAAAATCTAGTCTATCAAGTCAGTGCAAGTCAAGACGGGGCGATCGCCAATTTCGAGCCACTCAACCAGCCTGCCAAGGATTTCACCCAAGAAACTCCCCTACCAAATCTGCTCACAGCTTCCGAAACTACCACTAGCAATAGCCCCGCACCAGTCGCGAAGTTGACAGTGGTATTCGCTCCTACTGGAACCTTAGAAGTTAACCCGTAACTCACCTAAAACATCTATCCAGTAAGGTACTTATGGCGCACCTTAATTTTAAATTATCATTTAAATGTGATATTATAAGTTGCGCCCTGTAAAGCATTCTACATCTTAAACAACAAATGAAAGAACTCGACGAGAAAAAAACCCAAGAACTGCTATGCACCATCATGGAATGGGAACTAGCAGGAGTAGTACGCTACACCCACTACGCACTAATGGTGACAGGACCAAACCGGATTCCTATCGTGCAGTTTTTTCAAGCACAAGCAACCGAATCCCTACTCCATGCCCAACAAGCCGGAGAAATTTTAACAGGCTTAGATGGACATCCCAGCCAGAAAATTGCTCCGATAGAAGAAACCTACAAACATTCGATAAAAGACTTGTTGGAAGAAAGTTTAAATCACGAAAAAAAAGCGCTAAAAAAGTATAAATCCTTACTAGAAGTCGTTACAGACTCCAGCGTTTATCTGGAAGAGTATGCCCGTACTCTGATTGGACAAGAAGAATTGCACCAAGTAGAACTCAAAAAAATGCTACGGGATTATAGTTGAGTTTGTTATTGGTTATTTGTTAGTTGTTATTGGTTATTTGTTAGTTGTTATTTGTTAGTTGTTATGGGTATAAAATAAAAACTAACAAATAACTCTAATCGCGATGGTGACCAATAACAAACAACAAATAACCCTTCCATTTCGCGGTGTCCTGCCCTTCGAGTACGCTCACGAACCGCGTAGCCGAAGGGCAGGACACCGCCAACAACAAACAACAAATAACAAACAACAAGTAACAACTAACAAATAACAAATAACCAATAACAACTAACAAATAAATGAACTTTACTGAAGCCATCCCAACTTTTGTAATTACCCTCCGCGAAGGCGTAGAAGCAGCCTTAGTCGTGGGGATAGTCCTAGCTTGCTTAAAAAAAGCCGACCAAACTAATCTCAATTCTTGGGTTTATGCAGGTATCGCAGCCGGCATAGGCGCTAGCGCTGGTGTGGGTGCATTATTCAATCAGTTACTCCACATACTCTCAACATCAAATCAGCCTTACGCACCAGTAATTAAGCAACTACTCGAAGGTGGTTTGGGAATTGTCGCCATAGTAATGCTAAGTTGGATGCTAATTTGGATGACTCAGCAAGCCCGCTTTCTTAAAGCAGAAGTCGAAGGAGCAGTAACAGCAGCTTTGACAGAAAATGCTAATGCTGGCTGGGGCGTATTCGGCTTAATTTTTATCGCCGTACTTCGCGAAGGTTTTGAAACAGTTATATTTGTCAGCGCTCAATTTCAACAAGGTTTAACTCCGGCTTTAGGTGCTTTAGCCGGTTTGCTTGGGGCGGCAATCATAGGCGCGCTAATTTTCCAGTGGGGTGTCAAAATTGAACTGGGCAAGTTTTTCAAATTTATGGGAATCTTATTATTGCTAATTGTCGCCGGTTTAGCAGTATCCGCACTCAAACATTTTGACTCCTCTGCTGCCCTTTTGTCCCAGACAGATATCAACTATGCAGGGATTTGTGTTTTTTTCGATCGCACTGCACAACTCCACTCCTGTATTTTAGGTCCGATGCTGTGGAATGCAGAGGCAATTTTGCCCGATCGCAAATTTCCAGGAATTGTGCTCAAAGCACTATTCGGATACAGAGATCGACTTTATCTAGTCCAAGGGATCGGTTATGCTATGTTCTTAGTCATCGTCGGCAGTCTTTACTTCCAAAAATTAGGCAACAAGCCAAATCTTGCCAGCAAAAATGCTAATTCTGCTACAGAACAAGCAAGCTAGTTACGTCTAACTTGCTCACACCAGCGGTTGCTATACCACCAATCAAACCTTGTCTGAATCGCCCTTAATTTCACCATTCCCAGAACCCGATCGCCCAAATATCCCTCACTGGCTACACTGGTTAGATACCTGTCCCAGTACCAACACGATCGCCATCGCCCGCGCAGCCGAACTCAACCACGGAGATGTCGTATTCACGAAACGACAAACCAGTGGTAGAGGCCAACACGGGCGCACCTGGCACGCCCCAACGGGTGTTTTGACTGCCAGTTTTGTACT
>Ga0209812_10002753_pt1 | contig 10212 bp, 7 predicted proteins | sample JI71714BDNA_FD_187502 | JGI IMG/M metagenome (GOLD analysis project Ga0209812, IMG submission 187502) | Wastewater effluent complex algal communities from Wisconsin, to seasonally profile nutrient transformation and Carbon sequestration -... | ecosystem: Engineered > WWTP > Effluent > Algae...
GTAGGCTCGGCACAATGCATAACATCTAATAAACTGGGGAAATCGCCGCTGTAACTCCAACCAGATAATGCCTGCTGTGTTTGCACCAACGCTTGTTGGAAATCGCGTAGTTCTGGCATACCTTCAGCTAACAAGCCAAACCGATCAACCATATAAATTTGACTACGGGCTTGTTGTTCACTGGCACCTTCGGCAACCATTTGGCTAATGATTTGCTCAGCAATACCACAGCCGGCAGAGCCTGCCCCAACAAATACCACTTTTTGATCTTTTAAATGCGCCCCCTTAGAACAGCAGGCGGCTAACAAGGTACCCACTGTCACAGCTGCAGTACCTTGAATATCATCGTTAAAACAACATACCTGATCACGATAACGCTGCAGAATAGGCATCGCATTAGGCTGTGCAAAATCCTCAAATTGGATAATGGCTTCTGGCCAACGGCGTTTTACTGCCTGAATAAATAAGTCAATAAACGCATTATACTCGTCTGCATCAACGCGTTTTTGACGCAAGCCCATGTACATAGGATCATTAAGTAATTTTTCGTTGTTGGTCCCGACATCGAGCATGACCGGTAATGTATAAGCTGGGCTGATCCCGCCACAGGCTGTGTACAGGGATAATTTACCAATTGAGATCCCCATCCCACCAATACCTTGATCGCCTAAGCCCAGTACGCGCTCACCATCGGTGACCACAATCACTTTTACTTTTGCCTTGGTGGCATTACGAAGCACATCGTCTAAATTATGTCGATCTTCATAACTGATAAAAAGGCCACGTGCGCTACGATAAATGTCAGAGAATTGCTCACATGCATCGCCAACAGTAGGCGTGTAAATAATGGGCAGCATTTCTTCTAAGTGCTGTTGCACCAAACGATAAAATAAGGTTTCGTTATTGTCTTGAATCACCCGCAAATAAATATGCTTGTTAATGGCATCATCAAAACTACGATATTGTTGATAGCAGCGACTTACTTGTTCTTCAATGGTTTCATAACGCGGTGGCAATAAACCCGTTAAGTTAAATGCTGCCCGTTCCTCGCGGGTGAACGCACTACCTTTATTGAGTAAGGGGGTTTCAAGTAAGGCTGAACCGGCATACCCGGTGTACAAAGGTCGCTTCGTTGAAAAGTTTGCAGACATGTTCTAATCCGAAAAAATGACAGCTGCCACCCTAAGTGGCAGTCAGATGATATTAATATATGGTGCTGATCCTGGGGTTTAATACAGATAATACAAACAGCCCTTCCGTGTTACAAAAATCAATGGCTTTGATGAGATCGCTTTGTTCAAGTTGCAATAACTCAAGCAACGCAGGATCCGCCATGACCTTGATACTATAAAGCTCTGGATGCTGATTAGCCAGCGCTAATCGCACTGCAAGATGTACGACCAGTTCTTCTATGGCCCGCGCGTGATACTGCGCATTATGCTGTAAGGCAATGGGTTCAACAATTAAATCAGGGAGTTGCCATAAATAAAGCAATTCTGCACCACAGGCTGCATAGCTAAAGCCTAAAAGCTTCTGCTGTAGTTGCCATGGCATAATCTCAGGGGTGTACGCTTGCGCATTAGCCGCAATGTCAGCATTTTGCTGCGCAATCACCAGCTCACCAATATTATGGAGCAAACCAGATACATACACTCTATCAGCTGATTTTAAGCCCAATTGCGTGGCCAAATATTTGGCAATTAAAGCCGCATTAACGCTTTGCTCCCAAAAGCGATCTAAGTCAATAGACTCTGTATTAAGTTGACTACACGCCGAGCTAATGCCAATACTTAAAATGAGGTTATAAACTTGTGTTTTACCTAAGACTAACAAGGCTTTGCTTACATTTTCAACTTGATAGGGCAAGCGATAAACGGCACTGTTCGCCAACTTTAACAGTTTTGAGGTTAAAACGGGATCAAGCAAAATAACTTCGGCAATATCGTCAAGATCTGCCGTATCAGATTCCATTAATTCACGCACCCGGAAGTAGCTATCGGGTAAAGAAAACAGCTCTATTACATTCTGCGCATACTGTAACGCATTCATTTGGGCTTCTCCGGGATTATCTATACGTCAACTCAGCGTGGCCAGCAGCATAAGTGTTGCTACTAATGGCAATTTTACAAGGTTTTCATGCAGAATCTTAGCAGTTTTTACAGTTGCTAGTGTGAAAAGCCACAAATAAAAAAGGAGCCTATGGCTCCTTGTCAAACACAATGAGGCTTATGCCACTAGGCTACGTAGCATCCACGCTGTTTTTTCATGTACGGTCATACGCTGCGTCAGTAAATCTAGGGTAACTTCATCTGAAGCACCGTCGGCAATAGGCACAATTGAGCGTGCTGTTTTCGCAATAGCTTCTTGGCCTTTTACTAAATCTTTTATCATTTCTTCGGCTGAAGGCACGCCGTCAGCTTCTTTTAAACTGGTTAGTTTAGCGTATTCTTTGTAAGATCCGGGAGCAAACTCGCCTAAGGCACGGATCCGCTCAGCAATATCATCAACTGCTACCGCAAGCTCTGTATACTGCGTTTCAAATAATGTGTGTAAGGTTTGGAACATCGGGCCGGTTACATTCCAATGATAATTGTGCGTTTTTAAATACAAGGTATAAGTATCTGCCAGCAATACAGATAAACCATGTGCTATCGCTTTACGTTGCTCTTCATCAATACCGATATTAATTTTCATAACATTCCCCGTTGGTGATAAATCATGCTTTCACAATAACACATTACTACATTCACAAAACACGCTCATCTAGCATTGCTAAAATGGGCAACCTCAAAGACGTGATAGTGTTATTGCTAAACTGATTTAAGGTTTAAAAAGCTATTATTAGGATATGGGGGCAAAATGACAAAAATCAATGGCCATCTTAACTTACTGTCGTCGATGGCCATGATTAAGCAGACGCGCGCTGTGTTAGCGCTGAGCTTGAAGTGCGGCGAGCTGTTGTGCTAAATACTCTTCATAACTGCCAACAAAGTTACGGACATCGTGATCGGTAATCTCAATAATACGACTGGCTAACGATGAAACAAATTCACGATCGTGACTGACAAATAACAAAGTACCTTTGTAATGCTCCAACGCCAAGTTTAATGACTCAATCGATTCCATATCTAAGTGGTTAGTGGGTTCATCCATCACCAAAATATTGGGACGCTGCAGCATTAACTTACCAAAAAGCATCCGACCTTGTTCCCCGCCTGAAAGCACCTTTACAGACTTTTTAATATCATCTTGCGAAAACAGTAAACGTCCTAAAATACCCCGTATAGCTTGTTCATCGTCAGACGGTTGCTTCCATTGGCTCATCCAATCAAACAAGCTGATATCTTCAGCAAACTCATGTGCATGATCCTGTGCGTAATAACCAATAGTAACGTTTTCTGACCATTTCACTAAGCCACTTTCAGGGGCTAAATCGCCGACTAAACACTTTAATAATGTTGACTTACCAATACCGTTAGCACCTAAAATGGCCACTTTTTCGCCAACTTCTATGGTCATTTTTAGGTTTTTCAGTAAGTGTAACTCACCAAAGCGTTTATTTAAGCCCTCTACCTCTAGCGCTAAGCGATAAAGCTGTTTTTGCTGTTCAAAACGAATAAAGGGGTTAACACGGCTAGAGGCTTTCACTTCCTCTAACTGAATTTTTTCAATTTGTTTCGCACGGCTGGTCGCTTGACGCGCTTTAGACGCATTCGCAGAGAAACGGCTCACGAAGGTCTGTAACTCAGCAATTTGCGCTTTTTTCTTAGCGTTATCAGACAGGAGACGCTCGCGTGCTTGTGTTGCAGCCGTCATATACTCATCATAATTGCCCGGGTATACCCGCAATTCACCAAAATCTAAATCGGCCATGTGCGTACAAACACTGTTTAAAAAGTGCCGATCGTGCGAAATAATCACCATGGTAGAATTACGTTCAGCCAATACGTTTTCTAACCAACGAATGGTATTTATATCCAAGTTGTTGGTCGGTTCGTCTAACAACATAATTTCTGGATCAGCAAACAGGACTTGTGCCAATAACACCCGTAATTTAAACCCTGGTGCGACTGCCGACATTAAGCCGTAATGGAGTTCAATTGGGATCCCGACGCCTAACAGTAATTCGCTGGCGCGTGACTCGGCCGAATAACCATCCATTTCACCAAAGGCGACTTCTAAATCGGCGACCTTCATGCCCTCTTCTTCGGTCATCTCAGCAGACGCATAAATACGATCACGCTCTGATTTAACGTCCCACAATTCAGCATGGCCCATGATCACCGTATCAATGACACTAAATTGTTCAAAAGCAAACTGATCTTGGTGTAACTTCGCCACGCGATGATTTGGTTCAACAAACACATTACCGGCACTGGGTTCAAGTTCGCGACTCAGAATTTTCATAAACGTCGACTTGCCACAGCCATTGGCGCCAATTAAACCATAGCGATTACCCTCGCCAAATTTAACTGAAATATTTTCGAATAACGGCTTAGCGCCGAATTGCATGGTAATGTTATTGGTTGAAATCACAAATTGATCCGTTACTGGGTTAAAACAGCGAAAAAAGGAGCGCTATCATACGCGGTTTGTGGCAAAAACTCAAAGCACACAAGGCAGTTTAGCCGATAAAGCAAAACCGGCCTGAGCCGGTTTAAACACCTAAACAACCACCTTGATAATACCGTGGCGGCAAAATGCGTATCGTTTGAGTTACAGCGCAGCCGCTACCGCTTTTGCGGTTAACTCTGTCACTTTATGCCAATCTTTATTCGCAATGGCATTATCTGGGACGATCCATGAGCCCCCGACACAACTTACGTTGGGTAACGCCAAATATTCACGGTAATTTTGTTCGTTAATGCCACCTGTTGGACAAAACCGAATATCAGCGAAGGGCCCATAAATCGATTTCAAGGTTTTTGTCCCACCTGCAGCCTCGGCTGGGAAAAATTTAAAATGGGTATAGCCTAAGCCCATCCCTTCCATCAGTTCAGAGATACTGGCAATACCCGGAATTAGGGGAATGGCCGCCTCTTTACCCGCTTGGAGTAATTCACGCGTCATCCCTGGGCTAATGGCAAACTTAGCGCCGGCAGCAATAACGGCTTGTAATTGTTCGGCATTGGTCACTGTTCCGGCGCCCACTACGGCTTCAGGCACCTGCTCTGCGATCAACTTAATTGCTTCTAACGCTGCAGGTGTCCGTAATGTGACTTCTAATACTTTGATACCCCCTGCTAATAATGCCCGTGCCAGTGGCACGGCATCATCAAGATCCTTAATCACGATTACGGGCACCACAGGACCCATTGCGAACAACACTGACGGTTGTAATTGCCAATTCGTAAATGCCATAACTTAACCCGCCAATGTTTGTTTAAGATAAACGGCTGCACCCAGTAATCCTGGTTGTTCTGCAGTCACGATAAAAATAGGGATTTGCCGATTAAAGTCGGCAAAACGGCCTTTGGCATCAAAACGCTCCCGAAAGGCACTATTCCCAAGTAACGGTAATAATTTGGGCACGATCCCGCCAGCCACATAAACGCCGCCAAAGGTGCTAAGTGTTAATGCTAAATCGCCGGCAATACTGCCCAAGCTGGCATAGAACTGTTTCACTGTAGCGACGGCAAGTGCAGAAGTATCACTTAAGGCATGCTGACCAATTTCGCCGGCCGTTAAAGCCGGAGCTTCGATTTGTTGATAAGCGGCTAAGGCCTGATAGATGGCTTCTAACCCTGGACCAGAGAGTAAGCGTTCAGGAGAAACATGGCCGTATTGTGCAGCGAGATGTTGCTGAATAAACCATTCTTGGGTATTTTGCGGCGCCCAATCGACATGACCGCCCTCACCTGGTAAGGGCACAAATTTGTCCGCGACAGGGATCAGATGCGCCACCCCTAGGCCGGTACCGGCACCTAAGACTGCCATCGGTTTGCCCGCTTGCGCAGGTTGTCCACCAATTTGGATTTTTTGATCGCTCGCCAAGGCTGGTAAACACATGGCGACAGCCGTAAAGTCATTCATTACCAACAATGTCTGTAAGCCGAGGTCTTGCTGCATACGCTTGATAGAAAATTGCCAATGAAAGTTTGTCATCCTAACATCGTCGCCATTAACCGGGCAGGCAATGGCGATGGCAACATCTTTAATGGCAGTAAGGTCTTGTTCTTGCTGATAATGACTTAAAGCATCCGCTAAACTGGCAAAGTTTGCACAGGGATAAACCGCCACTTGATCAAGCGCTAAGGTATCGAGCGCAACACGGCTAAAACGGGCATTCGTGCCGCCAATATCCGCCACGATAGCAAATTGACGTAACTCAGCCATGCAAATGCTCCTCAGTAATAAAGAGACTGCATGCGCCTTGCTCTGCACCTGTTAATTGTTGACGCAGTGCGCCAAACATTTCACGGCCCATGCCATAAAAATTACCGCTCATATCAGAGGTCGCTAAGGGCCGCGCCGCCAACTCTGCGGCATCCACTAATATCTCTAGCTTACCGGTTTCACCATCCACCAAAATCATATCGCCGGTTTGAATTTTCGCAATATTGCCACCGTCAACCGCTTCAGGTGTTAAATGAATCGCGGCCGGCACTTTGCCTGAGGCGCCCGACATGCGGCCATCTGTCACTAAGGCCACTTTATAACCTTTATCTTGTAACACACCTAAAGGCGGGGTGAGTTTGTGTAGCTCAGGCATGCCGCACGCTTTTGGACCTTGGAATCGCACCACAACCACACAATCTTTATTCAAGTCACCAGCTTTAAACGCGGCGTCTAATTCATGCTGGCTATGAAAGACCACAGCGGGTGCTTTTACCACTTCCGTGCCACTGCGTAAAGACGATGTTTTCATGACAGCGCGGCCTATATTGCCGGCCATCAAAATTAAGCCACCGTGCGCTTTAAATGGCTTGTCGGCAGAGGTTAACACGTCAACATCTGACGATGCCTCAGGTCCATCAATCCACACCAATTTGCCATCTTGGATAACAGGCGTTTGGGTGTAACGACGTAAGCCAGGCCCGGCGATTGTTTGCACGTCTTCGTGCAGCAAACCTTGATCTAACAGCGTGCGGATCAGGTAAGCCATACCACCAGCTTGCTGGAAGTGATTAATGTCTGCCTGACCATTTGGATAAATGCGTGTGATCAATGGTGTCGCATCAGACAATTCCGCAAAATCATCCCAATTTACAATAAAGCCGGCTGAGCGTGCTACGGCAATTAGGTGCATGGTATGGTTGGTTGAACCGCCTGTGGCAAGTAATCCCACAATACCGTTTACAACGGCTTTCGCGTCTACTAACTTACCGATGGGTAAATAATCATTACCCAGCTCAGTTAAACGCGTTACTTGGCGCGCCGCCGCTTTGGTTAATTCATCACGTAATTCGGTACCCGGGTTAACAAAAGAGGACCCCGGTAAATGCAGCCCCATCATTTCAACGACAAGCTGATTTGAATTCGCCGTGCCATAAAAGGTACAGGTGCCCGCAGAGTGATACGATTTAGATTCCGCCTCTAACAACTCTTCTTTACCCACTTTGCCTTCAGCGAATAACTGACGAACACGGGCTTTTTCTTTATTTGGGATCCCTGAGGGCATGGGGCCAGCAGGAACAAACACAAAGGGTAAATGGCCAAAGCTCAGCGCTGCCATTAATAAACCTGGGACAATTTTGTCACAAATCCCCAGCATCAGGCCGCCATCAAACATATTATGAGATAACCCCACGGCCGCTGACATGGCAATAACATCCCGGCTAAGTAAGCTTAACTCCATACCTGGCTGACCTTGGGTTACACCATCACACATTGCCGGTACACCCCCAGCAAATTGTGCAACGCTACCCACGTCTGCAACAGCCTGCTTAATCACATCGGGATAAAATTGATAAGGTTGATGCGCAGATAACATGTCGTTATAAGACGAAATAATACCAATATTCGCCTTGGTTAAGCTGCGTAAATCGGCTTTTTCGGCTGCACTGCAGGCTGCAAAACCATGCGCTAAATTACCACAACTTAACACGCCACGATGTGGGCCTTTTTTACGGGCTTGCTCAAGCCGTGATAAATAAATAGCGCGGCTTTTTTCACTGCGAGCAATAATACGATCGGTAACCTGCTGAACCACTGGATTCATAACTAACCTCTATTTCGGTGAATACATCACATCAACTGACACTGAAGGATGATGCAAGAAAGCCCTTATCGGCATTTGCATAGGATCGGTGTCAGCAAGAGCCTGTTGTAAAACCGGGAACTTGTTCTCACCTACCAAGTGTAAAAAAATATGTCTGCTGTCGAGTAAGCGTACTTTACTTAAACTGATCCGTTGAAAGGGAGCAGACGTTGGCTCTGCCGCCAAGACTGCTGGCGCCGTGTCAGCTAACCCTTCTGCTAATTGTTTGCTGCAAGGGAATAAAGACGCCGTATGGCCATCTTCACCCATGCCTAAAATCACGGCATCAAACGTTGGCAAAGACGTTACACGCGGCAGAATAGCGGTTACCGCAGCAAAAGCGTTTTCAGCCTCTGCATATAAACTAATAAAGGTCGCATGCGCGGCATAATTTTGTAACAGGGTTGCTTTTACTAAACGTTCATTACTTTGCTCTGAATCCGTAGGCAGATAACGATCATCAGCCAATAAAACAGTCACTTTTTCCCATGCCAAAGGCGTTGCCGCCAAGGCTTGGAACAAAGCCTGAGGCGTACGCCCGCCTGAGACGACTAAATACGCAGCGCCACGCATTGTTATCGCATCGCTTAGAATCGCTACCAGCTTTGCCGCAAAATCTGTATTTAACGCTGCACTGTCGGTAAATTGATGTAATTGCATTGATTACTCGTCCCAATTTCTGTCATCGCGCGCCATCATTGAGATAGCAGATACGGGGCCCCAACTGCCCGCTTGGTAAGATTTTGGCGGCTCGTTACTATTACGCCATGCGTTGATTATGCCATCAACCCATTGCCATGCTTGCTCAACTTCATCACGGCGCACGAACAAATATTGATTACCTAACATGGCTTCTAACAACAAGCGTTCATAGGCATCGGCAATGCGCTGCGATTTAAACGTTTCATCAAAACTTAAATCGAGTTTGCTTTGCTGTAAACGCATGCTTTCACCCAAGCCAGGGATTTTATTCATGACTTGAATTTCAACCCCTTCATCGGGCTGTAAACGGATAATCAGTTTATTGGCGGGTAGCTCACGATAGGTTTCATGAAAAATATTGTGCGGCTGAGGTTTAAAGCAAATCACCACTTCACTGTGTTTTTTCGGCATGCGCTTACCTGTCCGCAGGTAAAACGGTACACCCGCCCAACGCCAGTTATCAATATCCACTTTAATGGCAACAAAGGTTTCGGTTTTACTGTTCGGGCGAGCGCCCTCTTCTTCTAGGTAACCCGGTACCGCCTGACCTGTCGCAAAGCCCGCAGCGTATTGTCCACGCACGGTTTTTTCTTGCACATTGGTATGATCAATACGGCGCAGTGCTTTGAGAACTTTCAGCTTTTCGTCACGAATACTGTCGGCATCTAAACGCGCGGGAGGCTCCATGGCAATTAAAGATAACACTTGCAGTAAATGGTTTTGTACCATGTCACGCATCTGACCGGCATCATCGTAATAACTCCAACGCCCTTCAACGCCAACTTCTTCTGCAACCGTGATTTGCACATGATCAATGGCATTGTGATCCCAGTTGGAGGCAAAAATGGCATTGGCAAAGCGTAATGCCAACAGATTTAACACGGTCTCCTTACCTAAATAGTGATCAATACGATAAATTTGGCACTCTTTAAAGTACTCAGCCACTTTATCGTTGATCACACGAGACGACGCCAAATCATGACCAATCGGCTTTTCTAACACCACACGAGACGGTTCTGCTGCTAAACCAGCTTCTGCTAAACCACGACATAAATCGCCAAATAAAGAAGGTGGCGTAGCAAAATAACTTACCGGGATGCGCTTCTCAATATCAACAACGGCCACCAGTTTTTGGTAATCCGACGTTTTGGTTAAATCGATGGCAACATAATGCAGTTTGGCGGACAAGGTTGCCCACACTTGCTCGTCTAGGGGTTCTTTTTTTAAAAAACGCACTAAATTGGTTTTAACCAATTCCACATAAGCCGCATTGTCCATGTCGTCACGGGCTACGCCGATAATGCGCGAGT
>Ga0209812_10002755_pt1 | contig 10209 bp, 5 predicted proteins | sample JI71714BDNA_FD_187502 | JGI IMG/M metagenome (GOLD analysis project Ga0209812, IMG submission 187502) | Wastewater effluent complex algal communities from Wisconsin, to seasonally profile nutrient transformation and Carbon sequestration -... | ecosystem: Engineered > WWTP > Effluent > Algae...
GGTGGTGGCAGACCAGCCGGTCGTGGTAGTAACCGCCGCTTCGACCTGGCGCACGCCTTCATAGCCATATTTCAGCTGCGCCTCGATCCACACCGGGTTCAACGTGCGGGTACGGGTTTCGAGCGCGACCTGCTCCTGCAGACTGCGCACCTTGCCGCTGCCTTGCGTCTGGTCCCCGATGTAAACCGGGGCCGATTCGCCGCCCTTGGCACGGGTGACAGCGCGGCTGATGCCGCCCAGTGTGTCGACATATTGATCAATCGTCGTGATGCCCAGCTCGACGCTTTCGAGGTTCTGGTAGGCGCAATCCACCGTCTTCAGCGCGCTGGCCAGCAGGCCAGGCTGGCGCTTCGGCTTGCCATCGACCCCATAGGCATAGCCCTTCTGCTTCTCATAAGTGTCGGCCAGTTCGTTGGGATCACTCCAGCCGCCGCTGTCGATCAGCAGGTTCACATTGGCCCCATAAGCGCCTTCGGCATTGGAATAGACCCGCAAGGATGCCGTCGCCATGTCGCAACCATGCTCTTCCAGATAGGCGAGGCTGTGCTTGCGGATGAAGTTCATCTCAACCGGCTCATCGGCTTCAGAGGCCAGCAAGGCGGCTTCGGCCAGCATCTTGGTTTGCAGCGGCAACAGATCGCGGAACACGCCCGACATCGTCACCAGCACATCGATGCGCGGCCGGCCCAACTGCTCCAGCGGGATCAACTCCGCGCCGGACAGGCGATTGTAACTGTCAAACCGCGGCTTGGCGCCCATCAGTGCCATCGCCTGTGCCACCTGCGCGCCTTCGGATTTGAGATTGTCGGTGCCCCACAGCACCATGGCCACGGTTTCAGGCAGCTTGCCGGCATCCTCCACCGCGCGATCCAGAATGCGCTGGGCCTGGGCCGCGCCATCCTTGCAGGCAAAGGCCGACGGCAGGCGGAACGGATCAAAGCCATGGATGTTGCGCCCGGTCGGCAATATTTCCGGATCGCGCAGAATATCGCCACCAGCCACCGGCGGCACATAACGCGCGTCGAGCGCACGGATCAGCCCGTCCATCTCGTGATTGACCGACAAGGCGGCATTGATGCTGGCCAGTTCGCGCAAGGTGGCCGTGTTGGGGGCGATGCGGCCCTTGATCAGCTTTTCCACCGTGTCGCGATCGATGATCTCGCCGCGCGCCTGCGCCACCGCGATCAGCATGTCGATGCGGGCATCCTCGGCCTCGGCATCGCCAAACACGTGCAGTCCCTGCGGGATCAGTTCCTGCTCGATCTCATACAGCTTGGCGGCGAGTTTGGAGACATCGCTACCGTCAAGATCCATGGCTTGCGCCTGTTCGCGGATGATTTCTTCCAGGCCGGCCAAGTCCGGGCTGCCCGGCTCGGTCGAACGCCAGCGGTCAACACTGGCCTTGATGTCGGAAAGCCCCTTGTACAGGCCCGAATTGGTCAACGCGGGGGTGAGATAAGACACCAAGGTCGCGCCCGAACGCCGCTTGGCCAGCACGCCTTCGGATGGGTTGTTGGCGGCATAAAGATAGATGTTGGGCAGATCCTGAATGATCCGTTCCGGCCAGCAGCTCATGGTCATGCCGGTCTGCTTGCCGGGCATGAATTCCAGGCTGCCGTGGGTGCCCCAATGGATCACGGCATGGGCACCGAAATCATTCCGGATCCAGCGGTAAAACGCCATGAATGCATGGGTTGGTGCAAAGCGGCCATCAAACAGCAGCCGCATCGGATCGGATTCATAACCGTTGGCCGGCTGGATGCCGACAAAGACATTGCCGAACTGCGCGCCGGTGATCAGCACATTCTTGCCGTCAGACTGGAACTTGCCCGGCGCCGGGCCCCATTCCTGCTCGATCTCGGCCAGATAGGGCTCGGTCGCCACGATGGTGTCAGCCGGCACGAAGGCGTGCACATTGGCTTCCTGGCCATATTGCATGGCATTGCCTTCGATCACCCGGCGGCGGATCTCGTCACTGTTCTCCGGCACTTCGACATCATAGCCTTCGGCCTTCAGCCGCACGAAGGTGCGGTGCAGCGAATCGAACACCGCGAGAAACTGCGCCGTGCCGGCGGCGCCGCCATTGGGCGGGAAGTTGAACAGCACCACCGCCAGTTTGCGGTCCTTGTTGGCGGCGCGGCGCAGCTCAACCAGCTTGACCATCTTGTCGGCCAGCGCCTCGGCACGCTCCGGGCAGCTTTGCATGGCGCGCACGCCATCGGATGGCGCCCAGGTGCAGGCCCGCGAACAGCCGGTGCAGGCTTCGCCGCCGGCATCGCTGCGGCCGCCAAACACCATCGGCTGGGTGCCGCCATCCAGTTCCGGAATGGCGATCATGATGGTGGCTTCCAGCGGCAACAGGCCCTGGCGGTTGGCACCCCATTGCTGCAGCGTCTGGAATTCCACCGGATGCGCCGAGATATAGGGCCGGTCCAGCTTGGTCAGGATTTCCTCGGCAGATTTGGCATCGCTGTAAGCCGGGCCGCCGACCAGGCTGAAGCCGGTCAGGTTGATGACGGCATCCACCGTCGCCTGCCCATCCTTCATCATCAGCGCCTCGATCGCCGGGCGCTGATCCAGGCCGCCGGCAAAGGCCGGGATGACATTGAGACCACGGGCTTCCAGCGCGCGGATCACGCCATCATAATGATTGGCATCCTTGCCCAGCACATAGGATCGCAGCATCAGCACGCCCACCGTGCCAACCGCATCCTTCTTCCACGGCAGATCGGACAGATGTTCCGACATGCGCTGCGGCAGATCGGGGTGATACACACCGACTTCCGGATATTCCTGCGGCGCTTCCACCTTGGCCTTGCCCCGCAGGCCCTTGCGCGGCCCGGCGGCATAGCGATCGACCAGCGCCGAAATCATCTGGAAGGCATTGTCGTCGCTTCCGGCCAGCCAATATTGCAGGGTGAGGAAATAGGCTCGCACATCCTGGGCGGTGCCGGGCACGAACTTCAGCAATTTGGGCAGGCGGCGCAGCACCGCCAATTGCGCCGCGCCGCTGTTCGGCGCGCCATCCTTGGAGGTGCCGCGCAATTTCTTCAGCCAGCCCAGCGGGCCCTTGGGCGGCGCATCCATGCGATATTCGCCCATCCGCGTCATCTTGACGACGTCGGACTGGCTCATCAGGCACACCATCGCGTCGCATTCCTCGCGGCGCGCGGTCAGCGCATCCTTGATCATGCGGATCTGTTCATCAAGGAACAGCATCGTCACCAGCACGATATCGGCGCGGGCAATATCGGCGCGCGTGGCCTCCAGCTTGCCCGGCTTGTCCCAATCGGCCGCGGCGTGGAAACCGATGGACACCGGCATGCCCGCCTTCTGGAAGCGCACACGGGCGCGATCAATCGAGCCCGAAAGATGATTGTCGAGCGTGACAATCACCACGTGGCAATGATCGGGCCGGTCCTGCTTGGAAGGCGGGGTATCAGCGCGCATAATGGGCTTTGGCCTCGTACAACGTCTCGCGGGTGATGGTAACAACGCCATGCTCGGCGGCATAGCGTTCGGTGTTGCGGCGGGCTTTGCCCCGCACAAAGAACGGGATTTTGCCCAGTTCGGCAAGCGCTTCCGCCGTCCAGCCGCCGGGATCATTTGTCGCAGCTGTTGCCGGTGCCGCAGTGGCGACCGATTCTGCCATGGCTTCGGCCATCACGGGGGCCGGGGCTGGCGCAGGCGCATGTGCCGATGCATGACCCAGATGGCTGGGCCCGTTGGCATCGGAAAACTCGAAATCGTCGCGGAACATGGTGAGCAGATGCTCTTCCAGCCCCATCACCAGCGGGTGCACCCAGGTGTCAAACAGCACGTTGGCACCTTCAAAGCCCATCTGCGGACTGTATCGCGCCGGGAAATCCTGCACATGCACCGGGGCCGAAATCACCGCGCAGGGCAGGCGCAGGCGCTTGGCAATATGGCGTTCCATCTGCGTGCCCAGCACCAGTTCCGGCGCAGCGGCCTCGATGGCCTCCTCCACCGCCAGATAGTCATCGGTGATCAGCGGATCGACGCCATATTTTTCCGCCGCGGCGCGGATCTCGCGGGCGAATTCGCGGTTGTAACAGCCCAGGCCCACCACCTTGAAGCCCAGCTCCTCGGCAGCGACCCGCGCGGCCGCCACCGCATGGGTGGCATCGCCAAAGATGAAGACGCGTTTGCCGGTCAGATAGGTGGAATCGACCGATCGTGACCACCAGCCCATGCGGCCCTGGTCCACCGCGCCCGGCATCATCACGCCCGCCACCGCGCACACTTCCGAGACGAATTCGCGGGTGGCATTGACGCCGATCGGCACGGTCTTCACCGTCTTCTGGCGGAAGGTGCGCTCCAGCCAGCTGCACGCCTGCGCGGCAATCTCGGGATAAAGGCAGATGTTGAAATCCGCTTCGCCCAGCCGCACCAGATCGGCCGGCGTGGCGCCCATGGGTGCCGCCACATGCACATCAATGCCCAGCTGATCGAGCAGGCGGGTGATCTCCACCAAATCGTCGCGATGGCGGAAACCCAGCGCCGTCGGTCCCAGAATGTTGGCGCGCGGCCGGCGCGGGCCGGCCTCGCTCACGGCCGGCGGCGGCCGCAGCGCCTTGTCAGCCAGGCCGCGCACCAACTGGTAAAAGGTCTCCGACGCGCCCCAGTTTTCCTTGCGGCTGTAACTGGGCAGCTCCAGCGGAATCACCGGGCAGGGCAAGCCCATGGTCTCCGCCAGCCCAGCCGGATCATCCTGAATCAGCTCGGCGGTGCAGCTGGCACCCACAATCATCGCCTGCGGCTTGTAGCGCTCATAGGCAGCGCGCGCCGCGGACTGGAACAGTTCGGCCGTGTCCTTGCCCAGATCGCGGGCCTGGAAGGTGGTATAGGTCACCGGCGGGCGATGATCCCGCCGCTCGATCATGGTGAACAGCAGATCGGCATAAGTGTCGCCCTGCGGGGCGTGCAGCACATAATGCAGGCCTGTCATGCCGGTCGCCACCCGCATCGCCCCAACATGGGGCGGGCCTTCATAAGTCCAGACCGTCAGCTGCATGGCCCTACACCCTCAGCAGATCGCGGCGGTTCAATGGCCGGGCAAACAGTTCGGCCAGGTCACCCGCCTGTTCATAGCCATGGATGGGCGAAAACACGAGTTCGATCGCCCATTTCGTCGAAAGGCCCAATTTTTCCAGCGGATTGGCCAGCCCCAGCCCGCACACGGTCAAATCCGGCCGGCTGGCCTGCACCCGGTCCAGCTGCTTTTCCACATCCTGGCCTTCGGAAATCAACGTACCCGGCGGCAGCGCGGCCAGCTCGTCAATCAGATGGCCCTTGTGCAGATAGGGCGTGCCCACTTCCACCAGGCTCATGCCCAGTTCGCCGGCCAGGAACCGCGCCAGCGGCAGTTCCAGCTGGCTGTCGGGCAGGAAGAAGATGCTCTTGCCGTTCAGCTTGGCGCGGTGCGCGGCAAGCGCCTTGCGGGCGCGCTCACGCGGCGGCGCCGTCACCACCTCGAACCGGTCCTCGCTCACGCCAAAGGCCTGCGCCGCGGCATGCAGCCAGGCGGTGGTGCCTTCCGCGCCAAACGGGAACAGCGCCGGCAGATGCACCGCCCCGCGCTTGTCGAGCGCGCCGCCAGTGTCGGCCAGGAACGGCTGGGCGAGCAGATAATGGGTATTGGGGCCCACGCCCGGCATCGCGCCCGCCCGGCGCGCCGGCAGGCTGACCACCTGTTCAATGCCCAGATCGGCAAACAGCCGCAGGAACTGGTCTTCCACCACATCGGGCAGGCTGCCCACCAACATCAGCTGCCTTGCATCGGTGAAGGGCAGTTCCGGCACCAATGCGGCCAGGCAGGCATCTTCACCTTGGGTGAAGGTCGTCTCGATACCGGAGCCGCTGTAATTCAGCACATGGCAATTGGGCGAAAACCGCTGGTTCAGCCGCTGCGCCGCCCGGCTCAGATCCAGCTTGATCACCTCTGACGGGCAGGAGCCGACCAGGAACAGCATGCGGATATCGGGCCGGCGGGCGAGCAGCCGGGTCACCACGCGGTCCAGCTCCTCATTGGCATCGGCAAGGCCGGCCAGATCCTTTTCCTCGATGATGGCCGTGCCAAAGCGTGGCTCGGCAAACACCATCACCCCGGCCGCCGATTGCAGCAGATGGGCGCAGGTGCGGCTGCCCACCACCAGGAAAAACGCATCCTGAATCTTGCGGTGCAGCCAGATGATCCCGGTCAGCCCACAAAACACCTCACGCTGGCCGCGTTCACGCAAAATGCCATCGGCGCCAACGGGCGGGGCATCGCACCCCGGCATCGGGCCCGGCCCGCTCATGCCGCGGCCGCCGATGCAGCAGCCGACGCGGCCGAAAGCACTGCAATCTTAGCGGCCGGAGACAGCGGCGCCGGCATCTCCGAGTCGCCTGCCAGCTTGGCCGGTTGCGACGACAGTCGCGCCTGGCGCAGCTTCCACACGAATTGCGCGGCGTTGATCACATAAGCGACATAGGCGGCCAAGGCCGTGCCGAACAACACGCCATCATCGGCAATACCGGTAAACAGGCCAAAGAGATAAAGCGAATGCAGAATGATGACCAGCATCGAGAACACATCTTCCCAGAAGAAGCTCTCGTGGAACAGATATTGGCCAAATACCACTTTTTCCCAAATGGCACCGGTGATCATGATAGTGTAAAGCGCGACGGTCTTCACCACTACCGACCAGATCGCCCATTCATAATTATTGCCGGTGTTGAGATAATCAATCACCAGATACAGGCTGACGCCAAAGATCACGAATTGCACTGGGGCCAGCAGGCCCTGCACCAGCGTCCATTTGGTGCTGTCGCGCCGCACCCGTTCTTCAGGCGTGTACAGCGGCCGCTCTCCCGTCGCTGTCACTGCGTCTGACACTGCTGCTGACAAGCCCCTCGCCTCTCGATTGTTACGTATTTTCCCTATCATCGCCCCCCCTTGTGTCAACCGGGATTGCGCCGCGTCTGTCACTCCGGCTTGTCATATGAAGGGCTTGAGCACGTTCCGGCGCGCCCCTGATGTTGCGCCGCAGCAACGCGATGGCATTTTTGTCAAAAACAGTCGCTGCCAGCGATTGCCAGCAAAGCTTGCCTGTCATAGCCTTGCGTCTGTCTGTCGCGGCAGGTTGCGACAATCCGTCCGGCAGACGCAGGGGCCGCCGCTGGGAAGCGACGGGAATGGGTAATGACGTCCATGATGGACATAGTGGCGAACGCGACGAGCGTCGCCACCAAGGGTTGGAAACGCGCCCGCAAGGCTGCCAGCGGCGGCCAGCCGGCGCCTGCGCCCGATCGCGATGAACTGGCCCATCTGATCGAAGCCGACATCATTCCGCGGTTGCTCGCCGGCTATGGCCGCAAGCCAGCGGCCGAGCCGGATCAATTGCCGGCCAGCGCCGTCCGCCGGCTGGCCCGTGCCCTGCTGGATGAAGATGCCGTCAGCCTGATGGATGATGTCGCCGGCTTGCACGCCGCCGGCCATGATGCCCATCTGCTGATGGAACAGCTGGTTGCGCCCGCCGCCCGCCTGCTCGGCGATTGGTGGCTGGCCGATGACATTGATTTTGTTGACGTCACCATGGGCCTGTGGCGAAGCCAGCAACTGGTGCACATGCTGGCGGCGCGCACGCCGGGGGCGGCCGCGCCCGCCACCATGCAGCGCCATGCCCTGATTCTGCCAGCACCCGGAGAGCAGCATGTGCTGGGCGCGGCAATTGTTGAAAATGGCTTTCGCCGCGCTGGCTGGGCGACGCAATCCGGTCCGGCGCTGGATGAAGATGCCCTGGTGGCCCTCGTGTCGCGTCAGGCTTTTGATCTGATCGGATTTTCCGTGGGCAGCGACCGGGTCCTTGCCCGCCTGCCGCGCGCCATTGCCGCTGTGCGCCGGGTTGCGGGCCGGCCGGTGCTGGTGATGCTGGGCGGACCGGCGGTGGCAGGCGATGCGGCGATTGCCCACCGCGCCGGCGCCGATATGGCGGCCTGTGACGCGGATCATGCGGTGGCACTGGCCGAACTGGCGCTGGCCGGGCAGCCGCCGGCCCGGGCCGCGCTGGCAGAATCAAACAGGAGCAGCTGACGCAACGAAACCGGACGCTGGGGCGTATTCATCAACGCTGAAGCTTAAGACGCCGGGGGACAACACAAGAACCGACCAAAAAGCACGAAGACATCAACAGGGGGCCGGAGAAAAATCGGCATGGACGCGCAGACTTTCAGTAATATCAGTGCTTTGCCCAGCGAAGGCACCATCGATCTGGCCGCCCTCGTGGCGGGCCGGCCCGACAGTGCATTGGCGGCCCTGCTGGCGGCGGCCGATCTGGTGCTGGTGGTGGCGGCCAACGGCGTCATCAATCAGGTGCATGTCGGCAGCGGCGAGATTGATCCTGGCGATGTTGCCGATTGGGAAGGTGACAAGTGGCGTGACACCGCCCTGCCCGACAGCATGGGCAAGATCGATGCCCTGATGAACGACAGCATTTCGCCGCGCTGGCGCGAGGCCAACCACAATGGCGTCAACGGCGAATTGCCGCTGAAATGGCTGTCGCTGCCGCTGCCCGGCGGCCGCCGGCTGGCCATTGCCCGCGATCAGCGCGTGGCCGCCAATCTGCAGCAGCGGCTGGTGCGCGCCCAACAGGCGATGGAGCGCGATTCGATTCGCCTGCGCCAGATGGAAACCCGCCACCGCCTGCTGTTCGACACCGCCGCCGAACCCATTTTCATCATCGATGCCAGCAGCCGCCGCGTGGTGGAGGCCAATGCTGCCGCCCGCCGCGCCACCGGCCTGTCGGCGTCCGCGCTGGATGGCATGAATTTTGCCGCCCTGCTCCACCCCGATGATCATGATGGCACCATTGCCGCGCTGGGCGCACTCGCCGCCAGTGAACAGCGCCACCCGGCCCATCTGCGGCTGGCGGGCGGCCAGGCCTTTGCCATGAGCGCCAGCCTGTTCCGCCAGGATCGCGACAACCGCCTGCTGATTCGCCTCGTTCCTCAGGATCTGGCTGCGCCGGCGCTGAGCGAGCCGCTGGCCGGCGCCATGGAGCGCATGCCCGATCCCTTCGTGCTGACCGACGACAATTTCGATGTCATCGCCGGCAATGGCGCCTTTCTCGATCTGGTCGGCCTCGCCCGGCAGGCCGATCTCGTTGGCCAGCCGGTCAGCCGCTATCTCGGCCGACCCGGCATTGATCTGGGCGTGCTGACCACCGCGCTCAGGGATCATGGCATGGTGCGCGGCTTTGCTACCATCGTGCGTTCCGGCACCGGCGATCCGGCCTCCAGCGATGGCGAAGCGGTCGAGGTGTCGGCAACGTCCTCGGGCGAAGCCGGCAATCTGCGCCACGGCTTCTCCATCCGCCCGGCGGCGCGCGATTCGGCCCACGCGGTTGGCGCCTCCCTGCAGATGAGCCAGCTCACCGATCTGGTCGGCCGGGTCTCGCTGAAGGATATCGTCCGGGAATCGACCGATCTGATCGAACGGCTCTGCATCGAGGCGGCGCTGAACTACACCGATGACAATCGCGCCTCGGCCGCCGAAATCCTCGGCCTGTCGCGGCAGAGCCTTTATTCCAAGCTGCACCGGCACGGCCTGGGCAATCTGGGCGAAAGCGACAGCAGCAACGACAACAGCGACAGCAACGCCGGCTGACATCCGCAATTGGCTGCGGCGCGGCATATGGTGTCGCACCATGGTTCCTGGGTCTGGCGGCGGGTCCGGCGGCGTTGACGCCCTTGGGGCGGCACGACTAGTTTGCCGCCATGGAACATGTCCCCCTTTCGCGCGCCGAACCGGTGCAGCAGGCCTCTGGCCTGCCCAGCCCCCGCGCCGTGCTGGAATTATTGAAGCCGGTCACCTGGTTTCCGCCAATGTGGGCCTTCATGTGCGGGGTGGTGTCTTCGGGTGTGCCGCTCAGCGATCGCGTCGGCTTCCTGATTGCCGGCATGCTGCTGGCCGGGCCGCTGGTGTGCGGCAACAGCCAGGCCATCAACGACTGGTTTGATCGCCATGTCGATGCCATCAACGAACCGCAGCGGCCCATCCCGTCGGGCCGCATTCCCGGCCGCTGGGGCCTGTATATCGCCATATTGGGCAGCATCATCGGCCTCGCCGTGGGCTTCATCATCGGCCCGGTCGTGGGCGTCGCCACCATCATCGGCGTCGCCATGGCCTGGGCCTATTCGGCACCGCCG